>Ga0111541_10000336_pt1 | contig 14949 bp, 16 predicted proteins | sample Knorr_S7_td_DCM__FD_83039 | JGI IMG/M metagenome (GOLD analysis project Ga0111541, IMG submission 83039) | Marine microbial communities from Southern Atlantic Ocean transect - Knorr_S7_td_DCM_ad_131m_LV_B (version 2) (version 2) | ecosystem: Environmental > Aquatic > Marine > Oceanic | place...
AGAATTTTTGTTGGCTGAGATATATGTTGAATCATTTTTAGACATCCACTTTTTGCCAAAATTATCATCTACTAAAGAATTGAGTACCATTTTAGATTCGGTTGTTAAGTTAACTACTATTAGTGCATCTCCTATGCCGACCATTGCGTCTTTATATTTTTCTGATGGAAACTTAAAGAAATCATAATCTACACTGTAATCTTTATCACTTGGAAAGTAATTGGACGAAAAATGTCCAGACCATGAAAATACACATGAGTTTTCTTTATCGACAAGATTCCTAAAGTTATTCCTAAATTCTTTTCTAATGATTCTTTCATTACCACCAAAAACCGCACCTTCAATAAAAATCAATTTTCCAATATCCAAAATTGACAATGTAATTTCATCGGATCCAGATAGTAATTCCTGATTAGCCCAAAGATCGTAAACCTCCGGTCCTTTTTGATGTAATATTATATCTTCAAGCCAGTTGGTTGCTATCCAGCCAGTTGAAGCACCACTTTCAATATCTAAACACCATAAAGGCTCTCCTTCACTAGAGAATTCTTTAGTAAAGGAGAGCATATCTTCATAACTTTCAAATTTTGGAGAACCAATAGATTTATATTTTTCTACGTCATACCAGATAAGGGAATTTGGAATTAACCTAAACCATACACCATAGTTATTTTTGTCTTTTTCTGAAGTCGTTATCTCAATTAGATGATTAGAAAATTTATTTTTTAAATCTTTTTCATTTATAGCATTATTAATTGGAATTGCTATATTTCGCTCACCTAAATTGACTACTCCTTGAGGGTTGGGAATTATTGCTAAATCTATATCATTATCAGTAACTTCTATCAAATATGTTTCAATATCTGACACTGGAAAATATTTAATTTTTATGTTGTTTTCTCTTGAAATTTCATCCAACTCTTCTATAAAATAATCCATTTGAGGAAAAAATGGACCACCTATTATTACTTCATTTGGTTGATAAGCTATCCACGAAAATGAAATAGTTACTATAAGAAAAATAATAAAAAATAAACTCTTACTATTTAGCCCCATAAATATGCTGCACCCCTAACACCACTACTTGAACCATGCTCAGCTTTAACAATTGGTGTTGAGAAAAAATTAGAAGCAATATATGGGATTATTCTATTTGGTACCTCATCATAAAGCTCGTCTACCTCAGACATGCCACCTCCACATACAATAACTTCAGGATCAAGAATATTTATAAAGGTACTAAATGACCTAGCTGTTCTTTCAAAATATTCATCCATAACTTGAATAGCTAATTCATCATTTACTCTATATAAATCTATTATTTCTCTCGAATTTAGACTTCTTCCTGATTTATATTTGTAGTGATTTTCTAGACCTGGTCCTGATATGAACATTTCAATTGCACCAATTCTTCCACAATGTCTTTTTGTGGTTTTTTCATAATCATCCATTGGACCTGGAATCGGATTCTGACCCCATTCACCAGAAAGTTTATTTGGGCCTTCTACAAGTTCTTTATTGACAACATAACCAGCACCAACTCCTGTACCTAGTATCACAGCAAAAACTGTTTTATAATTTTTTCCAGCACCATCTATAGCTTCTGATAATGCCAAACAATCGGCATCATTAGCAATCTTTACTTCAAAACCTAATTCTTTTTCTATATCTTTTTTTACTGGCATATTCTCTAATGCTTTTGTATTTGAAACTTGAACTAGGCCTGTGTCGGGATGAAGTGAACCAGGCATCCCAATTCCTACAGTAAAATCTTTTTCATCAATTGTTATTTCTTTAACCAAATGGGCAACTGCACTTATAATTTCTTTGTAATTATCTTTTGGAGAATCAATTCTAATTCGATTTTTTTCCGAACCATCTTTGCTATCAATTCCAATAGCTTCAATTTTTGTTCCGCCCCAGTCAATTCCAATTTTCATTTTATTTACTCAGTTCAAAATTTAAGCTATATTTTTCTATGTTAGTGTCTCCAATTTTATCAATTACATTATTTTTATTTATTAGCCAAACTTCTGGTGCATCTGGGTAATTGTTTGAATAATTTGAAGCGACACCTATTAATATTGTTTCATTCGCTGAGGTAAAAACTTTAAACTCTCTTAAGTAATAAAAATAGTTCATACAACGATCGATATTTGAATTTTTTTTAGCAGAGATAGTTTTTTTAAAGTTTTCTTTATTGCTCAAAGAAAGTTTAATTTCACCTGCTCCACCTTCTTCCCATTCTGGACCTATGCAGATATCGTTAAATTCTTCTTCATAGTCTTCTCTAAATTTCATACTGAAAACTAGTTCAATAGTTTCTACCCCAGGGTTGTTCTGAATAAAATTTATATCTACAGTTAAATCTGCATTACTTGTACTTTCATTGATCAAAAAATTAATTTTGTCAGGTATGACATAATCAATATTGTTTGATTCAATTTCATAATTATATGAAAAAGTTTGTGAGCAGAATCCTAAGAAGCAGGCAAGTAAAATTAATTTGAGTCGTTTCAACCTTTTACTGATCCACCAATAAGTCCTCTAACAAAATATCTTTGAAGTGAAAAGAAAACAATTAGAGGAACAATCATAGATATAACTGCACCAGAAGTTCTAAGATGCCACTCTTCTCCATAATTCCCAACCGTTAACTGAGCGACATGTGAAGTGACAACTAAATTTTCAGGTTTTATTCCCATGAATACATTCGCAACAAGGAAATCATTGTACACCCATAAAAACTGAAATGTTGCAAACGCTGCTATTCCAGCAACTGAGAGCGGTAATACCAGTTTAAAAAAAGTAGTTAAGTGTGAAGCTCCATCAATTTTTGCTGACTCAACAACGCTCTTAGGTAAACTCATCATAAAATCTCTTAATAAAAATGTTGCAAGTGGTAAGCCAAAGCCTGTATGAGCAAACCAAACTGCAACAAATGTTCCATTTAAACTTAGTTCAGGAATTATTGTTACACCAAAAAGAATTGCACCACCTTTCATTAGCTTTAATAATGGAATCAAAGACATCTGTAAAGGTATAATCATCATCCCAACAACAAATATGAATGCTATTTCTTTTCCTCTAAAATCAATAAATGCAAAAGCATAGGCTGCAAAAGCAGCAATAGTAATTGGAATTATTGTTGAAGGAATTGAAACTGCAAAGGAGTTAAAGAAAGATCTACTTAAATTTTCAGCAAACAAAATCTCATAATAATTCTCTAATGTTAATTCTTTAAATAAATCACCATTAGTTAGACTGATCCACCATGAACTTCTTTTAACACTTTCACCTGGCCTAAATGAACTAATTAGAAAACCAATATATGGAAACATCCAAGATAATGCAATTGTTATTAAAATCAATTTACTTACTGGTTTGTCATACCACTTTTGAGTTTCCCTTCTCATATTTGAGTCTGCTCTCTTGCTCTAACTGCATTAATAACGATAACTGGAATAACGCATACAAAAATTAAAACTGCTACAGTTGCAGACCTTCCATATTGTCTATATTTTGCAAACTCATCTAACATCTTTACTGCTAATAAATTAGTTTCAAGATCACCTCTAGTCGTGACATAAACTATATCAAATGCTTTTAAAACTGATACGGTTATATATGTTGAGACAACAATTATTGTACTTTTTATATACGGAAGAATAATTGACATAAATATTTTTCCTTCACTAGCTCCATCTATTTGACCAGCCTCAATAATTTCTGAAGGTACAGCTTTTATTGCAGCAGAAAATACTACCATTGCAAAACCAGTCGACATCCAAACCATAACAATCATTAACAAAAAAGTATTTATTGGAAAATTAACTAAAAAATTTAATAATGTGTCAGAGCTATTAATGTTTTCAAACGATGGAAGGTTAGACAAGTCTCTTTGCTGTAGCCACCCTACTGGATTTGGGCAGCCTTCCCTGTAATAGTCAATTAATTCTCCATTTGCTCCAATTTCATTATTACCACATTCCTTACCATTAATATCTTTTCCTGAACTAACTCTCAAGCCATTTATTATCCCTATCTGCGTTGATGGGGGCGGTCTGTATGCATAGATAAGTTTAAATATTGCACTTGAACCTACAGCCGAAATTGCCATTGGCATAAATATAATTGACTTAAAAAATGCTTCTCCTCTGTTTAGTCTGTCTGCTAACCAACTAATAATCAAACCTAACAAAACAACTAACGTAACGACAAATATAAGCCAAAGAACCTGATTCCTTAATGTTGTTTTCATTTCTGTGTCACTAAAAGCCCATATGTAATTATCAAATCCAACACTTGAGTCTCCGTATCTATCTCTAAAACTCAAATAAATTGTTCTTATTGATGGATAGAAAAGGAAAAGACTTAACATAAACAAAGCTGGCCCAATAAACATACCTGCATATAAGCTTTCTCTATGATGTTTTGGTGCAAAATCTATAAGTTTATTCATACCTAAATAAAGTAAGAATATAAAAGTTGAACCAAAAATTATTGCAACGATTATTAACGACGTTCTATTAAGAATCTCTGTAAGTTCTCTAAATAATATAGCTTGAAATAAGAACCAAATTAAAGGGAAAATACCTAAAGCTAGAAACCTTATGCCAACAATTAAAAGCCTATCCCCTAAAGTACTATTATTTTTATTCACTAGATTTTAAGATTAGCACCATTATTCCAATTGCTCTATTGATGCTCCTATATAAAAAGATAGCCACCTTAAGGTGGCTATCTTAAATTTATTATCTATTGTCTTTACGGCCAAGAATTTTCAACATTGCTTAATGCAGTGTCTATGTATCCTGGTCCCTCAACAGCTAGATTTGTCATCTCTTTCCAGAAAGAACCAGCTCCAACTTCAGGTGGCATCAAGTCAGATGCATCAAATCTAAATGCATTAGCACTTAGAGCATCGCTCAATACACCAGCAAGAACTTGTGTAATTTCTTTTTCATAAAGTGATGTGTCAAATCCTGTATGCGCACTGATTCTTGTTGAACCATGTCCGCCCTTGTTTGTAGCAATAGCTGTAAATGATTCAGGTGACAACATGTATTTAACAACTTCTGCAGTTGCATCTCTGTCATTAAATACTCCGAACATGTCTCCTGCTCCAAGAGCAGCTTTTGGCAAACTAGCATCGATTGATGGGAATGGGAATACTGTTGTTTCTGATCCAGCGCCACCCTGTGATGCCTCTGGCCAGAAACCTACAATAAAGGATGCTTGTCTATGCATAAAGCATCCAGGGTTTCCGTTTCCATCTCTTTCGAACATAGGATTCTGAGCATCTCCGAAGAAGGTTGAAACGATAGCGTCTGTTCCACCTACAACGTAGTTGTCAGTATGCATAATTTGGCTAAGCAAAGTAGCTGCATTTTTAACAACTGGATCATTAAATGGAATTTCATGATTTACCCACTTGTCATAAGTGTCAGTACCTCCACCGGTACGAAGCATAATATCTTCCATCCAGTCAGTAGCTAACCAACCAGTAGCACCATTTGAATACATACCAAAACAGAAAGGATTCATTCCCTCTCCGACAATTTGGTCTGCAAGAGCTATCATTTCATCCCAAGTATTTGGAATTGCATAACCTCTCTTTTCAAATTCTGCTGGTTGATACCAAACAATACTCTTAAGGTTTACAGCGTTTGCTCCACCATAAACTACACCATCAACTTCACCTAATCCAACAAGATAAGGTGAGTAGTTGGTCTTATATTCGTCGATGTCTACTCCAAGGTCAGCTATAGGAGTTAACATACCCCTCTTTGCTGCATCTACAACGGCACCTGGTTGAGGCCATAGAGCAATATCAGGAGTATCTCCCGACTCCATTTGAACTTGAATTTCTTGCTCAAAGTTTTCAGAACCAACATATGTTACGATAATTCCAGTTTCTTCACTGAACTCGTCCATAGCAGCTTGAATAGCCTTACCATCAGGACCGTCTGTTGCTGGAGCTCCGAAGATTAATACTTCTTCGCCCTCTAGACTAGCTCCTCCGCAAGCTGTAGCGATTAATGCTATAACTGCAAGAAGCCCAATTAATGTTTTTCTCATTAATTCCCCTCTTTGTATACGTACGTAGCCAAAGATATTTATCTTTAACTCTTATACATAATATAAAATAAATTGAGTTTAGTTAACCATTATTAACTTTTTTTTTATTTTGGTTTGATTTTAAAAAAATATATATTAAAAGTAGTGCCCGAGGGGGGACTCGAACCCCCACATCCTTTCGAATAACGGATTTTAAGTCCGTCGCGTCTACCAATTCCGCCACCCGGGCTACCAATATTTAAATTTAATAATTTTTTAGGATTAGCCCTTCTAAAATATCACTTTTTGAAACTTTTAGCTCCTTTATTTTAAATTTTTTCATTATAGAAACAGTTAGCAAAGCTCCTCCTGTAAGAGTTATTCCCCTTTTTGGATCAAGAGATTTAAAATTCGCAATAATTTGAGCAATAGTCATTGATTTAATTTTATTATAAAAAGACTCAATCCAATCAAAATCAATTTTTTGGAAGTGAATTTCTTCTTCATTATATTTTTGTTGATTTAGAAATATTGATGCTATTGAAGTAAACGTTCCTGCTACACCTATCAATTCTCTATTTGTAAAGTTCTCAGATGCATGTAAATTATTATTAATAAATTGAATAGCTAATTCCTCTTCAGTTTTGGTTACAGGATTTTGGCTAAGAAAACTTTCATTAAGAGAGACCACTCCTAAATTGATTGATTCAACATGTATTTTCTTTTTATTATCATAAATTAGTTCTGTGCTTCTTCCACCAATGTCAACAATTAAAAAATTATCATTCAAATCCCGGTCAGAAAGGACACCAATACTAGTAGTCTGTCCCTCCTCTTCTCCTGAAATTACTTTTAAATTTATATCAAATTTTTGTTTAATCTCTTCAATAATTTCTTCAGAATTTTCAGCGTCACGAAATACTGCTGTTCCAATACATAAAATTTGAGAAGCTTCGTACTTTTCGATTTCCTTAAGATAACCTCTCAAAACTTTAAACAATCTTTTTTTTGAATCTATTGATATCTTATTAGAGTCTTCTAACCCCTCACTTGTTTTAGTAACATTATGAGTTTTGTATAGTTTTTTTATTTCTCCATTGTTTACTTCTGAAACCAATAATCTAGTTGAATTAGATCCACAATCTATTCCTGCAACAACTACCACTTACTTTTCCATTTAACATTTTTCTTAAAATCTTTATTAATACAGGGTTCTTCACAATTGAATCCTCCAACAGATTCTAAAACTATTTTTCCTATATAATTTTTACTAGTTGCTAATTCGTCTGCTAAGTGAGCATGTAAACATTTTATACTTTCGCTTGCACCGCCAACCCCACCTGTTGGAATAATCTCTTCTTCATTTTTTTTCTTAGCTTTATTTCGTTCTTCTTCATAGGATCTTTGTCTATCACTCCATAATTTTTTTAAATCTTCATTCTCATTTAGCTGCTTATCTAATTCTTTAATTAGGCCTTGAGATTCAAGAGAGCCAACTTTTTTATTATACATAGGACACGTAAGCCAATAACTCGTCGGAAAAGGGGTTCCATCCTCTAAATTTGAAGGTACTTTAATTACTGCTGGAAGATTAAAGTGACAACTTGAAACAACTTCAACATCACTTCTAAGAGACCTGTCTAGCTGTACTTCTACTATCCTTTTTTCTTCACTCACCATCTTTTCCAACAATATATTCTATAAAATATTCTATAAAACTTTTATTTCGAGGCTTCTGTAATGTCTCATCCAAAGGTGTTATAGGCTCAGGAACCTCAAAAACATCTATTTTCTCGCCTGGTTTACCATAACCATATTCTCTAAGTACTACTTCTAACTTCTCAGGGTTATCTAGGTCTTCTATTTGTTGGGAAAGTATTCCAATCTCATCTCTTAATTCATTTGCATGTTGAATTCGATTATTAAGTTGATTTTGAAGAACTTTATATTGATCAAAATTATGCTCCCATGTGTCGAAAATAAAAAATAATGATAAAAAAGAAATACCAATGAATAGAATCTTTAGTTTTAAATTACCTGTGATTAGTTTTAATTTTTCCATTTTTTATTGTTATAAGCTTCATTTCCAATATTTTCAGCAATTCTAAGAAGTTCATTATATTTAGATGTTCTTTCGGATCTTGCAGGAGCTCCTGTTTTTATTTGCCCACTAGATGTTCCTGTCACCAAATGACTTATAAATGTATCTTCTGTTTCGCCTGATCTATGAGACACCATTGATGTATATTTATTATTTTTTGCTAATTGCATTGTTTCTAATGTCTCAGTTATCGAACCAACTTGATTCACTTTTATAAGAATTGAATTAGCTACATTTTCATCTACTCCTTTTTGCAACATTTTTTGCTTTGTTACAAAAAGATCGTCTCCTACTAGTTGGGTTTTATCACCAATCTTCTCAGTTAATAGAGCCCAGCCTTCCCAGTCATCTTCACTCAAACCATCTTCAATTGACACTACCGGATAGTTGTTTGTTAAATTAACCAAATAATCTACCATCTCGCTAGAGCTTAATTCTTCATTTTCAATTAAATACTTTTCATCCTTATAAAATTCTGAAGCAGCAGCATCTAAAGCTAATGAAACTTCGTCTCCTGGTTTATACCCTGCTTTTTCTACAGAATTTATTATCGTTTCAAGCACATCTAGAGAAGAAGTAAGGTTTGGTGCGAAACCGCCTTCGTCACCAACGTTAGTTGACAGGCCTTTATCTTTAAGGAGATTTTTAAGTGTATGATAAATCTCAACCCCTGATGCTAATGATGCCTCAAATGTGTCAAAACCATGAGGAACTATCATAAACTCTTGAATGTCAACCTTATTGTCTGCATGTGCACCACCATTTAAAATATTCATAAAAGGTACTGGCAAAGAAGGGGGGCCATACAAATTTGGAATAACTTCATATATTTGTTTTTTCGATGAATGTGAAAAAGCTTTTAGATTTGCCATAGACACAGCTAATATTGCGTTTGCTCCAAGTTTCCCTTTATTTTCAGATCCATCAAGGTCAATCATTAATTGATCAATATTTTCCTGATCTTCTGAATTTTTACCAACTAATAAGTCATTAATGTCTTTATTAATGTTTTCAACAGCTTGGTTAACGCTCTTACCGAGATAGTTTTTTCCTCCATCTCTCAATTCATGAGCTTCGAATTTACCTGTAGATGCTCCTGATGGAACTGCTGCTCGACCAAAAGAGCCGTCATTTAAGGTAACATCAGCCTCAACTGTTGGATTGGCTCTAGAGTCCAATATATATCTAGCGTGAATTTTATTTATTTTCGTATTCATAACCCTGTTATCTAAAACTAACAGAAAATTAAAAGTTTTCTATTCTATTTCAGCTTTCTTTGCTTCAAGCCATAGTTGTTCAATATCAGATTTTTCTTCAATCTTTGATTCAACATATTTTGCACGATTAATGAATCTTTCTGTTGATTTATTAAGCTGTATTTCAGGATCTGCATCAATAAATCTTGAAACATTTATTAGAGAAAACAATATATCTCCTAATTCAGATTTTTTTTCATCTTGGCTAGAAGCATCTTTTAATTCTTCTATTTCCGAAATTAAGTCTTGGAGGGCTTCTTCGTAACTTGAGTATGATAAATTTAAACTTTCTGCTTTTCTTTGTATCTTGAATGCAGTTGTAATTGCAGGTAAGTTTTTATTAATATCATCAAATATTGAGCTTTTATCTTCTTTTTTTATTGTCTCCCATTGTTTTTCTACTTCCTTTGGAGTCTCTAATTTTATATCGCCAAAGACATGGGGATGTCTTTTAACAAGTTTCTTATTTAGTGAATCTACTACATTAACAATTGAAAAATACCCATTCTCGCTCGCTATGTTTGAATGAAGCAAGATTTGTAATAATAAATCTCCCAATTCACCTTCTAGGTTATTAATAGATTCTTCTTTGTTGTCTAGCTTTGCAAGAGCGTCTAAAAGTTCATAGGCCTCTTCAATTAAATGCTTAGATAGAGACTCATGTGTTTGTTCTTTGTCCCAGGGACATTCTTTTCTAAGCTTTGAAATAATATCTACTAATTCATCAAACTCTTTCATAAAACTATATTTTTTTCAAAGTTATATGATTTTCTTCAATTAACCAGTTGACAGTTTTTTTAATAAAATCTTCAACTTTTATATATTGAACCCCTAGTTCTTTTTTTGCTTTCGAACCATCATATAAGTGACCATTAGTTAAAACTCTTATAGATTCTGAACAGATGAAAGGAGGCCTTGAAGAAAGTAACTTTATAAAATCTCCAATTGGACTAACTGTTTTTAATATTTGTTTAGGAATATAAAGTGGAGTACCTTGCCAATCTGTAATTGACTTCAATATATTTATAAGTTCATAGCTTTGCAAATAAAAACTATTCAAAACATATCTTTCATTATCTTTCCCTTTTAATAATCCGTTGTAGTGACCTTCTGTACAGTCGTCAATATCGATAATGGAAATATTATTTTTTATAAGTGGCGGGTATTTTTTTCTTAGTGTTGAAATTAATAATTTTGCTGTTCCTGAGACTCTTCCCGGACCTTGAACTGAAGAAGGGTTTATTGATACAAATTCAAATTCTTTTTTATACTCAAAAGCTTCTTTTTCTGCCAAGTATTTTGATTCTTCATATTTGCTTAAAAAAGAACCTCGATGTTCGGATGATTCTGACCCAATAGTTCCATGCTGCTCACCAAGAGTTACGGCTGAAGAAGTATAAACAAATTTTTTAATTTTCAAATAATTGCCTAAAGCAAGCATTGATTTTGTTCCTTCAATGTTTGTTTTAAACATGAGGGAAGGATTCTTTGAGCACATCTGATTAACTCCAGCAACATGAAAAATTGCATCTATATTTAAGTTGGATAATCTATCTTGCAATGTATCATCAAATAAATCTCCCTTTATGGAAGTTACTCCAATTTTCTTAAACTCATCATTAGCGACATTCGATCTGTCCAATGAATATACTTTATGACCTTTGTCTACTAACTTTTTTAACAACGGTTTACCAACTACTCCGGTGGAACCGGTTATAAATATTTTTTCATATTCCATTATTGATTTTTATAATACTCTTGAAAATATTGATATCCTGAAATATAAGAAAATATAAGTGCAAGTACTACAACTATTTCATCTAAATCAAAACTTATTAAATTAATATCAAAATCTAGCATTACAAATCCTATTGACCAGAACTGGAAACTTGCTTTTAATTTTCCAGTAATACTAGGTGGAATCATCTTGCCTTCATTCCCAGCTATTCCTCTTAAAGCCATTACAATAAATTCTCTTGCAATTAGTAAAACTGTAATCCAAATATTTACTCTTCCAATCAAAGTAAAGCCGATGAAAATAGTTGAAACAAATATCTTATCAGCAATGGTGTCAAGAAAAGCTCCTGTTTTTGATGATACATTCCACTTCCTTGCAAGCATTCCGTCAAAATAATCTGTCCAAGCTGCAATGAAAGCTAGTACAGCAGGTACTAACATTAAACCTTCGGAAGAGCCATCATCTAGTAAAAGAAATAAAATAACGGGTGAAGACAGAAGTCTGAACCATGCAAGTAAATCAGGAATATTTTTTTTCATTACACTACATCAATTATTCTACGCTCAGAAGCTTGTTTTATAGCCATTTCTTTATCTTTAGGAAATACTTTAACAATATCCATAGCATCTTCTAGTAAAAAATTAACTTCTTCTATTTCACCAGAAGTAAACCTAGAGAGTACATAGTCTGCTGGATCTGTCCCGCTAGGGGGTCTTCCGACACCTATCCTTAAACGAAAATATTCTGTCGAATTAATAGAATTATTAATTGATTTGATACCATTGTGGCCACCATCGCCACTACCTATTTTCAGCCTTAAACGTCCAAAACCTAAGTCAATATCATCATGTACAACTATGAAGTTTTCATAATTTATTTTTTTATTTTTCGCATACTCTTTTACCGCATCTCCTGAGTTGTTCATAGATACCATTGGAATTACTAAATCAATTTCAAACCCTTCAATCTCGTAAGTACCAATTTGAAATTTTCCAGATTTGTGGGGTGTTAAACTAATATTGTTTCTTTCAGACAAGTTGAATAAACAATCAGCACCTATATTGTGCCTGGTCTTTTTATATTCTTTTTGAGGATTCCAAAGACCAACAAAGGTTATTTTTTTATTATTCTCCACTTTCCTCTGAGGATTCATCTTCGTCAGATTCCTCACCAGTCTCTTCACCTTCTTCGCCTTCAATGCCTTCAGCACCTTCAACGCCTTCTTCACCTTCAAGGCCTTCTACTGAAGCTTCTTCTTCCTCAACAACAGCTCTAGGTATATTAACTGTTACTAATATTGACTCATCATCTTCTGTAGCCAGAACAACTCCTTCTGGAAGGTCAACATCTGTTGCAACTATATTATCTCCCACATTTAACTCTGATATATCCACTTCAAGAGATGAAGGTATGTCTGCTGGAAGTGCAACAATTGTAATTGTGTTGTTTATTGTCTGAACAACACCTCCCTCATCTTTAACACCTATAGGAATTCCAGTAAAGTCTAGGGAAACATCTGCTTCGACAGTTTGTGTAAGGTCAATTTGAATAAGGTCGACATGAATAATTTGATCTTTGTACGGGTGTCTTTGTATCTCTCTTGGAAGTGCTGTAACGGTATCTTTTTTTCCAATTGATATATTTAAAATAACATTTGCTCCTGCTTCAGTCTTAAGTGCATTATTAAATTCTCTAGAATCAATGTATACAGGCTTAGGCTCCATTCCTAAACCATATACTACCGCTGGTATTGATCCTGAGGATCTTAATCTTCTAGACTCTGCAGACCCAGTATCTTTTCTAGCTGTGGCTACTAAATTTGTTTCCATAATTTCCTTACGAAGTATATAGAATAATGAATTTTAATTACTATTTAAATCCTAAATTACGATTTTTCCGTTGCTGTTCTTGCTGAAAGAACAGCAAATGTAAGGGTCACGAAAGCAAAGCCCCCTGCTACCAAAAATCCTTTCAAAATTACATCTAAAACCCAGCCTTCAATCATTATTGCTCTCATACCCTCTAGAACATAAGTAGTTGGATTGTAAGCTGCTGCAGATTCGAGCCAACCTTTTAATGCATATCTAGGAGTAAAAGTTGGTGCTAAAAATAGAGCTGGAAAAAATAAAAAAGTAGCAGCTTGAGCTCCTTGTGAAGAACCAGACCTAACTCCAGCAGCTACAGAATATCCAGCAAAACCCATTCCCCAGAAAAAGGCCATTCCTAATACAGCAAAATATCCTGCTATTCCTGTTGCTGGATCTGCGCCAATAAAATTTCCTAATGTCATAATCAAAGTTGCCTGTAATAAAACCCTTACAGCTCCTACAGCTATTGGAGCAAGAATAATTGCCCATTTAGATATAGGCATTCCTTGATATCTTTTAAAAACTCCTGATTCTATATCTTCTACTAAGTAAATTCCTGAAGCCCCACCGCTAACTGATGCTGAAACAATTGAAACAGGTAGGATAAAATTTAAAAAGTTACCTTTTGCAAAATCAAAAGGAGTACCTGCAGCACCTCCTCCGAATACTCCCCCGAGAGCTCCATCGTAAACTAACAAAAAGAATGCTGAAATAAATATATTTGGTAATTCTGCTAAAGGTCTTCTGGATAATCTTAATAAAAGTCTCTTTGTCAGAATTCCTAACTGTAATAAAAATGGAGCACTTGGTTTATTCATTTTTACTCATTTCTTCGTCTAAGTCTTCTTCTTCCTCAACTGCCCCTTCTAGACGATATCCAGTAACTTGAAGGAAAACATCATCTAGTGAAGGTTTGTTTGCAGAAACAGAAAGCACTTCTAACTTGTTATCCGAAAGCATATTTAATAAATCTGGAATTTTTTCAGCACCATTTTTAACAGTAACTCTTAATTCATTTTTTTCTGTCTCAGAATTTAGAATCAAATCTTTTGCCTTTTTTGCTTCTTCGTCATTACCAAATATAAAAGTGATGACATCCCCACCAATTAAAGCTTTTAATTCATCAGGAGTACCCTCAGCAACTACTAAGCCATCATCAATTATTGAAATTCTATCGGCCAACTCATCAGCTTCTTCAAGGTATTGTGTTGTTAGGATTATTGTTACGCCATCTTCTCTAAGTCTTTTAATTTCATCCCACAATACCCTACGTGATCCTGGATCAAGACCAGTTGTTGGCTCGTCTAAAAATAATACCTCTGGTTTGTGAACTAGACTCAACCCTAAATCGAGCCTTCTTTTCATTCCACCTGAATATGTTTTAACTCTTCTATCTGCAGCTTCATTCAGACCAACCAATTCAAGCAATTCAGAAGTCCTAGTTTCAGCGTCTGATTTCGAAAAACCCCATAATCTAGCAGTAGTAAAAAATAATTCTCTTCCAGTAAGAAGGTTGTCTATGCCGGTATCTTGTAAAGCAATACCAATTTTTTCTCTTACACTTTTATCTTCTTTTTCTACATCTAATCCTAAAATGCTTCCATTTCCTGATGTAACTCTTAAAAGAGTTGTAAGCATTAATATGGTTGTGCTTTTGCCAGCACCATTAGGGCCTAAAATACTAAATATTTCACCTTGTTTTACATTAAAACTTACATCTTTAACGGCTTCTACATCTCCGTCTTTTGATTTAAACGTTTTTTTAAGGTTTTTTGCTTCTACTGCAAACAACTTTGGCCTTTCATTTAGAGTTAGTTATGAAATAATAGTTTAGTCTATTTTTTTTGGCCGCGTAGCTCAGGGGATAGAGCACAGGTTTCCTAAACCTGGTGTCGCAGGTTCGAATCCTGCCGTGGCCGCTAATAT
>Ga0111541_10000340_pt1 | contig 14913 bp, 18 predicted proteins | sample Knorr_S7_td_DCM__FD_83039 | JGI IMG/M metagenome (GOLD analysis project Ga0111541, IMG submission 83039) | Marine microbial communities from Southern Atlantic Ocean transect - Knorr_S7_td_DCM_ad_131m_LV_B (version 2) (version 2) | ecosystem: Environmental > Aquatic > Marine > Oceanic | place...
AGAAAGCATCAGTTGAAGACTTCATATTCAAAGGATAGATGTAATTTCAAACAATGTTGTTATTCCTTTTGGAAGTGCGGCTTTAAAAATGACACAATAAGGCGATAAATGAAAAGGAAACTATGGAACCACTTATCCGCTACCCAATCGTGCAACATGCTTGGTTCGTCAACGATATAGACGAAGCATGCAGAAAATGGAATATGACAACAGGAGCTGGGCCTTTCTTTGTCACTCGCGGACATTGGGGTGACAGGCACCTATATCGTGGCGAAGAAATGACAGTTCCACTCGATTATGGTTTCGGCTATCACGGCGATACCCACGTCCAGTTCATTCAACAGAATGATGAAGGCCCATCAATTTATCGTGACATGTATGGTGCTGGCGAAGAAGGATTCCATCACATAGGTATGCTCGTGCCTGATGACGACATAGAAAAAGAGGGAGAAAAATATGAAGCCGCAGGCTTTCCAGTAGCTTCCTCGCTCTGGTCCGTTGCGAACGTTATCTATGTAGATACGAGAGAAGCAATTGGCTGTTTCCTTGAACTCCACGGAGATAATTCAGGAATACGTGAAGTTTTCGCTGGCTGGAAAAAAGCATCAGATAATTGGGACGGCCACACTGATTTAATAAGAGGGAATCGCGCAGAGTAAATTTACCGCCCCACCCACTGAGCTACGGTAGATCTATGGTTTGGTGGGAAGCAGTTCTTTTATTCGTAGGAGGCGGAGTTGCCGGCATTGTTAATGCCATGGCTGGAGGAGGTTCATCTCTTACGGTTCCCTTACTCGTGCTGGCTGGAGTTCCGGGAAATTTCGCCAATGGGACGAATAGAGTTGGAATCTTTGTCTCTAATGGAACAACAATCTGGTCATTTCACCGGGAGGGGGTTAAGGCATACAAAGAAGCACTCCCTTTCTTTCTGCCAGTTGTTATCGGCTCACTGATTGGCTCTATAGCGATAAGCCAAGTGACCGACAGAACTTTTGAAACTATTTTTGGAATTCTTATTCTCCCTATCATTTTTTTATCGCTTAAGGAACCTAAAGCTATTCGCGAAGGCCCCGAGTTCTCAAAAGCAGCCACTTTTATTCTTTTCTTATTTATTGGTGTTTATGCGGGAGCAATTCAAATGGGAGTAGGACTAGTGCTACTCGCTTTTCTCACTAGATCTGGACTTACCCTCATGAAGGCTAATTTCGTCAAAGTGCTCGTGACTCTTGCCGTAACAATTACTGCCCTTCCTGTTTTCATAGTCCAAGGAAAAGTCCGATGGCTACCGGCTTTCATTTTAACTGTTGGCCTTTCAGTAGGAGGGTGGTTAGGGGCCCGAATTGCCGTAAAAGGCGGCGAACGAATCATTCGAATTTTCATGATCATTGCTGCTATTGGGTTAACTGGAAGATTGGTTGGGCTTTATGGTTAAGGTTTCTTACCATTGGTCCGGCCTAGGTCTTTGTGACAAACTTTGAACATGCCAGTAGATATTGTCGTTGTAGGTTCATGCAATCTTGATCTCGTTGTGAACGTTGACAACATCCCGCAAGTAGGTCAAACAGTTTTGGGCGGAGATCTTAAGCGGATTCCCGGTGGGAAAGGAGCAAATCAGGCAGTAGCTGCTTCCCGATTAGGAAAATCAGTAGCAATGGTCGGAAGAGTCGGCGAAGATGACAATGGAAAGTTTCTCCAGACCAACCTTGAAGATAATGGCGTGAACACAGAATATCTTCTCAAAACACCCGACATCCCAACGGGAGTAGCACTAATTTCAGTTCAGGATGATGGGGACAATGCGATTGTCGTTAGCCCCGGAGCAAACGGTAAACTTTCACCTGAAGATATAGCCGCAGCATCACCCATCGCTGGAGCCCGAGTAGTTCTTCTACAAGCAGAAATTCCTATCGAAACAGTAGTGGCAACAGCGCGGGTAGCAGAAGGAACGGTTATCTGGAACCCTGCCCCTGCCCCAAGTGAAAGTGTTCCTCTTGAACTTCTTGACTTAGTAGATGTACTCATCCCAAATCAGACAGAACTGGAACTTATAGGTGGGAACAGAAAGGTAGATACCCTTGAGTCAATTTCTGAGCTGGCGAAAACTTTTCCATGCTCCTCAACTATTGTCACCCTAGGAGAGCGTGGAGCTGTAGTTGTAGCCAGCAATGAGGCCGTACACATTCCTGCCCCTACAATTTCCCCGCTCGACACCACTGGTGCTGGTGATTCCTTTTGCGCAGCAATAGCTGTCAGCCTTGTGGAAGGAAAAGATCTTGTCGAGGCAGCACAATGGGCGGTACAAGTAGGCGCAGCAACAACGCTTGTCGCCGGAGCACAACCCTCATTGCCAACTTCAGAAGAAGTTCTTCAAAGACTAGAAGACTGGTAGAAGGTCATCCTGCTCGATACAAACCAGGATACCAATAACTAAACTTAGTAGCCCTATACATACGGCAATATACCTGTAGACGTTGGCATGTTGACGCAACCAATTACTGGAATTCACCGATATCAGAGCAATCGACGAGTTCGCGATTAAAAGACCCAGAACCCATGCCAACAAAATCAACAGCCCACCTACTTTTCCCGAAGCTTGTGAAGCAGCAACAAATATCACGATCTGTGTAGGTGTCTCTACCCCAATACCATGAAGGATCCCCACTCCACGAGCTGATGATTTATCAAGTATTGAACTTTCAATATGAATTTCATGTCGGTGTCGGTGAAAATGCGGATCCCCCTCCTGAGGTTCATCTAATAGTTGCGTATTTTCATGTTTATGATCATGAATTTCCGTGTTCTCCTGATGAAGATGAGCATGTTCATGTTCAACGACGATGGACCGACCTTTAGAAGATCTTCTAACCCTTTGTAACCCACGAAACGCGCCATCACGAATAATCATCCAGCGACTACGTAACTGAAAATCATCTCCCTGAATCACAACATTTACGAGGACCCATAGTCCTAACCCGATGAGAGAACCACCAATAAAATACATCATTGTTGTGTCCACTGAATCTGGGATTTTAAAATCTGCAAGAATAATTGCGACACCAAGCAGAACCACAACGGCGGCATGCCCAACTGCATATGCCGTAGCAAGAGAAAAAGCCCTTCTCGGGTTCTTCTCCCCAGTTGCAATCCCCGAAATCGCAGCAATATGATCCCAATCAAATCCGTGCCGGATACCAAACCCAAAAGCAGATACGAGAAGAGCAAAATCCATCTCTAAAAGGTTCCAGTTCCAGCAGAAGGCGTCAAATCACCCATAATCTCTTCAAAGATTCTCCACTTCAGATGAGACGAAATTCAATTGTTCGGCTACTGTTATCGCTGTTGACCTTTGACGTTACGTCGAAACAAAGGAGATGATTCCACATGAAAGAAACCAACCCCGACAAGAATTTTATCCTCAATAATCTCCCCATAGCTGAAGCTCACTGCGACGGCCCATGCGGAGTATACGACCCATCATCAGCAAGAATTGCTGCTGAGGCTGTCCGGTCTATGATCAAAAAAATCCTTGACCTTACCCCACCGGAACCCGGAGACGCACAAGCAGTTGCGTCTTATCTCAACACAGTTGGCCGATATGTAACAATAAAGGAAGAGCAGGCCGAACTTGCAAAGCATGAACTTCTCGTTCTTTGGACTGATTACTTCAAGCCAGCTCACCTCGAAGCCTATCCAGACCTTCATGATGTCTTCTGGAATGCAGCGAAAGCATGTTCTGAATGTAAGCAGAGTGTTTCCACAGATGCAGCTGACCAACTTATGGCCGCAGTTGAAAAGATCCATAATATGTTCTGGGAGAGCAAAGGCCGAGAAGTTACATATTACGAAGCAAGTTGATCAAAACGGTTCTTAAAGAACTCCTGTCACTAGCGTTACGAAAACGAAAAATCTTCCGTGTTGGTGGGAACAGTATGATTCCCGTACTCCAACCAGATGACATCATATTTGTACGCCCAGATGCCCACTGCTGCGAGGGAGATATCGTCGCGATCAGACATCCCCACAAGAAAACAATTTTAATCAAATATGTCAAGGCCGTCACTGACGATCATTTTGTTGAATTACGCAGTCCAAAGGGGACAGATAGCCGGCAATTTGGGAAATCACCTATGAAACATCTTGTTGGAGTTGCTACTTTCAACTACTCCCAAAAGACCTCACTTACGAAAACATCGCAGGCGCACTAAACGAGATCGTCGAACTTAACCAGCCATGTAATGCCGAGATCGTCGAGAGTGGAAGTTTCTGCCTTATTCACGATTACTGACGCTCCAACATAGGTAGCACCGGATTGAATGATGAATTCTTTCGCAGCTCTGATCGTATTTCCCGTTGTTGCCCAGTCATCAACGATGAGAACCCGATCATTCTTGTCTAAATCAAATGATCTACTCTGGAATTCTACTTCGTGACCAGTCCATGTTTCACCAGATGTGATTCTGATATCAGATCCAGGATGATTCCGCCCGTCCTTGCGAATAAGAACCAAGCCAGCATGCAGAAATTTAGCAACCAACGCGCCGAGAACAGGTCCGCGCGCTTCCGCAGCGACGACTTTCGTTACATCCGCATGTGCATACTCAGCTGAGAGTGCTTCACCCAAGCATTGTAAAATCTCCGGATCTCGTAACAGTCCGGCTATATCAGGATGATCATTGACCATAGGAAACGTTTGAATCAAAGAAGCTGAAAATGCTGCGAGTTCTGATTTCTCCATGCCCTTATCCTACAAATGTTTAGCCACCCCGTGCCTGCCACGAAAACTTAAGAAGCCGATTTCAGGCAGAAAAAGCGGAAAGACGGTAATGCACAGAGATAATGAAAGGTATGGATCCGAAAGTTATATACATCGCCGGTCCACTTTTTGATGAAGGGGAACGCTGGTGGATAGAAAAGATTGAAGCCACCGTTGCAGAAGCAGGTTTTCAGACCTTTTTGCCACATCGCGACAATCCGGAGAAAACTCCAGACACCGTCCAAGAAATCTTTGAGAATAACCGAGATGCCATACTGTCAGCAGACCTTATTGTCGCGAATCTAAATGGTATTACAACTGACGATGGAACAGCATGGGAGCTTGGGTACGCTGCAGCCCTTCAGAAACCCTCGATAGGAATTTTCACAGACTGGAGGGCGAGATTTGAAGGTCAAGAAATCGTAAATCTTATGATCAGTCGATCACTGGACAGGATTGTCCGATCTCTTGATGAGCTTATTCCCGCCATTATTGAAGTAGATATAGAGAAGGAGTAGGGCCCACTAATGCAACTACTCGGCGAGAATGTCCAGCACTACCACTGGGGGGATTACGACTATATTCCAAATCTTCAAGGTCGAGCAGCTGGGATTGAGCCAGAAGCTGAGCTATGGATGGGAGCTCATACAAAATCCCCAAGCAGAGTAGTTGATACCAACCAAGGCCTTGACGAGCTTATATCGCTAAACCCTGAACAAGCATTGGGAAAGCACGCAGAAGACTTCAATGGAGAACTTCCGTACATAATGAAAATTCTGGCAATTCGGTCCCCGTTATCTTTACAGGTGCATCCAAACGATGAACAAGCTGCGGCAGGCTTTACAGACGAATCAAATCTAGAAAAAGAAAATGGATCATACTTCTCACCTCGCGGAAAGGAGGAAATCGTTTGTGCAATATCAGACACTGACATCAAATTTGGATTCCGGCCAATGAAAGACATCAACGATATCCTTGCACTTGCTTCAAATGAAGAAATTCGCACTCTCCAAGAGCTACTTTCGCAGAGAAACTCTGAACAAGCATTACAGGAAGCCATTGGAAAAATTCTCGCATATCAAAAACCACTAGTTCAGTCGTTTGTAGTAGATATTCTTTCATCCGATCCAAAAAGCACGCTTCTCTCTGACAGGGAACTCTCCTATTTCAAAGACCTTGTTGAAATCTATCCGTCTGACCCTGGACTCATTATCTTTCTACTGATGAACTTCGTAACATTACGGCCTGGAGAGTCCTTATATGTTCCTCCCGGAATCACCCACGCATATCTTCATGGAAACGCAGTAGAAATCACGTCAAATAGTGACAACGTCCTCAGATGTGGATTAACACCAAAACAAATCGACCGTGACCAGTATTTAGCTGTTAGTTCTTTTTCAACATCGCAGCCACAGATACAAATACCTATCGAAAAAATTCACACGTACTCATCTCCCACACGATTCAGTTTGTCTCGTCTAGAAATAGAACATAGCTGGGAAGTTACGCTTAATGGCCCAGAGATATTGATTTCAACAGAGGGGTCATTCACCATTACAAGCAGTCATGGCCAAAGTCTGAGCGTAGACAGAGGCATGCCGGTATGGATCCCAAATTCAGACGAGCACTACCAGATATCTGGAACGTGCCTGATTTTCAGGTGCTCTACACAAAACGTTGATTAAATTCCCAACTGACGGCTTGCAAGATCACGCATAATTTCTTCGCTTCCTCCACCAATAGCTTGAACACGCACCTCTCTATAGAGGCGTTCTGTTATTGAGCCTTTCAAGTAGCTAGCACCTCCAAGAATTTGAGAAGCCTCACGGGCACAGAATTCAAAGGTGGTTGACGCCTGCACTTTCAATTCGGCTATTTCAGCAACGGGGTCATCCCCCTGATTCAACCGCCATGCCAAAAGTTCGCACCATGCTTGCGCTGCATTAATCTTCCTATCCATTTCTATGAACTTGTGACGTATTACTTGATGATCTGCAAGGCGCTTACCGAAGGTTTCTCGCTCTTTAGACCATTCCAGCGCTTCCTCATAACACGCGCGAGAAAAAGCGATCGATTGAGCGGCCATATCAATGCGTTCAGCATTGAAATTGTTCACTATTGAAGAGAATCCAGTACCTTCCTCTCCAATCAGGTTTTCTACCGGCACACGAACATCATCAAAATATAAAGTAGCTGTGTCCGATGATAGCCAGCCCATCTTGTCAAGCCGTGTTCTCTCTACCCCTTCGCGATCTCCTTCAATAAGGAGAAGAGAAATACCTCGAGCTCCTTCACCTCCGGTACGAACTGCCACAGTCAAATAATCTGCATACATTCCAGAGGTGATAAATGTTTTCTGCCCATTGACAATGAATTCTTCACCATCTCGTTTTGCAACTGTTTGAATCCTTGCAACATCAGAACCGCCGCTTGGCTCAGTGATAGCAAGCGCAGATACAGCGTCTCCAGCGAGACAAGGAGTAAGTACCTTTGCCTTCATTTCATCAGAGCCGGCTCTTTGAATTGGGGGAAGCCCAATGTAATTCGAAAGTATCGAAGCCACCACCCCCCCTGACCCAGCCATCGCTAGCTCTTGCATAATTACCATCCGAAGTATTGCATCACGTTGCCCATGACCTCCATACACTTCTTCGAATCCATCTCCGAAAAGTCCAATAGACGCTGCTTTTTTGTAGAGGTCTCTTGGTACCTCTCCCGCTTGTTCCCATTCTTGGATGTTGGGGATAATTTCGTTCTTAGCGAACTGTCGCACGACTGAACGGAATGCTTCATGATCTTCGGAATAGAACGGTGATGAAACAGTCATGCTTTTATCTTTACATAAATTTTTTATTCTCCCAAAATGGAGAAGTCTGGATTACGTTTCTCAGCGAAAGCTTGTAGAGCTTCAAGATTTGCAGGTTTACCCAGCAGCTCGGCGAATGCTGCATCTTCATGTTTTCTGGCTTCATGAATTCGCTCACGTATCGGGTCCATAATCAGCTTCTTTGATGCAACGAGAGAGCTAATGGGCTTCGCTGCCAAAACCTGAGCATGTTCCATTGTGACATCCATCAATTCATCATCCGAGCAGAGCTTAAATGCTAGACCCATCGAAAAACATTCTTCTGCCGTAAGCCACTCGGAACTCAGTAGTGCCCATGTTGCGTTCTGCCGGCCCATAATCGCAGGAAAAGTGAAACTACTTGCAGCTTCCGGAGCTAATGCTAAGTCAGTAAATGGGCATTTCACACGGGCGCTGTGTGCCATAAATACAAGATCTGATAATCCAAGGATTGTTACACCGATTCCCAATCCAATCCCATTAACCGAACTCAGCAAAGGTTTTGAGAAATCCACCAACGTATCTGCTAAACCGGGGAAGCCATGCTTGCCAGGAGTGAACGAAGGGTCAGCCATCCTTTGTCCTAATTCGACAACATCAGTGCCTGACGAAAAACTATCACCCTGTCCGGTGATTATTACTACTGCAACAGTCGAATCACCTTCTGCTTCAATTAATAATTCTGTAAGGCTGTCATACAATGCTTCATTGAAGGCATTTTTAGCTTCCGGCCTATTTAAACGGAATAGTCGGACTCTTCCATTATTTTCAACGTCAATCACCTAGACCTACTTTCTGAGCCTGACGTGGCCATTTGTCATGACCGGGTCGGTTCTCTTCTGGGACAATCCAACAATGCGTTCCTTGATAAATACTTGGCATACATTTATTGCAATGAATGCATGCCCCATTAGCGTCGTTACCTTCCTCCCAACGCTTCACGAGATCCGGTTCGCGTAGCAAGGCTCGACCGATCGCGACAAAGTCAAAACCTTCCTCAAGCGCTAACTGCACGGTGGATAAATTATTTATACCGCCGAGAAGAATCAATGGCATCGTGACGGCCTCACGGACAAGTCTTGCTTGTTCAAGAAAGTACGCTTCTTCAAACGGGTAGTATGGCATGAATTTCTTTGCAGTTAGTTTGAAACCGGTTTTCATAATACGACTAGGAAAGATTTCTGCCATTTCGTGAACGGGAACATCCCCGCGGAAGAAGTACATTGGATTTTCAAATGAACTTCCTCCAGTTAATTCGATAGCGTCGAGCGCTCCGTCTAGTTCGAGCATTTTTGCAACTTTGACGCATTCGTCCACATGGAAACCAGTCTTTACTCCATCGTCCAAATTGAGTTTGGCGATAAGTGCAACATTGTCTGGGAGAACATCTTTCACTTTTTTGGCTACTGTTCGAGCTAAACGGGCACGGTTCTCGAGTGAACCACCCCAAGTGTCTTTTCTTTTATTGAGTTTGGGACTTAGGAAATTACTTATGAGGTATCCGTGGCCAAAATGCAGTTCAACACAGTTAAATCCACTCGCTGCTGCAAGTTCTGCTGCCGAGACAAAGTCGTTAATCACTCTTTGGATTTGCGTGTCATCTGCAGGTGTCGTGTTTTTGAAACGTGTTTTTGAGAAGACTTTTGATGCTGATAATGCAGGGCCTCCGACTCCTATTCCTACAGGGCCAGCATGACCAAGCTGGATGGATGCAGCGACATCGAGATTATGCATCGTATCCACGAAGCATCGTAACCCTGGGACTGCCTCTTTCCGCATAACTATTTCATTAGGTGCACCTTGTCCGTCAGGTGACACTGCACAGTATGCAAGCGTCGTCATCCCTATACGTCCAGTAGCGAAAGCCCTGTGAAAATCAATCAGCGCATCTGTGACCATATTGTCAATTGCCATTCCCTCAAAGGTCGCCGCTTTGATAACGCGATTACGAAGTTCAATCGGTCCAAGCTTCGTCGGGACAAAAATGGGATTAGAGTCTGTGTTCATCATTTCTCATAATCTAATCTAGTAGAGACTTCCTGATCCCTCATCTTGATCCACACCTGCTTCTCCGACAACAATAGAAGAAGGCATTGAAAGGAAAGTATGAGCAGTAACCCAATTGAAGTAGATTTTCATTTTGATGTTATGTGCCCTTGGGCGTATCAGACATCAAAATGGATTCGAAACGTGCGAGCACAAAATGGGATAACCATTAACTGGAAGTTCTTTAGCCTTGAGGAAGTGAATTTGCGAGAGGGGAAAAAACACCCGTGGGAACGAGACTGGTCCTACGGATGGTCAATGATGCGAATCGGAGCAATTTTACGGAGAGAAAGCATGGAAAGCCTTGATAGATGGTACGAAATGTCAGGTCGGGCGCTTCATGAAGAAGGGAAACGCCCCCACGAACCTACTGTTGCGAAAGAACTTCTTGAAGAGTTAGGAATGAATCCAAACATCGTTGATGTTTCCCTACAAGATTTAACAACGCATGATGAAATCAAACAAGACCATCAACGGGTCATAGACGCTGGGGGATATGGGGTGCCGACACTTTTCTTTGGAGATCACGCACTGTATGGACCTGTTCTTATCGATCCTCCTGAAGGAGAGAAAGCTATGAAGCTTTGGGAGGCAGTTACTCTATGGCTTGAATTTCCTGATTTGTATGAAATGCAGAAACCAAAGACAGACGATGACGAAAAACGCATATTTCAGGTATTTCAACCGTATCTTGAAGCACGCGATTGGGTAAGCATCAACCGAGGGGAAGTCATTGAATTCCCTGACACAGGAAATGAAAAATAGAAAGCAATCGATGGTTTCTTCCGAAGTAACTCCACGTATCCCAGATTCGGTCCCTAAATTCACCCACCTTGAAGATAAGGATGATGTGCCTTGGATACCTGTTCGCAGCCAACGTAACGCAGATGGAAGCGAGTCACACGTATGGGAAAAATGGGTTGCGTTTTCAGTAGATCCCATGTATCTCGCTCTTTTCGCTCAATGGGACCCGGGAATGATCGTCAGAAAACATGGGCATTTCAGCCCACATGTACTCACCGTTCTTCAGGGAGATTTCCTATGCGGTGAAAAGCTCTGTGGAGTAGGAACCCATATTGAGCTTCCCCTCGGAGCTGATTTCGGCCCCTTTAGAGCAGGGCCAAAAGGAGTCACTCTCTACGAAGTAATGATGGGGGACCCCCGTTCGTGGAGTGACGATCCAGATGCCATGAGAAAGATCCTCGAAGAACATGGCGTAACCCAATTACCTGATCCGCCGATAGAACTCCCCGCTGGACTCAAAGATCTTCGCAAGGTGTATCAGGCTGCAAGGTCACAACAGTCAAGTTGAAAAAAATTCAATAATCTCTGAACGAAGCTCGCTTATTCCTGTTCCGGTGTTTGCACTTACCCACAGCACATCTTCTTTTTCAGTTCCTAATTTCTTCACGAGGTCATTTTTTCTTGCCCCTCGTTTAGAAGGCCGGACTTTATCTTCTTTCGTTGCGACAAAACGATAGGGAAGATCTATGTGATCAAGCCACTCAATAGTTTGTAGATCCAAGGATGTCGGACCAACGGCACTGTCAATGAGCAAGATGACAGCCCCAAGCGTGTCGCTTTGCATCAAGTACTCTTCAATCATTTGCCTCCATCGGTCCATTTCTGATTTCGGAGCTTTAGCAAAACCGTACCCAGGAAGATCAACAAGCCAAGACCCCGAACCTTCCGGGTCGAACTCGTAGACATTAATCAGTTGCGTAGCGCCGGGAGTTTTTGATGTTTTTGCGAGTTTCTTTCTATGCGCCAAAGCATTAATCAGAGATGACTTCCCAACATTCGAACGTCCGACAATAGCAAGCTCAAGAACACTATTTGGAAGTTGATCAAGACGCGAAGCTGATTGGAGAAAGCGAATAGGAAGCGGATTAGACATCTTTCTAGACTAGCCGCCTCCTATGAATAGAGCGCTTGTCACTTTTTGATTCCTTAATCAATCAAAAATATTAGCTAGGAAAGTTCCTTATTTCCCTTTCATAAGCATTTTCGAAAAACGCTAAAGGTGACATGAAAAATCCAATGTGAAGGCACAACGCCTATATTTCCAAGGAATTCGTCATGTCATTAGTACAAATGTACCGGAAGCAGATAGCTGAAATAGCTAGAAAACCAGGTTGATTTCAATCTAGTGAAGATCCCTGTGTTTTTACAGAATAACTACATGAACAAAAACACAACTCTCATCACAGCCATAACCGCCCTATTCGTCGCCATCCTAGTAATTACAACCGCCTGTCTCCCAGCCGGAAACAGAGACCTATCAAATATGACAGAGGCAAAAGCAACATCTGCGTCCCTTATCCTCGATAACGCCGAAACACACAAGCACAGCGAAGAACAAGAAGAAGTCGAAACCTACGTATCTAAAGATGAAACACATCAAGAAGCTAACGATCACAGCCACTCCCATAATGAAGTTGTATTTGCTCCTGAAATGGGTCAAACGCAACTCGAAGTAGAAGAAGCTTCATCTAACGAAGCAGGTACAACTGAAACCCAAAGCAGTGAAGCAGCGGATGCTGAAATTAAACGTCTCCAACGACAACTTGAAGCTGTTCTCATTGATACTTCCATTGAATACACCTGGGGAACTTATGACCCCGACACCGCTCTCCTACAAGAACTCCTCGGTACAACAATTGATGGGGTGTACGGAAATATGACGCAACGTCTTCATATGGCAGCACTCGCAGAACGAGGGCTCAACACCGATAATGTCCCAACAGCGCCAGTAGTTGTTGAAACGCCAGCCGTTGAAGAAAAACCAGCTCCAATAGCAGCTCCTACTAGTTGCTCTGGCATATCTTGTTTCGACGGGTACGAAGGAAAGTACCAAGCGCAGGTTGAAGCTGCAGCCGCAGCATTACCAGCTGAACTCCGAACAGCTTTCGGGGGAGTCACAGTTGTCAACGGCTGCCACCCTTACGCAAAGGTAACCTTCGGGCGATGCGTTTACGGCGTATGGGATAGTGCCGGATGGGACGCTAATGGAAATCACGGTGCTGACTGGTCCTACACCCTATGGGTATCAAATCGGGGAGTAGAGTCAGGACGACTTACTGACATTATGGCTCACGAAGCCGGCCACGCCTACTCCTATGCGATCGCCCGTCGATGCGTAAACCCTGAAACAGGCAACACTTTCCGAGTTGACGCTCGAGAAATTTTCGGAGGAGAAGAACCATTCGCAGACGGCATTACCGCCTACTACAACGGAGCATCCGCATTCCAAAACTACCGCGGAACAGGAACCGCCCTCTCCGCAGCTGAAACCGACATTCTCGAAAAAATGTTTAGCAGCTGCTAAAGATCATTAGGAGCGAACAGGGCCCTATAAGATATCAAGATCTTTCCGGCTCTCCCAGACAAGACCAGCGAGAAGCGTTCGAGATTCGACACCTACCTTCTGATAAATAGTTGTTAAATTATTCCGCACCGTACTTGAGGCGAGATGAAGAGTTTCAGAAATTTCTGCATCACTCAGTCCATCTGCGATAAGTTCAGCAATCTCAAGCTCCCTTTTCGTCAAAATTTCTCTATCCAAAGCACCCTGAGAACCAAGCTCAGCAGCTGCAGCACGAGCATCAGAATGCGTAAGCATAGAAAACCCTTTTGCGGTCGCCTCGATCGCTTCTGTCAAAGGCTCAAGATCAGAGTCCTTTTCCAGATAAGCAGAAACCGATCCACTTTCAAATGCTGCTATCAAAGACCTAGGAGATTTTACGGAGGTAAAGACCACACAACGTGTGGACAGGTCACTATCCGTTATATAACGGGCGATATCGAGGCCAGACCCTTCCCCAAGACGCAGATCCAAAACAGCGATGTCAAATAATCCACCGTCAAGTGCTGCTACTGCTTCAGGTACTGATTCAGCTTCAATGATTTCAACACCTTCCCCAAATGTAGATTCTAGGCCAGCTCGAATTCCCATCCGAACCATAGGGTGGTCATCAACCAGAAGTACTTTCATGACTCATCCTCTCCCACTATTCCTTTCAGCGTAGATCCACAGATATATTTTTTCTAGTCTTGATTCTCAAAGCAATTCATAATTATCTTAGTAGTAATGTATTTATAAAAACGGAGTCATATGTACGTTGTTCATTTTGGTGATGCAGGAAAAATGAATAATGAGCAAAGACGCCTGTTACTGGGTGGCAAAGGCGCAAGTCTTTCAGAGATGTCCTCGGACCTGGGCCTCGCTGTTCCTCCAGGGTTTGTGATAACGACGGAATCCTTCGATCGGTTCCAAAAGGATAAATCTCTTTCATTCCTTGAAAAAGAACTGGTTCAAGCAATGTCTGTTCTTGAAGCTTCTACAGGGAGAGCATTTGGTAGCCCTCAAAATCCTTTACTTGTTAGTGTCCGGTCCGGAGCCCCAGTTTCAATGCCTGGAATGATGGATACCATTCTGAACCTCGGTTTAAATGACCAAAGCGTTTTAGGGCTTGAAGCGAGAAGTAATCCAGAGTTTGCTTCAGACTGCAGAAGTCGTTTCGAAATAATGTTTCGCGATGTTGTCCTACAAAGAGATACCACCCATGTCGATCACATTCCTTCAGATGTATGGGAGCAACTTCATCTAGCTATCGAGGCGGTTTTCAACTCCTGGGACAGTCCGAGAGCGAAAACTTACAGAGAAGTTGAAAGGATTCCAGATCATTACGGAACGGCTGTCACTGTACAAGCGATGGTATTTGGGAACACTGGAAATGAATCAGGGACTGGAGTTCTATTTACGCGTAACCCTTCGACGGGGGCTGATGAATTATTCGGAGATTTTCTTCCTAACGCTCAAGGTGAGGATGTCGTTTCAGGCTCGCAGCAAACTTTTGGATTGGAGGAAATGAAAAAAATCGTCCCAAACGCGTTTCATGAACTCTCAGAAGTTGCTAAATCGCTTGAAATAACCACCACTGATATGTGCGATATAGAGTTCACGATAGAAGATAAAAATTTATGGATACTTCAAAATCGTGTAGGGAAAAGAACGCCTAGAGCTGCGATCCGTATCGTTGTTGAGATGGTTGAAGATTCCACGTTTCCGCTTACTCGAGAGGAAGCTATAAATCGCATTATGCCCAATCAACTAGAATCAGCATTAGAAATGGATCAAATTTCTTCATCCTCAAAGGTACTAGCTAAGGGCTTGGGGGCTTCTCCTGGAGTCGCTACTGGAAGTTTGGTTCTATCTGCGGATTCAGCAGTGGAAGAAAGCGATAAAGGAGAAAATGTCCTTCTAGTA
>Ga0111541_10000341_pt1 | contig 14883 bp, 8 predicted proteins | sample Knorr_S7_td_DCM__FD_83039 | JGI IMG/M metagenome (GOLD analysis project Ga0111541, IMG submission 83039) | Marine microbial communities from Southern Atlantic Ocean transect - Knorr_S7_td_DCM_ad_131m_LV_B (version 2) (version 2) | ecosystem: Environmental > Aquatic > Marine > Oceanic | place...
AATATTCACAGACACCCTCTGTGCGGAAGAAATTTTGAATATTACTCTGAAGACCCATTGTTAACGGGTGAAATAGGTGCTGCAATGATTAATGGGATTGAATCTAATGGGGTTGGTGCAACTCCAAAACATTTTGTTGCAAATAATCAGGAGACTTCTCGTAACATTAATAACTCAATTGTATCTGATCGAGCAATGAGGGAAATTTACCTTAAAGGATTTGAGATAATTGTTAAAAAATCTCAACCTTGGGCAATTATGTCCTCATACAATAAGGTAAATGGAGTATACACTTCAGAGAGCAAACCATTGCTTACAGATATTCTAAGAAATGAATGGGGTTATGAGGGCATAGTGATGACAGATTGGTTTGGAGGGAATAATGTTTCAGAACAAATCAAAGCAGGAAATGATCTACTTGAACCTGGAACCAAAAATATATGGGATAACCTTATCAAAGCATATGAGGATGGAGATCTTTCTTTAAAAGAAATTGATTTATCTGTTAGTAGAATTTTAGGATTAATAATCAAGTCTAAGAAAATGGATAATTATGATTTTACAAACAAACCTGATTTAAATGAAAATGCAATTATTACTCGTAGATCAGCATCTGAAGGCATGGTGCTTCTTAAAAATGAAAACGCACTTCCCTTTGAAAACATTAAAAATATTGCTCTGATGGGATCAACCTCATTTAATTTTATTGCTGGAGGTACTGGTTCTGGAGATGTTGAAGAAGCTTACACGGTATCACTTGAGGAAGCCTTGTTAAATTCTGGTTATGAGATAAATGAACTCTCAAGAGCAGTTTTTGAATCACATCGTAAAGAAAATAAAGAAGCTTTTGAGAAGAAGAATCCCTTATTTGCAATGTTAGATCCAAGTCTACCTCCAGAGGTCGATTATTCAATTGATCTCATAAATGATTTTGCAAAAAAATCTGATATAGCTGTTATAACCATTGGACGTAATAGTGGCGAGACTGCAGACAGAGCTGAAAAAGATGATTTTTTGCTTTCAAAAAAAGAATCTCAAATGATTAAAAATACATGTGAAGTATTTCACTCCTACGGTAAAAAGGTTCTAGTTGTATTAAATATTGGAGGTGTTATTGAAACATCTTCATGGAGTGACTTACCTGATGCAATTTTAGTCGCATGGCAAGCAGGTCAGGAATCAGGTAATTCCGTCGTTGACATTATATCAGGCATAGTAAATCCTAGTGGTAAACTTCCAATGACTTTTCCTGTCAATTTAAGTGATCATGGTTCCTCTGAAAATTTCCCTACTGGAGTGAAGGCTAATATGGCTGACTTTTTAATGGCGAGTATCATTGGGAGTAGTGAAGAAAAGCCTAAGGAGCAACAAACCAAAAATATTGATTATACCTTTTATGAAGAAGGAATTTATGTTGGATATAGACATTTTGATAAAAGAGAAATAGATGTTTCGTATCCTTTTGGATTCGGACTTTCTTATACTGATTTTGATTATAGTGATTTAAAAATCAAGGAGGAAGAAAACGTAATTAAAATAAGTTTAAAAATAACTAACATAGGCTCATTGCCTGGTAAGGAAGTCATACAAATCTATACATCTAAACTAGACTCAAATATTGATAGACCAATCAAAGAATTAAGAAGTTTCGCAAAAACCTCTAATATAGAATTAGGCGAAAGTACAGAGATAAATTTTAACATTCCTACTTCAGAATTATCTTATTGGGATGAAGAAAATTCAAGTTGGGAAACAGAAAAAGGAGTTTATGATATTATAGTTGGCTCTTCATCTAGAGATATAGAGCTAATTGGTCAGATTGATATAAATTAATATTTTTGACCCTTTTTAAAGTTAATAATACAATTGTTTGCCATTTATTTTTTGCCAGAAAGTAGGGGATTATGAGAATTAGTGTTTTTCTTTTTTTTACTGTATTGCATTCTATTTTTTTATCTGCTCAAGGTCTTAAGGCAGAAGGGAAAAAAATCATTGATCAGAATGGAAATGAGGTTTTGCTCAGAGGAATGGGACTTGGAGGATGGATGTTGATGGAGGGATACATGATGCAATCCTCAGATGTTGCAGATACTCAACATGAGTTTCGCCAAAGGTTAGAAGATCTAATGGGAGTAGAGAACACTAACGTTTTCTTTGATAAGTGGTTAGAAAACCATGTGACTAAAGCAGACATTGATTCTTTATCTTCATGGGGTTTTAATAGTGTAAGATTACCGATGCACTACAATTTATTCACTTTGCCAATTGAGGAAGAATCTATAGAAGGAGAAAACACATGGCTAACAAAGGGATTTACAATTATTGATGAATTACTTCAGTGGTGTGAGGAAAATGAAGTTTACCTGATTTTAGATCTTCATGCTGCACCTGGTGGACAAGGGGCAAATGCAGCAATATCAGATTACAATCCTGATTTACCTTCTTTATGGGAAAGTGAATTAAATAAAAACAAGACCATTGCCTTATGGAAAAAATTAGCAGAGCGATATAAAGACGAAGAATGGATTGGAGGATATGATCTTTTAAATGAAGTCAATTGGGAAATGGAGAATGACAATGAAGAATTATTAAATCTTTACAAGGATATAACAACTGAGATTAGGGCAGTAGACAACAGCCATATTATTTTCATTGAGGGCAATGGATTCGCTAATGATTTTAATGGGTTGACTCCTCCTTGGGACGATAACATGGTTTATAGTTTTCATAAATATTGGAGTGAGAATACTACTGAATCCATTCAATGGGTATTAGATATTAGAGAGGAAAATAATGTTCCATTATGGATGGGAGAAGCTGGAGAAAATTCAAATGTTTGGTTTACAGATGCGATTGAGTTATTTGAAACCAATGATATTGGCTGGTCATGGTGGCCAATGAAAAGAATAGAAACAATTGTTGGGCCATATTCAATTGATTTTACTGATGGTTATAAAAAAATACTATCGTATTGGAGAGGAGAGATTGAGAAACCATCAAGTGATGAGGCTTTTTCCATCATGATTGATCTTGCAAATAAGACCAACAGTAATTTGTGCACCTATCAAAAAGATGTTCCAGATGCGCAAATCCGACAGATAAAAACAAATGAAACAATTCCATATGCATCACATCAAATTCCTGGAGTTATCTACATGTCTGATTATGATCTTGGCAGGAGTGGAATTGCCTATTATGATGTTGACAGTGCAAATTATCAACAATCATCTGGATATTTTCAGGCATGGAATTCCGGTTGGGTATATCGAAATGATGGTGTTGATATAGAAAAGAATACAGACACTGTAAATAGCAATGGATTTCATATTGGATTTATAAATAAAGGCGAATGGATTAATTACACCTTAATAGTTTCAGAAACAGGGGTTTATAGTATGGATGCCAGAATTGCTTCGATTGAAGATGGCGGAGAATTTCTAGTTGAAATGGATGGAGAGGGAGTTACAAGATCTCTAAGTATTGAAAGTTCTGGGGCATGGGACCAATTTATAACACAATCATTTAATGACATATTTCTAGAGGAAGGAAAACAAACGTTGACAATTAAATTTGATGGAAAAAAAGCATTCAATGTTTCTAGTTTAGAGTTTAACAAAACAGGAAATTCAAGTGATATTGATTTTGCTATTTTAAGTGCTAATGCATTAATGGACGGTAAAAGCATTCAAGTTTTGCTAAATCAAAACATTGATAAAACAACTCTCACATCCAGCTTACAAGATTTTTCTTTATCAGTGAATAATGAAGAAATAACCTTTACTGAAATCGTCTCATATGATGATAAAAAAAGAACATTTACATTAAAGCTTTCAAGCTCAATAAGTTATAATGATCAAATCAAATTAAATTATTTCGGACAATCTGTTAAAAATAATAATGGATCATTACTTGAGAACTTTACTTTATTTAAAGTAGTTAATAATGTCCCTCAGTTGTTTAATATTCCTGGAATAATTCAAGCGGAGGGATATTATAACATGTATGGAGTTGAAACTGAAGTAACTTCAGATAATGGAGGCGGCTTAAACATAGGATACACTAATCCAGGTGATTATGTAGACTATTTAGTTAATGTTGAAGCTGATTATGAATACAACATTAAGTTGCGTGTAGCAGCAGAATCTAACTCAGGAAGAGTAGCTTTTTACACTGTTTCTAATCAAGGAGAAGAAACTCGTATTTCAGAAATATTATTGCCGGTAACTAATGGGTGGCAAAATTGGGTTAATGTTACTAGTTCTATTCAACTCCCAAAAGGGAATTATACTCTTAGAATGAGGATAATTAATGGTGACTTTAACATGAATTGGATTGAACTTTCATATCCTGATTCTGATCAAGATGGTATTAACGATACTATCGATCAATGTCCAAACACTTCAGTTATCTCTAGTGTTGATGAATCAGGTTGTGCACTTGATCCGATTGCACTAAATAATTTTTCACTTAAAGTTGTAAATGAGACATGTTCCTCTAGTGACAATGGAAAAATATTCATCAATTCTCTATCAAGTGAAACTTTTGTAGCTAATCTTGATTTTAACGGATCAATAGTCTCTAAGACTTTCAATTCTGAGGTTAATTTTTCCTCTCTACAAGCTGGAAATTATTCTCTTTGTATTAACAAAAAAATCTATCCTTCAGTAAAACAATGTTTTAAAGTTGTAGTAAAGCAGCCTAGTTTATTATCAGTTAATTCCTATGTGAATCCTGATAATTATGAGCTTACACTAGATTTAAGTGGAGCAGAGATGTATTATGTTACACTCAATGGGAGAGAATATGAAACTTCAGAGAATAAATTTATACTTCCCTTATCAAATAACAAGAATGTTATAACCATTAAAACAGACCTAGAATGTCAGGGGGTTTTCAAAGACGAGATGATATTAGATAATATTCCTAGAATATATCCTAATCCTATTTCTGGTAATTTTCTTAATATAAAAACGGGATATTCAAATCTGCAAAAATCATTGATTGAAATTTATGATTTAAGAGGGAGTCTGATTTATCGTGGAAAGACAGATGGATCGTCTAAAATTGATTTCTCTTGGATTCCAAAGGGTATTTATATTTTAAGAATAACTAAAAATCAAAAAAGTTTCAATTATAAAATAATTAATAAATGAAAAGTGAAGTAAACATATTTACTACTTTATTGATGCTTTTTTTGATTGGATGTTCAAAAGAGGCCGAAGAGGACATTCCAGTTGTTATTACTCCATCAAGCGCAACTTTAATTTTCCCTGAAAATAATTCTGAATGCAATGAGGGAAAAGTAATTTCAGATACAGAAAGTATTGTGAACTTCAGATGGGAAGCTTCTCAAAATACAGATAGATATCTTCTTAATGTAAAACTAGTTGAAGATGGATCAATTCAAACAATAACATCATCATCTCTTGAAGCAGATGTTACTATTCTTAGAGGAAAGACTTATCAATGGCATGTTATTTCAAAAAAAGATGGTGTCTCTATAACTGCGGAAAGTCCAGTTTGGTCATTTTATAATGCAGGCATCGCATCTGAAAATAATATTCCTCTTCAAGCTGAATTAGTGTATCCTTTATCTGGATCAACTGTTTCACCTTGCTCGGTAAATTTAGAATGGAGCTCAAGTGATGTTGATGATGAATTACTAACATATGAGATTTTATTGGGTGATTCTTATCCCCCCACTAATCTTATTGGCTCTACTTCAGGTAATACTTATTCTACTTCAATAGATGGGAGAAAAACTTATTATTGGCAAATAATCACAACTGATCAAAGTGGAAGCAAATCATATTCAAATATTTTTTCATTTAGCGTAGAACCACTAACGGGTAATTGCTCTGACGACTCTTCCTCTAATTCTGGTAATCTAGTTAAAGATAGTGAGATGAATGATACAGGATTTTGGAATTACAGGCAACTTTGGACTGAATCAGACAATGCTGTCAATCATGGATTTGTTAGTGGAGAATATGCTTTTAGAAGCGCACAGGGGGTAACTTATTCTAATGCAATTATCTGGCAAGAAATAGAGGTAGAGGCTGATACCAGCTATAAATTTGATCTTTATTTAAGAAGCAATGGAACTTCAAATTCTTGGTTTGAAGTTTATTTTGGCAGCATTCCAATTGAGGGAGGCAATGCTGATGATTATACTTCAAATGGAGCTCAGATTTATGTAAAAAGTTTTGGTGAAAACGAAAATTGTGGAGTTAATTCTTTTGAAGGGTCTATTTTTGATATTATAACAGATGGTTGCCCAATTCCTTCAGAATCCTTGTTTGACTCAAGTGGGAATTTAACTTTTCCTACTTCTTATTTAACTTCTGAGGGAACAATATATCTTGGAATTAAGGCTGGTAATTACAATGGCAATTTTGGATCTGGAATTTTTGTGGATGATGTTATTTTATTTAAAAATTAAACAAGGTAAAGTTTAAAAAACCCCTGCCTTAACAAGGGTTTTTTATTTAAGATTACGCTATCGGGGGGTAGAATTAATTTTGCTCAAATAGACTCCCGTTATAATAAGCAACCTGTCTAATGATTTTTCCTTCATCATTGAATGAGTGAGTAAAATGGCAGAAAACTCTAAAAACTTTACCAGATTGTTTGTTTTTAAATCTAAAAGTCCACCATGAAATCGCTTCTGATCCATTTCCTTCATAATCAAGTAGATCTGGATATCCATATTCATCTATGCTAATTAAATCAAAATTAGAAAGAGTGTTGTTGAAACCAGCTCTATTTTCTTCTAAGGACTGAGAAGTCCCAATAGGTAAGTTAATATCATCAAAACGAGCATTTTCATCAAAGAAAGAATATGCGCTATCATGATCACCCATTTCAAAAAAAGAAATTACCTTTCTTAAGGTTCTTATGTTTTCATGATCCTTATAAATTGTTCCATTTTTAATTGTTTCAAAGGATAGACTATATTTTTGCATCATTCTTGTATTGTAGTTGATTATCATTGCAGCAATTTTATCTCCTTTATCATTCAATATAAATGATCTGTCATAGGGCATTTCAATTTTAAATCCATTGTTTTTATCGATCCCATGGAAAACATCATAAGTATAAACCCAAGTTGTGTTATTACGTTTGTATTCAAGAGCATCTGGATATGAAGCTCCTCTTTTATTGATAGAATAGTTCATCAATGAAGAATTCCAATATTTTGATTGGTTAATTATATTTTGTTTCGTTGAAAAATTTTGATCTTTATTCATCCATTCACCGTTGTAAGCTTTAAAGTCATCAGTTAGTAATTCATTTAAGGTAGCTTCATCAGCATCGACAAATGCTTTGTTGAACTTTTCAACCAAGACAATACCTGGATGTTCATCGAAAATCTTTCCATTTGGATTTTTTTGTCCATTCATTGAAAAAGAGCCGACAAAAAGAAATAGTATAAATATTTTTTTCATATTAAATTGATTTATAGTTTTTATTAAAAGTAATGAAACAAATATAAGATTTAGATTCAGTTTTTTAATTTAAGAATTGATATAAATATTCTTTAATACTTTAAAACAAATCAAAAAAAAGACCCCTAGTGTTTGTAGGGGCTTTCATAGATAGTTGCGGAGAGAGAGGGATTCGAACCCCCGGAGGTGTGACCCTCAATGGTTTTCAAGACCACCGCATTCGACCACTCTGCCATCTCTCCTGAGAGTGCAAATATAAATTAAGTTTTTGATTTACAAATAAATTTAAAATCAACCATTTTCATACTTTTGTAAAGCTTGACATGAATGAAAGTCTTTACTATTTAATCCTTTTTTCAGTTGGATTTGTTGCTAGTATAGTTAATACTTTAGCAGGAGGTGGATCTTTATTAACACTTCCCGTTCTAATCTTTTTAGGACTTCCTTCAAATGTAGCTAATGGAACTAACAGGATATTAATATTAATTAATAGTATAGTTGGTACTGCAGGTTATAAAAGCAAAGGAGTTTCTACATACCCCTTTAATATTTATCTTGGAATCAGTGCTCTTTTTGGTGCACTTATAGGAGCTGAAATAGCTATTGAGATTAAAGCAGAAATTTTCAACAGAATCCTTTCTATTGTAATGATAATCTTTGGTTTGATAATTCTTCTAAGAAGAAATTATGATATTGAAAAAATTACTGAGAGAATAACTGGTAGGTATTTTTGGATTTCAGTCATTGCTTTTTTTTTCATTGGTATATATGGTGGATTTATTAATGCAGGAATAGGAATCGTTATTGTGATTTTTTTAAACTCAATAAATCGTATGACACTTATAAGGGCAAATGCCACAAAAGTTGCTTTAATTTCAATTTATACAATTGGAGCATTAGTTCTTTTTGCAATTAATGGAAAGGTAGATTGGGTTGCTGGTTTATGGATGGCAGGAGGAAGTTTATTTGGTGCTTGGTGGTCTAGTCGTTGGTCGGTAAAAAAAGGAGATAATGTGATTAAGATTGCAATGCTTATAATGGTTAGTGTTATGTCAGTAAAACTTTGGTTTTTTAGTTAGATTTAATTTATTAATATCTAACGTGTTCAACTATTTCAAGTCCATAACCCGTTAGGCCAACTCTAGGTTTTTTTGAAGAATTACTTATTATTCTTAGCTTATTGATATTCAAATCATGTAGGATTTGGGCTCCGATTCCAAAATCTCTGGTATCCATATATAGGGGTGGAGTTTTAATTTTATTTTTTTTTAATTGCATTTTTTTAAGCTTTTTAATTCTAGGAAGTAAATCTTTGAAAGGTTCAATCTGATTTATAAATATGATCGCCCCAGTTCCTTCTTTATTTATTAAATTAAAAATTTCATCAATCCCCTTAGATTCTGTATTTGTGAGCATAGTTAAAACATCATTACTTATTCTTGAGGAATGAATTCTTGTTAATACACTATCGTTTTTAGACCAATTTCCTTTTGTAAGAGATAAATGAATTTGATTATTTGTTGTTTGTTCATATGCAGTTAGATGGAATTTTCCAAATTTTGTCTCGATTTCGCTTTCAATTTTTTTCTGAATCAGACTATCATGTTTCATTCTATATGCAACAAGGTCTTCTATGGATACAATTTTTAAATCAAATTTTTCAGCGACTTTTAAAAGCTCAGGTAGTCTAGCCATTGAACCATCATCATTCATTATTTCTGAAATAACGCCTGCTGGTTTAAAACCAGCTAATCTTGCAAAATCTATAGCTGCTTCTGTATGGCCAGTCCTTCTTAATACGCCACCTTCTTTTGCTATTAAAGGAAATACATGACCAGGTCTTGTAAGATTTCTTGCCTGAATCTTGGGATCAACTAGAGCCCGAATTGTTTTAGAACGATCCGAAGCTGAAATACCTGTAGTAATACCATTTCCCTTAAGATCAACAGAAACTGTAAACGCAGTTTCCATTGGATCTGAACTTTCATCGTCAACCATTTTTTTAAGTTTCAATTTTTCACATCTTTTTTCTGTAATAGGAGCACAGATTAATCCTCTACCATGTTTAGCCATAAAATTTATAGTTTCTGGTGTAATTTTTTCTGCAGCAGTTAAAAAATCACCTTCATTTTCTCTGTTTTCATCATCTACAACAATTATAACTTCACCTCTTTTTATTGATGAAATAGCATCGTCAATTGTATTTAACTTTTTATTATTCATAAGTTTTGGTTATTACCTCTTATTAATTTATTATAAAACCTGTTAAAAGGTACTATTATAAAATCTAGATTAACATTTCCTTTGTCTGAAGACGCTCTTTTGGTTAAAATATAAGCAAATGGAGAAAGAATTATAGTTGATACCCAACTGGCAATTATTGGAGACACACTATTATCTTCTGCTGCGTTTTTAGCAAAAATACCGATGTAGTGATAAGATAGGAAAATAATTATTGATAGTACCAGAGGCAATCCTAATCCACCTTTTCGAATAATTGATCCAAGTGGAGCGCCAATGAGAAAAAGTAAAATACATGCAAATATTATGGTGTATTTTTCATGTAGAGATATTTTATGAAGATTTAGAAGTTTTTGATATATGAAAAAATTCTTTTTTTTATTTTCTAGACTTCGAATAACTTCTCCTATGCTATTTATTGCAAATTCAACTGATCTGAGTTTTCTCCACTTCACATCATCTTTTACAAAGTTCAAAACATTTAAATTTAAAACACTATCAACTTCAAAAGATTCCTTATCTAAATAAGTTATCTTGGTTAAAAGACTTTTCTTTAAAAAATTTTCGCTAAAAATATTTTTCTTTTCATCATATTCCTTTTCAAGTGAATCAATGCTTTCTTCCAGTTGATAAGTTTTTTGCATTCTGAAAGTAGAGGTGTACTTTTCTCTATTCAGGTCGACGTTATTAAATTCAGACAAATCAATATTCATAATATATTCCTTGAAATGAGCTTTAGTATGATGATACCTTACTTTCTCTAATGGTTTATTTGATAAAACTTCTTCGTACCTATTTCCATCAAATAGAACTAATTGAAGATTAGCATCGGTTGTTTCACTTCTTAGCTCACCATTAGATGCCTTAATGACAATTCTATTTTTATTATCAGAGGTCTTTTCATGAATTATAACATCTTCTAATAATCTATCATCTTCTCCATGTTTTCTGTTTACTCGAATATTCATTCTTCCCAAATCATTAAAAACACCTTCTCTAATAGCAATAGCAGGTTTTAATTTAGCTAGATTTCTCCTCAAATTAAAAGATTTCACTTCCGCATATGGAATTACATTATTTGCAAAATAAAAACATCCTATTCCTAAAAATACATGAAAAATTAGAAGAGGAGCCATACATCTAATTAGAGAAATACCTGAAGATTTAATCGCAGCAAATTCGTAGTTTTCTGCAAGAGAACCAAAAGTCATTAATGAGGCAAGTAAAATGGATAGAGGTAAAATAAGTGGAAATAATTTAGGTAAATAATAAATTAAAAATTTAGAAATAATAAATATATCTAAACCTTTTCCAGCAAGTTCATCAAAAAAAAGCCAAAATGTTTGGATCACAAAAATTAACATGCAAATTCCAAAAACACTCAAAAGGCGAGTCAAATATTCAGTGATTATATATCGGTCTAAAATTTTCAAATGCAATAATTGATCTTTATTCTATGATATAAAAATTTGGGTAATCTTTTTTTTCAAATTTGAAATAATTTACTGGCAAAGAAACATTTGTTTCCATTTTTTCAATTGTTAATGTTGTTTGTGTGCCATTATTTCCAATTTCAATTATTCGAAATAAATGTTTATTATCTATATCAACCCCGACAAGTAAATATTGTATATCAGTATTTTCATCAACAGGAATTAGCTTAATAAATTGAATATTTTTTTCACGAATAAATTGTTTTATATCCCATTGATAGTCATAACCTTCTTTATAAAAACTAAGTAAATAAGAGGGGCTGATAGCATATTGATTTAATTCATCATCAGGATTAGTAATTGTCACCTCTTCATTTTCAGCTATAATGGTGTAGATTAAATTGCCATCATATAATTGGATTGCATCAAGAAAATCTAATTTATATAAATCTCCAGAGACAGTTATCTCTCCAAAAGATTCTTGATTAATTTGCTCTTTTAGATTATTTAAAACATAGGAAAAATTAAATTGAATTGACGAATATGATCCCATTTTATCAGAAACCTGGTTCAATAAGTTTTTACCCTCAACAGATGTTTGAGAGTAGGAAATATTTATATAAAAGAATAAAACGAATAAAATTTTATTACTCATAACTTTCTTTTTGATTATTTAAAAATTGATCTAATGAATTTAGATCAGATATTAAAACTTGTCTTGCTTTACTTCCTTCAAATGGGCCAACAATACCAGCAGCTTCCATCTGGTCGATTATTCTCCCAGCCCGATTATAACCTAATTTAAGTTTTCTTTGCAATAAGGATGCAGATCCTTGTTGAGATGTAACAATTATCTCAGCAGCTTCTCTAAATAGTTCATCACGATCTGAATCATCTATATCAAGGCTAGTATTATTTTCATCACCAATATATTCAGGCAGTAAATAAGCCTCTGGATAAGCTTTTTGCCCTCCTATAAAATCGGTTATTTTATCTACTTCAGGCGTATCTACAAAAGCACATTGGATCCTAACAAGATCATTTCCTACAGTATATAACATATCGCCTCTTCCGATCAGTTGATCAGCTCCACCAGAATCTAAAATTGTCCTAGAATCAATTTTAGAAGTAACTCTAAAAGCTATTCTGGCAGGAAAATTTGCTTTAATTAATCCAGTAATTACATTAACAGAAGGCCTTTGAGTAGCTATTACAAGATGAATCCCAACTGCTCTAGCCAATTGAGCTAATCTTGCTATTGGTGTTTCTACTTCTTTTCCAGCTGTCATAAATAGATCAGCAAATTCATCAATAACAAGTACAATATAAGGTAGATAATTATGACCTTCAGTGGGGAGTAACCTTCTTTCGCAATATTTTTTATTGTACTCTTTTATATTTCTACACATCGCAAGTTTGAGAAGTTCATAACGGTTATCCATTTCTGAGCAAAGGGAATTTAAAGTCTTTATTATCTTTTTACTTTCTGTAATGATTGACTCTTCAGTATCAGGAAGTTTTGCCAAATAATGACGTTCTATTTTGTTATATATTGTGAGCTCTACTTTTTTTGGATCAATTAAAACAAATTTAACCTCTGAAGGATGTTTTTTATATAAAAGAGAAGTTAGAATTGCATTTAATCCTACTGATTTACCTTGTCCTGTTGCACCTGCCATTAAAAGATGAGGCATTTTAGTTAGATCTACAACAAAAGTTTCATTACTAATATTTTTTCCCAATGCAATGGGTAGTTCCATTTCGGCTTTTTGAAATTTAGTTGAAGAGATTACTGATCGCATGGAAACAACACTTGAATTTTGATTAGGAACCTCTATTCCAATTGTTCCTTTACCAGGGATTGGAGCTATAATTCTTATACCCAGTGCAGATAGTGAAAGGGCTATGTCGTCTTCAAGATTTTTAATTTTTGAGATCCTAATTCCCGCCTCAGGAACAATTTCATATAAAGTAACTGTTGGCCCAACAGTTGCCTTTATTGAAGCTATTCCAATTTTATAATTGTTGAGAGTTTCAAGAATCTTATCCTTGTTTCGTCCAAGTTCTTCTTGATCTACCGTAATTGTTCCCTCTCCATATTCATTTAATAAATTAAGGTTAGGAAAAATATATTTACTCAAGTCTTTTTTTGGATCTAATGGTCCTTGTTCCTTAAGAAGTTTTTTAGCTTGATTATCGGCAAGAGTTTCTTCTTTTATACCAGATTTAACCTCCATATTTACTTCATCTTTTCTTTCAAATTCATCAGAATTTTTATTTTCTTGGTTTATTTCATTTTCATTATCAACTTCTTCTACGGCATCTATTTCATTTACTTTAGTTTCTTCAAAATCTTCTTCTATTAATTCAGATTTTTGAATATTTTCTTTCCTAAAAAATCGGATAATTTTTTCAGGTGTAAATTTCCAGTGTAGAACAATTATACAGATACCAGTGAAAGAGAGGAAAGAAATTAGTCCAATAGGTCCAATATATGACCTTATCAAATCGTTTATTTCAAAACCAACTATTCCGCTAATTAGAGGATATTTTTCTGAATAGAAAAAACCTAAGAGGATAGTTCCCCAAAGAACGTATGTAATACCCCAACTCCAAGTTCTTAATAGGGTTTTCTTTAATTTATTAAGAAATAAACTTATTCCGGTGTAACAAAATAAAAAAGTAAAAATGAACGAGACTAATCCAAAAAGGTTAAAGATGAAGAAGTGACTAACCCAAGCACCAATCTTATTTAAGATATTTTGAGATTGAATTTCCCTGTCAGCTAATGAATTAAGGGTGCTTTGATCAGCTTGCCAGTTATAAAAATAAGAGCAGAATGATATGAATAACAAAAGCCCAAGAATGAAGAGAAAACTACCAAATATTATTTCTCTACTACGATTATGATTTCTTTTATCCTCAGAAAGATTGGATACTTCTAATTCAGGATTCTTTTCTGTCATTTAAAGATGATATATACAAAAATACAAATTCAACTCATAAGAAATCCTAAGAACTCAAATCTATTTTATCAGAATTTATTTGGAGTTATTCAATCTACTAGAAATCATCTTAATCTTTATTTTAAATGCAGCATAAAAAAGAGTCATAAAAGGGCTTATCCAGTTAAATATTGAATATATAAAATAATCAGCTACTGAGACTCCTAGCACTCCAGATTGATATGCTCCACATGTATTCCAAGGGATTAATACTGAAGTTACTGTGCCAGAATCTTCAAGTGTTCTACTTAGATTTTCCGGAGCAAGCTTTCTTTTTTTATAAGCTTTTGCAAACATTTTTCCGGGAATAACAATTGAAAGATACTGATCAGATGCTGTGAGATTTACAGTTAGACATGATGCCAAAGTACTTGCAAATAATTTAAATGTTGAATTAGCCCAAGCTAAAAATCTTTCACTTATCGTTTTCAGCGCACCAATTGCATCCATTGCTCCACCGAAAACCATTGCACATATTATTAACCAAATAGTATTCATCATTCCTTTCATGCCACCTGAATAAAAAAGATCATTTAATAATTCATTTGATGTGATAATCTGGGTTTCAATAGTCACAGCATTTATTATCGTTTGATATGCTGAGTAAAAAGTTAACTGATTTACTCCCGATAATTCAATAATAATTTTTGACTGAAACATCAATGAAAAAAGTCCCCCTAGAAGAGTGCCTGCAAAAAGAGCAATTAAGGGAGGAGCTTTTCTAATTATCATATAAATTACTATTGCTGGCGCAAT
>Ga0111541_10000343_pt1 | contig 14857 bp, 12 predicted proteins | sample Knorr_S7_td_DCM__FD_83039 | JGI IMG/M metagenome (GOLD analysis project Ga0111541, IMG submission 83039) | Marine microbial communities from Southern Atlantic Ocean transect - Knorr_S7_td_DCM_ad_131m_LV_B (version 2) (version 2) | ecosystem: Environmental > Aquatic > Marine > Oceanic | place...
ACATCCAATATACTCTCTGTATTTAAATCTGTATTAATTTTTTTTAGATAATTTTTAAATAAGACAATTAATCCCCACTCATTAGGTTGAACATATTTTTTAATTCCATCTATTATAATTTCACCGGATATAAGAAAGTTCAAGGTAGATTTTGCATCAGCAAAAGTACCATAAGTCATAATAAGCTTTGGAGAAGCATTATTTTTTCTTATTTGAAGAATAGCTTTCAGTAATAATCCTCCACCATAGCTTATACCAACCACTGCTAAGTTATTATGTTTAATATTATAATTCTTTATCACCCAATAATAAAATGATATAAACCATGAAATATTTATTTCAGAAATATCTAATTTTTTTAAGGGAGGTATTCTTGGTATAAATACTCTATACCCATTCTTTGCAAGAACTAAACCAAGCATTTCTAATTTAGGATGTTGCTCTGCGTCAGGAGAAGCGCCTGGATAAAGTATAACTGTTTTCCCACTATAATTTTTTGGCGAAATGATTTTAACTGGAGTTAATAAGTTATCTACACCTTCATAATTTTTCATATCAACTTGACAATGATACTTTCTACCTTCTTTATGGGTCAACATCGATATAATCATATGAAATGCCTGATAATATGAATAAATATTTTTTAACATATTGATGGTAATAGCCTAAATTTGTTTCTTTACTTCAAATTTTATTAAATATCATTTATATAATTTAACTATGTTGTTTAATTAAAAAATATTTAGATTGGCATATTATATTTACTATAATTTGTATATATGATTTATATTTATACTATATATAGTGTTAAAGTATTACTTTAATTAAATTATTGACTTAAGTTGATATTCTTTCATAAGTTCCATTATTGCACGATGTGTAAGATTATTTAATTTTGTGCTAATAAAGTTGTTCATTCGTAAAAAGGCTAAATGTGACCCCGCACATAATCGGGAAAGTTTCTCATAGAGCTTCAATAGCTAGGTTGGGAATAAAACAAAAACAAAAAGGAGAAAAACAATGAAAAACGCAGCAGCATATATTAACGATGCCGCAGGTGCACTGGTTAACTTAATTAAGGGCTTGATAGTCGCTGCCGTATTCGCAGGAATCCTATTTAGTCTACCAGGTGGTTGGGGCAATCCTATTGCAGGTATTGTTGACTTGGTTAATGCCTTTATGGGTGGTGGATTAGCAGGATTAATTGCACTCCTGGTATTTGCTTCATTTATAAAATAAACCACTAAAATATGGGGGGTGATTTACCATCCCCCATATTCTATGCTAATAGAAGGAGAATAAAAATGAAGCAATTAGTATCTACAGTTAATGGTTGGGTTTCAGACTTAACTGATATGCTATTGGGACTTATCGTTCTAGGAGTAGCTATTGGAATTCTTTTCGATGATTATTTTGGAGTTATAGGCGGTATAGGAAACCTTATGAATGAGGTAGGCGAAAAAGGGCTTGCAGGCCTGGTTGCCTTGGTCCTAGTAGTAATATGGTATAAAAAATAACAAGATGAATTCCAAAGGTAATTTTACCTTAGAATTGCTTAGTTTGATCAGCAAATAATCGGATAAAAAAAAGCTCTCGTATGAGAGCTTTTTTTTTATCTAACAGGAATTAAATGGCCTAAAATATATCCCAAAACTATCCCTACAATGAACATAATAATAACTATTCGATATAATATAATTTCTTTTCCATAGCCTCTTTTTATAGCATATATTGAACTGATATAACCTAAACTATTAATAAACCACAATAGTGGAATACTAAATATTTTTACTATAAGTGGGCCTATGATTGGTATAAGACTAATTAATGATGCTATACCTGCTATTAAGTTTGTTGTATAGGTTACAAATAACGTGATAAGTGTAATAAGCCGAATATCCCAATTAAAACGTAACATCCAATAAGTCATAGCCATAATTATTATAAGCGTAATAATGGTTTTGGGATGTGATTGTAATTTCTTTATTAATTTCATTTTCTTGTAACGGGTTTTATTTTTCTACCTCTCCAACTAAGATTATTTGCATAAAATGATGATATCCCCATTAATACTATGTATGGTATATGTATTAAAAACCAAATTAAAAAATTTATAAAATTAATCTTTTTAAGATATTGCACTTTTCCAACAATATATAGTAAGAACTCTACACAAAATTTTATCAATAAAATAGTAATTAAAAAACCTACTAAATGTTTATTAAAAAATGTACTAAAAAAAAGGGCAATGATACCCAAGTGAAGAAAAAAATAACTTAACATAATAATAAAAAACTCAGGATTATATTTTCTCATTATTAAAATATCACCAGCCCAGCGAGTTCTTTGAGATAGTAGACTTAACCATTGACTTTCTACTCTAGCTTTTACATGACATTCTCTAACGTCTGCAAAAGTAATCTTTATATCACCCCATTTTTTACAAATATTTAAAAAAAGAGAATCATCTCCTTGCAATTGTTTTCTAATTTTATAAAAACCACCAATTTTTTGATAAAGACTTTTACGATAAGCATGATTTTGTCCAGTGCATGCCCACGCATGATTTAAATTAGTAGCACCTCTAGCAGACATCATTAATAAAAAGTAATCTATTGATTGGAAAATACTTACTATTGACTTATTCGAATGAACCTCTGAGTTCCCAATTACATAGTCATTGTCATTATAAAAAGAATTTGACATATTATCTATCCAAGATGGTGATATTCTACAATCAACATCTGTAAATAATAACCATTCAAATTTTGCAATTTTTATTCCTGCATCTAATGCTTTCTTTTTTAAACTAAGCTCATTATTGCCTTCTTTTGAAGTTTGATACTTAAAACGTTTATCATTTATTGAATAATCTTTAATAATCCTCTTAGTATTATCTTCAGATTCATCATCAACTAAGATAAATTCTATTTCCCCATTATATTCCTGCTTAGATAAATCCTTTATTAAATTAGGTAAACTGCTTTCACCATTACGAATTGCAATAATTACTGATACAGGTACTGGTTTTATGCGCTTTTTCTTTTTACTTTTTAAGAAACAACCATATATAATACTAAAAATTAATAAGGAGTAACAAATTACTAATATTCCTAATATATATATACATACTATCATTTGAATAGTATATATAATACTTTAAATTTTTCTAATAGCAATATAATAGATAACTAACTTTTTGTAAAACCTTGTTTATGCATCCAATTATCATCAACAAATTTAGATAAATAATTACGGATCGAATCTGGTAGGATTACCAAACATTTTTCTCCATGATTTAAAATTTTTGCTTTTTGAATTGCTGCCCAAACAGCACCACCCGAGGAACCACCAACAAGCAATCCTTCTTCTTTAATTAATCTTCTGGCCATTTGAAAAGACTCTTTATCTGGTAATTTTATATAATCATCAATTAGATTATTATTTAAAACATCTGGAAAAAAGTCATAACCAATTCCCTCTACTTGATAGGGGAATACTTCATCTCCTCCGCCAAGTATAGAGCCAAAAGGATCAACACCTACAATTTTAATATCAGGTCTTTCTTTTTTTAAACGTTTGGCAATTCCTGTTATGGTACCACCTGTCCCTACACCAGCGACAACCATCTTTAGAGAATCATCAAAGTCATTTAGTATTTCTTGTGCTGTATTTTTGTAATGAGCATCTGGATTCGCAGAATTACTATATTGATCTAATATATGTGAATTAGGGATCTCTTGATTTAATTTTTTTGCTACACCTATATGACTTTCAGGACTATCCCAAGGAGCTTCTGTGGGAGTTCTAATAATTTCTGCTCCAAGAGCTTTTAATGTAACTTCTTTCTCTTTACTCATTTTTTCTGGCATTGTTATTATCATCTTATATCCTTTTACTGCCGCAACCAATGCCATACCAATACCCGTATTCCCAGAAGTCGGCTCAATTAAGGTATCACCTGGCTTAATTCTACCTTCTTCTTCCGCTTTGCTAATCATATTTAAGCCAATACGATCTTTAACTGATCCGCCTGCATTAAAATATTCACACTTACCATATAAATCACACTTTAAAGATGAACCAACATTATTAAGTTTAATTATTGGTGTGTCGCCGATTGCCTGTAATACATTTTCTAAAATCATAATTTACCTTTTTAAGAATTTATTTATATTGAAATTTAGGTTAAATCTATTTTGTCCTTAGTAACTAAATTTGCCTAATTTATTTTTATACATAAAATTGGAGAATATATGAATCCCTCTATATCAATTCTTGGATGTGGCAATATTGGCTCTTCTGTGGCAAAAGGTTTAGTTAGATCTAAGCACTTTAAAGCAAAAGATATTTTCTTAACAAGAAGAAATTTAAATCTATTAAAAAAATTAAAGAATGATGGCTTTAATATAACTTCAGATAATAAAACTGCAACAAACAATACAACTATAATAATTCTGGCTGTTGCGCCCTCTGAATTAACAGATTTATTAACAAATATTTCTTCACTTATAAATAAGAACCATTTAATTATTTCTTTTGTATCTGGAGTTGAAATAAAAAGTATACAGAATGTTATCGGAACCAATATACCAATTATACGTGCAATGCCAAATACAGCTGCAGAGCTATGTGAATCAATGACTTGTCTAGCGACTACAGATAATTTTTCTAAGGAATTAAATATAGCTGAAAGGTTATTTGACAAAATTGGAAAAACATTAATTATTAATGAAACCCAGATGGCGTCTGCTACTGCTCTAGGAGCTTGTGGTGTTGCATTTTTTCTTAGAGCCATTCGTGCTGCTTCTCAAGGAGGTATTGAAATTGGTTTTCATGCAGATCAAGCTTTTACTATAGCCGCTCAGACGGCAAAGGGTTCAGCTTCTCTTTTACTTAATAACAAAGCCCATCCAGAATCAGAAATTGATCGAGTTACAACTCCTAGAGGTGCAACAATTTCAGGACTTAATGAGATGGAACATCGAGGATTTAGTTCTGCTTTGATTAAAGGTATAACTGTCTCTAGTAAAAAAGTAACAAAATTATTTATAGAGGAGTAATTTTACTGTAACAGTATATTACAATTATTGTTATACAGGTCACAATTTTGTATGTTAGGGTAGAATTAAATTGCTTAAAATACCTTCGATTGGAGAAATGTTATGAAAAATATTAAAATTTTAGCATCGATTATAATTTTATATGTAAACCTATTTGCTGTTATCAACACATTCGAAGACTCTTATACTAGAATCAATAATATTAATACTGCATTTGAATCGATTACTATACCAGAATTTGACCTCAAAAAATTACAAGAAGAAGATAAGGCTAATGTAGGGGTTGGTGTACCTATGAGATACGCCCATTCCATTGATGTTAATTTAGGGATAAATAATGCGGGAACTTTTGAAATTTTAGATGATGGATCTCGCATATGGAAGCTTGGAATCCACTCCTCAGGTGCCTATGGAATAAAAGTATTATTTGACCACTATTATTTACCTAAAGGTGCCAAACTATATGTATACAGTAAGGATTACGATATGAGTATTGGTCCATATACATATGAACAAAACCATGAAAATGGGACTTTTGGGATCCCTCTTGTTAAATCAGACCATATAGTTATTGAATACTATCAACCAGCACATATTATAGAGCAACCTAAAATAAATATTAACAAAGTTTTCCACGCTTATAAAGATATTCATGGCTTTTTTAATAATAGAGAAAATCGTGATTGTGGTGAAAATGTAGCCTGTTCAAGTACATTTGATGATCAAGAGAACTCTGTCATTTTTTTAGATATGAATGGATATATTTGTTCAGCGGCCTTAATTAATAATACGTCTCAAGATTTAACTCCATATGTTCTCTCAGCATGGCATTGTGTTGAACCTGAATCTCCTGGAGATCATAATTGGTTTACATTTTACTTTGACCATCAGACATCTGGATGCAATGGAAGTACTGGATACTATGGTCGCTCAATAACAGGCTCTTACCTTAGAGCATCAAGAAACATGAATTATTCTGATTTTGCTTTACTAGAGATGGATGATATCCCTTCATATTGGTGGGATGTCTACTATGCAGGTTGGAGAAGATATACATCTGCACCGACCCTTTCTGCAGGGATTCATCATCCTGGTGGCCAACCAATGAAAATAAACTTTGATAATGATGTAGCATATAGTACTGGCTGGTATAATTCAGGTACTCATTGGGGATTAAGTTGGGATGATGGAGGAACAGCAGGTGGTTCATCCGGTTCTCCTTTATTTGATACAAATAAACATATTGTAGGTCAACTTTCAGGAGGAGATGTTGAATGCTCTGGGTCAGATTATTATGGAAAGTTTTCAACTTCATGGAATAGTAGTAGTAGTAGTTCATACTCTCTAAAACCATGGTTAGATCCAAATAATACTGGTGCATTTACTTTAGATGGTACATATGATGGTGTAACTATAGTTTATGGATGTACAGATTCAAATGCCTGTAACTATGATTCAGAAGCAACCGATAACGATGGTAGTTGTGAATATGCACAGGGCAGTTGTAATTGCAATGGTACTCCAACCGGTAGTTATTGCGATTGTAATTATAATACGGAAGATGAGTGTGGGGTTTGTGATGGTGATGGAAGTAGTTGCGCTAGTTATGTAACTCTAAGCTTTGGTAATATTAATGGAACTACTGGAACAGCTGCTATTTATATGGAAAATGAAGTAGCTATTGCAGGCTTTCAGTTTGTCATTAGTGATTCTCCTAACTATCTTGATTTAATTAATATTTCAGGAGGGTCAGCAGCAAACTATGGTTTTACTATTTCTAGTTCTGAGGAAGGAACTATAGTAGGATTTACATTGACTGGCACAAGTATACCTATTGGATCAGGAAATCTTTTATTTGCTACCTTTGATACTAATAATGATGACCAAAACTTTGATTTATGTTTAAGTGATCCCGTATTTTCCGATACAAATGCAAATGGTGTTCCCGTCACATTAGGGGGGTGTGTTGAAATGTCTTACTCTAGTTCAATTACCGGTGATTTAAATGATGATGGACTTGTAAACGTATTAGATGTTGTTACTCTAGTGAGTATGGTTTTAGGAACATCCGAACTGAGTGATGCTGGTGATTTAAATAATGATAGCCTAGTGAATATTTTAGATGTTGTAATTTTAGTGAGCATGATTATAGGAGGTTAAATCCTAACATTATTGTAAAATTTTTTTGAAAGCATCTATTAATTTTTGGATGTTTTCTTTTTTTGCTGTTTCTCCCATTAGTCCTATTCTCCAAATTTTATTAGAGAGAGGACCTAAACCACCACCAATTTCAATATTATATTCTTTTATTAGGATATTCCGTATTTTGATATCACTAATACCCTCAGGAATTTTAATTGCATTTAACATAGGTAGTCTGAAGTTTTTTTCTACTAGTAACTCTAATCCAAAGTCTTGGAGTTCACTTACAAGCAACTTGTGCATTTTCATATGTCGATTTACTACATTTTCTAGACCTTCTTCTAAAATATTATAACACGCTTGATATAATCCATAGAGCATATTAATTGGCGCTGTATGATGATAAACCCTATCCTCTCCTGACCAATAATTAATTAACATACTAAGATCAAGATACCAATTAGGAACTTTTGTATTTCGTCTTTTTAATTTTTCAATAGCTTTTCTCGAAAATGAAATAGGTGCCAAACCAGGAGGGCATGAAAGGCACTTTTGACTTCCACTATAAATAGCATCTATTCCCCATTCATCCATTTGAATATTTATTCCACCCAAACTTGTAACACAATCTACTAAAAATAATGAACCATTATTTTTGACTAGTTTACCTAATTTTTCAATTGGATTACAAACTCCTGTAGATGTTTCAGCATGTACAACAGCAACAAGATCATATTTTTTTTGAATAAGTTTTTTCTTAACTATATCAGTCAAGATAGGAGTTCCCCATTTAAAATTAATTGTGTCTACATTAGCTCCTAATCTATATGCTATATCCTCCATTCGTTTACCAAAAATACCATTTATCAGTATAAGGACATTATCGCCTTTCTCAATAAGATTAACAAAACATGCCTCCATTCCAGCTGAACCTGTACCTGATATTGGAATTGTTAATTGATTGCTAGTTTGCAACATTTTTTGAAGGAAATATTTTATTTCATCCATAATTGATATAAAATCTGAATCTAAGTGACCTAAAGTTGGTTTAGATAGGGCATCATAAACGCTAGTTGACACACAAGAAGGACCAGGGCCCATAAGTAAAATATTTTTTAATTTGTTTAATTTATTATCCACAGTTAATAAACAGAAGTATTTTAAGAGTTTAATTTAACTTAAATATTATAAAATTTACTTTTCTTCTAATACATAGTCATCATATTTTTTAGATTATCATTTCTTTATTTTTTAAAATTATATTATATAACTTTTAATTATTTTTTAGTATACAATTAATATGAAAAACATAGAAAATATAGTACATATTTTTACTGATGGTGCATGTAGAGGTAACCCTGGTAAAGGAGGATGGGGAGCTATAATAAAATATGGAAATCATAAAAAAGAGATAAAAGGTTTCTGTTCAGATACAACAAATAACCTTATGGAACTTATGGGCGTAATTCAAGCATTGAAAGCACTAAATCGACCTTGTGAAATTATAATTACTACTGATTCTACTTATGTTAAAAATGGTATAACTGAGTGGATACATAAATGGAAAAATAATGGTTGGAAAACTGCCTCAAAGAAAGCTGTTAAAAATAAAAACCATTGGCAAATACTAGATAAGGAAACTCAAAAACATTCAATACAATGGGAATGGGTTAAAGGGCATAGTGGACATCCTGAAAATGAACGCGCAGATGAACTTGCAAATGAAGCTATAGATTCCAATCAATAACTATAATGCTTATTCCACTTTTTTAAATTTAAAGTATTAACTACGATACTAACTGATGATAAAGCCATCGCAAAACCTGCTATCATTGGATTTAGTAGTATCCCTGTTAATGGATACATCAAACCCATCGCAAAAGTGATTCCAATTATATTATATATGAAAGCCCAAAAAAGATTCTGCTTTATTTTATTTAATATATTATTACTTAACTCAAATGTATCTAAAAGTACTTTAAAATCATTCCTTAAAATTACAATATCAGATGTAGACATCGCGAGGTCTGTAACTGAACCAATAGTAATACCTACATCTGCCTCCGCTAATGCTGGAGCATCATTTATACCATCACCTACCATAGCAATAGAGCCATGCAGGTGTTTAATTTTTTTAACGTATTCAACTTTATCATGAGGTAAAAGACCTGCATAGAATTTTTCTATACCAAGTTGATTCGCTGAAAATTCTGCTGCGATCTCTTGATCTCCTGTTAATAGATAAATATTCAAACCTCGTAATTTTAATTTTTGTATTACATCTACCACACCATCTTTTAAAATATCTGATACAGATACCATACCTATCCACTTATTATCCATAGAAGTATGAATAACTGTTTTACCTGCTTTTTCCCATTCTAAAGAAATTGTATACATTTTTTCTGGTATTAATATTTTTTCCTCTTTAAACCAATCTATAGAACCAGCTTTTATATTTTTATTTGAAAAAGTACCCTTTACACCTTTACCAGGTAAAACTGTTAAATTTTTACAGTCATCTAAATTTATTTTTTTTTCTTTGGCATGTTTTTTAATTGCATTCGCTAAAGGATGACCTGTATTATTTTCTACTGTTCCTAAATAAAAAATAAATTCTTTCTCATCCATAATTGATATCAAATCAATTATTTGGGGCTTGCCTGAGGTTAACGTACCTGTTTTATCAAATATAATTGTTGAAATATTATTAATGTTTTGTAAGGCTTCAGCTGACTTATAATGTATACCCCATTTTGCACCTATTCCTGTTCCAAGTACGACGGCAGTAGGTGTCGCTAAACCTAGTGCACAAGGACAAGCAATAATAAGTACAGATATAAATATATTTATAGAAAAAGACAAGGGTTGTCCATACCAAAACCAAATCAAACTAGAAAAAATTGCTAAAATGATTACTACTGGGACAAAAATACCTGCGACTTTATCTGCTAAATTTTGGATAGGTGCTTTACTATTTTGAGCTCTTTCTACTAGCTCTATTATACGAGAAAACATAGTTTCTTTTCCAACCTTAGTAGCCTCCATTATCAACTCACCAGAAGTATTTATTGAAGAACCTAACAGAATATCTCCTTTGTTTTTCTCAATAGGCATTGGCTCACCAGTTAATATAGATTGCTCTACAAATGATGCTCCATCAATAACTATACCATCTACAGGTATCTCACTGCCTGGCTTAATTAAAACTTCATCACCTTTTTTTATTTCTTCTGCCAAAACTTGGATCCATTCTCCATTTTTTCTAATATAACCTTCCTTAGGTGTATTTTTTAGAAGATTAAATAATTCTGAATTAGTTTTTATTTTTGCACGATTTTCAAAATATCTTCCTAAAGTAATAAAAACTAATATTATACCTGCACTTTCAAAATAAATTTTTTGGAATCCAGAAATTTCTAATCCATTTATTATATTAATTGATGAAATAATTGAGTATGAGTATGCAGAGATAGTACCAAGTGCAACAAGACTATTCATATTTGGTTTTCCATTGATGATACTAATTGTTCCATTAGAATATATATTATGATTGATAAGAATAATAAGTGTTGTTAGAATAAATTGTATTAGAATAGAATTATTTGTTATAGTATGGGTAATTAACATTTCAAACATACCAATAAAGAATAATGGTATGCCAAATATAGAGGTAATTATAAGTCTCTTATTCCATATATTAATTTGTTGTTCATTATCTAAGGCAATTTCGTTATTTGATTTTTCTAATAGTTCAAAGCCAATCTCTTTTAATGCACATTGCATATCTTGAAATGCAATAGTACCTACTTTTTCTATCTTTACTCTATTTAAAGGAAGATTAACCACTACAGATTCTATTCCAACAATTTTCATTAATCTGTTCTCAATACTTTTAACACAGCTGGCGCAATGCATTCCTTCTATCTGATATGTTTCTATTGATTTTTTCATATCGGAAATTTACTATATATGATACAAACTATTACATTATTCAAATTGTTTTCTCTTTAATAAATACTATAGTTTATTTAAGGGCATATAGAAAATTATGAAAATAAATATATATATATTATTTTTTCTTTCTTCAACATTATTTTCTAATTCTGAAAAATATATGGTTGAAATTACTTTTGATGATATCACTCAACTCCAGCAACTAGTAGCATTGGATATTGACCTTGATCATCATCGTACTTTAGAAGAAGTCCATGCATTCGTAAATGATAAAGAATATCAACTGATTTCAGAAATGGACTTTGGTATTCAAAAAATACCTAATAAAGCAAAATTATATTATAATGAATTAATAAAAAATACCACTAATAGCAGAAACCCTATGGAGGATTATCATAATTATATTGAACTCACTGCTTTTTTACAAAATATTGCACAAATATACCCTGATATTACCAAATTAGAAAGTATAGGACAATCTGTCCAAGGTAGAGAACTGTGGGTAATGGAAATTTCTGATAACCCTGGGGTAAATGAAATTGAACCAGAATTTAAATATGTAGCAAATATGCATGGTGATGAAACTGTCGGCCGAGAACTTTCGTTATACTTGATAGAATGGTTAGTAGAAGGATATGGGATAAATTCTAGGGCAACAAATCTAATTAATAATATTGATATTTATATAATGCCAACTATGAACCCGGATGGTTTTGAAAATGGTTCTAGATATAATGCTAATGGAGTCGATCTTAATCGTGATTTCCCAGACCAATTTAACGATCCCAATAATTCTACATTTAATAGAGAACCAGAAACACAAGCTATGATGGAATGGACTTCGGAACACCATTTTGTCCTTTCTGCTAATATGCATACAGGAGCTCTAGTTGCTAATTACCCATTTGATGGACCTAATACTGGTGTTTATTCTGCTGCTCCAGATAATGATCTATTTGTTAACTTAGCACTAACTTATGCAAATGCTCATCCGGATATGGCATCAGGTGGTTTTTCTAATGGTATTACTAATGGTGCTCAATGGTATGCTATATCAGGTGGTATGCAGGATTGGAACTACGTTTGGGAAAGTGGATGTGATATTACTTTAGAGCAAAATGAGGTAAAATGGCCAAATTCAAATCAATTAGCTAACTTATGGGAAGAACATAGAGAACCTTTACTAGTATATTTAGAAAAAGTGTTTGACGGTGTAAGAGGAACAATAGTAGATGCTTCAAGTGGTGAACCTCTTAATGCAAATATTTCAATTACTGGAATTGATCATGACGTCACTAACGACCCTGAAAATGGAGATTACTATCGTTTACTGATACCAGGGACCTACGTGATATCTGTTGAGGCTTTTGGCTATATTCCTCAGAGTAATACTATCACAGTTCCATTGAATGGCTATATAACTCAAAATTTCTTCCTTGATCTAGATGAATCTCTTATTGACGCTGATATTGAAACTTTTGAAGAAGGAAATTTCTCTAATTTCAATTGGGAGTTTAGCGGAAATGCAATGTGGCAAACTGATAATAATGAAGTTTTTGAAGGATCATATAGCGCAAGATCTGGAAATATTAGCGAGAATGAAGAAAGTTCTATAATGATAAATCTAGATATTATAGATGATGGACAACTATCATTTTATAAAAAAGTTTCTTGTGAATCAACAGGTTCTATTACAGGAAATTATTATGATTATCTGGCATTTTTTATAGATGGAGTTGAAATGGATAAATGGGCTGGTGAAATAGACTGGTCTTTGGAAGTTTACCCTATTACCTCTGGTAATCATACTTTTGAATGGGTTTATCTTAAGGATGGTGGTGTGACTAGTGGCTATGATACTGCATGGATTGACTTTATTGTTTTCCCCTCTCTTACTGAATCTCAATGTATTTTAGGAGACTTAAATACCGATGGAATAAATAATGTTCTTGATATTGTTTTATTAGTTAATTGTATCCTTGAGAGTACATGTCCTGAAACAGAATATAGTTGCGCTAGTGACCTTAATGAAGATGGCGGTTATAATGTACTTGATGTTGTATTATTAGTAAATAGTATTCTTGATAGCTAAGTTTAATAACTAAAAATTAATTTAATAGCAATAATAAATAAAGTTATTTTAAAAAGTTTTTTGAAAATTATTTCTGGTATTAATTCAAGAATTTTTTTTCCGAAATTTGTCCCAACAAATACAGCAATTATAAGTGGTAATAATATTGCACTTTCTTTTATATAGCTCATGTTAAAAAAATAAATAAATATTGGTATTTTTGTTATATGTGAAACCATTTGACATGCAGCCTTGTTACCTATAATTTTCTCTTTAGTTAAATTTTCATTTAAAAAGAACGGAGCAATAAGAGGACCTGTTGCACCAACAAAAATAGATGCTAATCCACTAATACCCCCTACTTTAATAAATGATTCCGATTTTTTCTCTATTTTATTACTAGACTTAATAAAAAGATACCAAATAATAAAAAATCCTATTATAGGTTTTAAAAAATCAACTTTTATTTCACTAGCTGAGTTAACTTGAAAATATTTTATTAATAAAATAATTATCATACAGGATAGACCAGCACCTATTAATGCACCTATAAAAAATTCTTTAATTAAATTTTTATTGAGATATTTTCTAAAAACAAATGTTCTTGTTGTATTGCTTATTAATTGAATTATACCGTGAAGTGCAATTACCTTATATCCATCTGGAATCATAATAGCCATAATACCTAATAAAATGATTCCACCGCCCATTCCAAGTACAGCAGAAATTGAAGAGGTTATAAATGCAGAAATTATTAACAAAAGTATTTTCATTTTATCTTCACGATTTACATCAAAATAGAATTGAAAAAATATTTTAAATAAAAGTTAAATATTTAAATTTATTTAGAGGTTAAATAAAATTAATTTTCCTAAAATTATTAATCAGCTAAAATAATATTTACTAATGAAATAATATCTAATATATTTAAAGTATTATCATTATTGAGGTCTGCACTATCAGAAAATGTATCGGATAAAATTAAGTTAGCTAGCTGAATAATATCTAGAATATTAACAGAATTATCGGCATTTAAATCCCCTGTAATTCCCACAACAATTTCGTAGGTTCCATCTACAACTAATGTACCTGTATAATCTGGATCTAACCAATCAATTAATCTTCTATTCATTGGCATTTCCCAGTTCCATGCGAGACTCAGTTTTCCATATAAACTAGGGTATGGGTCACCACATCCCCCTGAGCCTCCTGTTAAAACACCAACAATTCTAAAACGGTCATTAAAAATAGGTGATCCTGAAGAACCTCCTTCTGTACCACCTTGATCAAAGTTAACTTGCCAATGTGTAAGTCCATCAGCAGGACTATCCCAATATGCTCCATAAGCTATATCATTTTCATAATTAATTTTTTTAGGCGTCCCACCTGGATGATGAATTCCAGAGGATATGATAGGGTAATCTCCTGTCACATCCCAACCTGCATAAAATACTTCCCAATCTTCTTGGATATCATCATTAATTAATAATAATGCCCAATCACCTCCTGTAATGCCATCTGAATCAGCAATTAGTTCAGAACTATATGCATATTCACCTGCACTTCCCCAAGTATTCTCACATGAAGATGCCTTTTTGTTAAAATAAAAACGAAATGTGCTAGG
>Ga0111541_10000344_pt1 | contig 14842 bp, 14 predicted proteins | sample Knorr_S7_td_DCM__FD_83039 | JGI IMG/M metagenome (GOLD analysis project Ga0111541, IMG submission 83039) | Marine microbial communities from Southern Atlantic Ocean transect - Knorr_S7_td_DCM_ad_131m_LV_B (version 2) (version 2) | ecosystem: Environmental > Aquatic > Marine > Oceanic | place...
TAAACATGGGAATTATGGGGTTTCATCTGGTTGTGGATCGAGTAATGTGCTTGAAGCAATAGGTATTAAATTTTCAAATGATAAAGATTATATAAAAAGATCTATTGAAAAAGCAGGAATTTGTTTTTTGCATGCGCCTCTATTTCATCCTGCAATGAAAAATGTAGCACCTGTTAGAAAGCAATTAGGATTAAAAACATTCTTTAATATTTTAGGTCCAATTGTCAATCCATCCTTTCCTAAAAATCAATTGATAGGAGTGTTTAGCCTAGAACTAGCAAGACTTTACAGTTACTTGTTTCAAAAAACGAATATAAATTATACAATTCTTCATGGCCTTGATGGATATGATGAAATTTCACTAACAGGAAACACAAAGATTTATACAAAAAAAAGTGAAAATATCTTGAGCCCAGAAGATTTCGGAGTTATCCCTACAAAGCCTGAAAGCATCTCAGGAGGTAAGGATGTATCCTCTTCGGTTAAAATATTTATGGATATAATTAAAAATAATGGAACAGATGCTCAAAACAATGTAGTTTGTGCTAATGCAGGCATGGCAATAGCAACCATTTTGAAAGTTTCTCATATTGAGGGATTTGAAAAAGCAAAAGAATCTTTAGAATCTGGAAAAGCTCTACAGTCATTGGTGAAACTTCAAAATTTATCTAAAAAATGACAATATTAGAAGAAATAATTAGCTATAAAAAAAGAGAAGTTTTAAAACAGAAAAAATTGTTTCCGTACAATTATCTTGAAAAATCGACTTTTTTCAAAAATCCTAGTAAGTCATTAGTCAAAATTCTAAAAAAAAGTGATTCTGGAATTATTGCAGAACATAAAAGGAGTTCACCTTCAAAAAAAGAAATCAATAATAATATCCAAATAAATGAAGTAATTAAAGGTTATGATAAAGCTGGCGTCTGTGGAATGTCGATCTTAACTGACAAAAAGTTTTTTTCTGGATCTTTGAAAGATTTGAAAGAGGCAAGAAATATAACCAAATTGCCTATTTTGAGAAAGGACTTCATTATAGATATCTATCAAATTGTTGAGGCAAAAGCCTATGGAGCAGACTTGATTCTGTTAATTGCAGCTGCTTTATCAAACAAAGAAATTAAAGTTTTTTCTGATTTTGCAAAAAAACTCAACCTAGAGGTACTTTTAGAAATTCATAGTATTAATGAACTTAAAAACTCATTAACCACCTCAATAGATATAGTAGGAGTTAACAATCGTAATTTAAAAACCTTTGAGGTTGATATTAATATTAGCAAAGAACTTTCTGATCAAATCCCAAATGATTTTATTAAAATATCAGAAAGTGGAATTAATAAACCTTCTTCTGTTGTTGAATTAAAAAAATATGGATACAAAGGTTTTTTAGTTGGTGAAAACTTCATGAAAACAAATGATCCTGGGGAAAGTGCAAGTAGGTTCATAAAAAAAATAGAAAATGAAAATTAAAGTCTGTGGAATGTTGAAAAATCAAAATGTAGAGAAGCTGGTTAAGCTTAAACCAGATTACGTAGGTTTTATTTTTTATATTAATTCACCTAGATTCGCTGGAAAAAATACACCTGCCCTGCCAGATGGAATAAAAAAAACTGGCGTTTTTGTAAATTCTCAAGTTGAGTTTATAAAAAAGACAATTAAAAAACATAGTTTACAATCCGTACAACTTCACGGAGATGAAACACCTGACTTTTGTAGACTAATAAAATCGTTGGGTGTTGAAGTTATCAAGGCAATTAATATTATTGATAATTATGATTTTAAAAAATTGCTTCCTTATCAAAAGTTTTGTAACTATTTTCTTTTTGATACAAAAGGTAAACTACCAGGTGGAAATGGTTATGCTTTTGATTGGGAGATTTTAAAAGATTACACTTTAAATACTCCATTTTTTTTAAGTGGAGGAATTGGCCCTGAACATGTCTCAAAAATCAAAAAATTACTTAAAACAAATTTGCCAATTTATGCAATTGACATAAATAGTAAATTCGAAACAAAACCTGGTTTTAAAAAAATTGAAATAATTGAAGACTTTAAAAATAAAATAAATGAACTATAATATAGATCAAAATGGATATTATGGAGATTTTGGAGGAGCTTATATTCCCGAAATGCTATATCCTAACATATTTGAATTAAAACAAAAATATATCTCAATAATAAATGATATTAGTTTTAAAAAAGAGTTCAACCAACTTCTTGAAGAGTACGTTGGAAGACCTACTCCTTTATACTTTGCAAAGAGGCTTTCAAAAAAATATAATACAAAAATTTATCTCAAAAGAGAAGATCTCTGTCATACAGGTGCTCACAAAATTAATAATACTGTAGGACAAATTCTATTAGCAAAGCATCTAAAGAAAAAGCGGATTATAGCTGAAACTGGGGCTGGACAACATGGAGTTGCAACAGCAACAGTTTGTGCATTAATGGGGATAAAATGCGTAGTTTATATGGGAGCTTTGGATATCAAAAGACAAGCCCCAAATGTAGCTCGAATGAAAATGCTTGGGGCAGAGGTGAAATCTGTTCAATCAGGCAGCAAAACCTTGAAAGATGCCACTAATGAAGCAATTAGAGATTGGATCAACAATCCTTTAAATACTCATTACATAATTGGTTCTGTTGTTGGACCTCATCCCTACCCAGATATGGTTGCTCGTTTTCAATCAATAATAAGTAAAGAAATTCAAGAACAACTTTTAGAAAAAGAAAACAGATCAAAACCCGATCATATAATTGCCTGTGTTGGTGGAGGAAGCAATGCAGCTGGAGCCTACTATAATTTTTTAAATGATAAAACTGTTAACCTAATTGCAGTTGAGGCTGCTGGTAAGGGAATTGATAGTGGGAAAAGTGCAGCAACTTCTGCCCTTGGAAAAGATGGGGTCATACATGGAAGTAAAACGCTTTTGATGCAAACCCGTGATGGGCAAATTACAGAGCCATATTCTATTTCAGCAGGACTGGACTATCCGGGTGTTGGACCTCTTCATTCTCACCTTTTTCGAACAGGAAGGGCAGAATTTATTTCAATTACAGACGAAAATGCAATGCAGTCAGGTCTAGAATTAACTCAACTTGAAGGAATTATACCTGCAATTGAGACCTCACATGCATTTGCGGTTTTTGAAAACCGAAAATTTGAGACAAATGATATAGTGGTTGTAAATTTGTCTGGTAGAGGTGATAAAGATCTTGACACTTTTATTAATTTTTTCAAACTACAGTGAACAGAATAGATAAAGCTTTTAAAAAATCAAAAAAAATATTATCAATATATTTTTCTGCTGGATATCCAAGAATTGGAGATACGATCCCAATTATGAAAAAGCTTCAAGAAAGTGGAGTTGATATGATTGAAATAGGAATGCCTTTTAGTGATCCTCTTGCTGATGGTCCTGTAATTCAAAAAAGTTCAAACATTGCATTAAAAAATGGAATGACATCAATGGTCCTTTTTAAACAATTAGAAAGGGCTCGAGAAGAAATTAAAATTCCTTTAATAATTATGGGATATTTTAATCCAATCATGCAATTTGGAGTTGAAAAATTTTGTGAAAAATGCAATCAAGTAGGAATTGATGGCCTTATAATACCAGATCTTCCAGTAGAAATATATCAAAAATCATATCGGTCAATTTTTAAAAAAAATGGTTTATACAAAATATTCTTAATAACTCCCCAAACGTCCAGAGAAAGAATTAATTTAATTGACAAAGCTTCTAATGGATTTATATATATGGTAAGTACTGCCAGTGTTACTGGTGCTAAAAAAAGATTTGGAGATGAGCAAATTAAATACTTTAATAGAGTTAATAAAATGAAACTTAAAAACCCAACGGTAGTAGGTTTTGGAGTTAGTAATTTTGAAACATTTAGACTAGCATGTGAAAATTCAAATGGAGCTATAATTGGATCGGCATTTATCAAAGTTTTAGAACAAAATGATAAAAATAAAATAAGTGATTTTGTGTCAAAAATAAAAGGAAAATAAACGATCTAAATAATGTTTGGTAATTTAATAATCTTAGCTTTTTTAACTATTCTATCTCCAAATGATCAAAAGAATATTCATGATAGATGGGATAATGAACTTAAAAAATACGTTTCTGACTATGGGAAAGTTAATTATAAAAAATGGAATGCAAATAAGCATGGAATAAAATCTTATATAGAAGCCCTTCAGCAAAATCCACCAAAAAAAAATTGGAGTAAAAATGAAATACTGTCATATTGGATTAATGCATATAATGCACTAACGATTTTATTGATTTTAGACAACTATCCTTTGGAGAGTATAAAAAAAATAAAAAATCCATGGAAACAAAAAGTCTTCTCTATTGATAAAACTAACTACTCACTTTCAGAAATTGAGCACAAAATACTCAGGAAAATGAATGAACCAAAAATTCATTTTGCTATCAATTGTGGTTCAATATCATGTCCAAACCTTTCAAATGATGCGTATAGGTCTAATAAGCTTGAAAAACAACTTGAGGTCGCTGCTAAAAAGTTTTTAAACGATGAATCAAAAAATGTTTTTTCTCAAGACCAAGTTAAATTATCAAAAATCTTTCTTTGGTTTAATAATGATTTTGGCTCAAAAAAATCTCTTGTTAAATTTATTAATCTTTATGCTCCAAGAAAAATTTCTGAAAAAACTAGGTTTAAGTATCTCAAATATAACTGGCTTTTAAATGAGTGAAAGATTAAAGCATTTTTAAAAATCCAACCTCTTTGGAGGTTAATTTTCTCCATCTACCCCTTGGCAAATCTTTTTTTGTTAAACCAGCAAAAACAACTCTATCCATTTTCAGAACTTTGTAATTAAGCTTTTTAAACATTTTGTTTATTATGCTTGGCATAATACTAAAGGTTCTTATTCCAATAACAACATCATCGGCTGTATTTTTAACAATATCTAACTCTTGTAAAAAAAAGATTTTTTCCTCTAAAGTCACTCCTTTTTTTAATTCTTCAATGTGCTTATTATTAATCTTCTTGTCTAGTGTCAATTGATAAATCATATTTATTTTGCATTTAGGACGATTTAATCTTTTAATTAATTCTATATCATTGGTCATAACTAAAAGTCCTGTTATTGATTTACCCATATCTCCAAAAGGAGTTATATTTGAATAATGATCTTTGCTTGAAAAAATTTTTAAAAAATTATTTTTAGTCCCACCTTGATTAGTAACTATAGATCCTTTTGGTTTATTTAATAGAAAATAATTAAAAAAAGATTTTTCAATAATTTTATTTCTTAATTCAACTTTGTCATCAAAAAATACTTTTGTTCCTAGATCTTTAACTATTTTATTGTTTACTGATACTAAGCCCTTTAAAATATAACGATCAGCTTCCCTTCTAGAACAAAGTCCTGAATTAGAAATATATTTGTTTAATCTCACCTTAATTTTATTAGAATCTTTTTTTTTGTCTTCTTTCATTGGCTTTAAAACTGTGAAATTTCTTTATTATTCTATTTATACATAAAATATATCCCAAATACACCTACTAAGATTATAAGTTTAAGAAGATTGTGAATCCAAAGATATATCTTCTTAGTTGATGAAATCCAAGTGAGAAATAAAATCAAAAACAAGTATGGTGCACAAAAAATAAAATAATATTCAATAAGACCTAAATCCTTTTTGGTTAAAAAATAAATTAAATACCAGGTAACTAAAATTAATATTGAAACAATCAGTTTAGTGATATGATTTCCAAATACAATAGGAAGAGTTTTATAGCTATGAACCCAATCCCCTTTAAAATTTTCAAAATCTTTTATAATGTCTTTTATTAAAATTAATGAAAACAAAAAACCTGCATATAAAAAAATAATTTGCTCAAAATTTTTATAATATAATGTGATAGCAAAAAATGGCAAAATAGTTAAAAATGCTTTGTATATGTTGCTTAACCAAAAAAGTCGTTTAATTAAAACACTATAGAACAAAATCCCAAAAATATATATCAAAAAAAAGAGAACTGCCTTCAATGAAAAGAGCCAAGAGATTCCCAGGCAAGTTAAGTTCATCAATAGATATATCCTCAACTGAATCCTTTGAGGGATAGCATGCTCTATTAGAAATTTTTGTGGTCTATTTATTTTATCTTTTTCAGCATCAAAGTAATTATTAATGATATATCCTGATGATGTAGATAAAGCTGTTGCAAAAACTAAATAAAATAAATTCAAGTCAAAAATTATTTGTTCAAAATTTGAGTTTGGAGAAAAAACATAGCGAGCGGTTAAGTATTGAGCAAGAATTAAAATTAAAATATTATAACCTCTAACTATGCTAAATAAACCTAGAACTTTTAAAAATAAATTTTCTTGATTTTTAGAAAAAAACATCAAAAAAAATTACAAAGAATAAACCACTTCTAGTTTATACCTATTTAAAATTTTAGCTGCTTTATTAAAATCTTGTGTGAAACCTAAAATATAACCTCCACCTCCAGAACCACATAATTTTAAGAAATATGCATTACTTTCAATTCCTTTCTTCCATATTTCTATAAAGTCAGAGGGAATCATTGGTTTAAAATTATCATAAACTAATTTTGAAAGTGATTTAATATTTACAAAAAGTGATTTAACATTACCCTTTAAAAAATCATTAACACAGCTATCGGTAATAGTGTTAAATTTTTCTTTCATCATTACATTAAATTTTTCATGCTCCATATTCTTTAAAAAGATAGATATTAATGGTCCAGTTTCCCTAGAAGATCCACTGTCCAATAAAAAAACAGCTCCCTTGCCATCCAAATTTTGAGAAGGGATTCCAGTTGGCTGAATATTCTCCCTTGAATTAATTAGAATAGGAAGGCTCAAATAACTATTTAAGGGATCCAGACCAGAAGATTTTCCATGAAAAAAACCTTCCATTTCAGCAAATATCTCCTTGAGCTTTATTAATTTTTCTTTAGTGAGATTTTCAACCACTGTTATTTTTTCAAGAGCATACCTGTCGTAAAAAGAGGCAACTAAAGCACCACTGCTGCCCAGACCATATCCTTGGGGAATGCTACTGTCAAAATATAATTTATTAGATAAATCCCTTTCAATTTTCTTCCAATCAAATTTCACTAAGTGGTGATTAATATTTCTAAGAAATTTTGAAAATTCAATTAATTTTTTGTTAGAATCATAAATAAACCCTGATTGAGTATTTGGGATTTTTAAGGCGCCCTGGAAAAAATTATATGGAATAGAAAGGCCTCTTGAATCTTTTATAATACCATATTCTCCAAAGAGTAAAATTTTAGCATAAAAAAGGGGTCCTTTCATGGGTTTAAAATTATATCTTTTTTGGACCATTCCCAACTTGATCATGGATAAATTTTATGCTTGGAAAAGTTTTGATTAATTCATTATCTATAAAGTCTAAGACATCTTTTCTATATGCTTTAGGGTATAAAAGATGAATATTGGGGCCTGCATCTAAAGTAAAACATAATGGATTTTTTGAATTCTCTCTGTAATTTTTAATCAGCTCAATTATTTTAATAGTTTCGGGTTTAAAAAGTTTATATGATGGTGAAGAGGTCATCATTAATGCATGCAATGTCAGAGCTTCTGATTCCACAATTTGAATGAATTTTTGGATATCTCCTGTTAGAAGAGAGTTTTTTATTTCTAAAAAATTTTGGTTGGCTTGATAAAATCTTTTTTTAGCAAATGGGTGTTCATTCATAAGTCTGTGCCCTTCTGTGCTACTAATTTCTTTTTCAGCTTCATCTATTATGATTATTGAATTACAAAAACCATCAAATATTTTGTGCACTTTTTGCTTTAAAGGAACAGCATAAATATCACTGCTTTCTTTCAAATGAGAAGTTTTACCCCAGGATGATATAGGTCCATAAATACTTCTGGAAGCACTACCGGATCCAAGGCGCGCTAAAAAAGAGGATTTCATTTTAAACATCTCTTCCGTCATTTTAATGTTAATTTGCCTTTCCCAATCAGTAATACATAATGCCATTGCTGCCATAGATGATGCAGAAGAGGCTATACCAGAACTGTGAGGAAAAGAATTACTACTATCTATAATAAGATTATGGTTCTTTAAAGATGGCATATATGGCAAAATCCTATCTAAAAAAATTTCTATTTTTTTATAAAAATCTAATTTAATTTTACCATTAAGTTTAAAAGTAAACCAAGGATCTTTTTCTGAATTTATAGGACTAAATTTAATTTTTGTTCTTGTAAAACATTTAGAGAGTAAAAAACTAATAGAAGGGTTAGAAGGTATTTGATTTCCTTTTTTTCCCCAATATTTAATTAGTGCAATGTTTGAAGGTGCCTCCCAAAATGAAGAATGAGAAATTACTTGATTGTTTGGAAATAAAAATTTTTCTTGATTCATCTATATCTCAAAACTAAGTAAAAGATAAATTATTCTTTACTAACTCTATCTGGAAAATTTGTTATGATCCCATCTACTCCTAACGATATCATAAATTTAATGTCATCAAGCTCATTAACAGTCCAGGGGAATAATTTTATTCCTTCATCCTTTATAATTTTTGAATTCGTTTTTGTCAATAAAGAATATTTAGGGTTTATCGCATAAGCCTTTACTTTTTTTGCAAAAGGTAATGCTGCTAAAGGGTCTCCATCAGTAAGGACAGCTATTGGTACTTCTTTATTTAAATTGTAGAACAAGTTTAGCTCATCCCACTTAAAACTTGAAATGATTATTTTTGATGGATTCCATGAAGGCTTTTTAAAATAATCTCGTAGTAAGTCGTTAGTTGGAATAGCTGTTTCAGGTCCTTTTAGCTCTATATTCAAAATTAAACGGCCATCGATTAGATTCATTACTTCATTAAGTGTAGGTATCTGATATGCCCCTAAAACTTTTGCTTTTTTTAATGAATCAAGAGATTTTTCCTGAATTTTTCCAGTCAAGTCTGTTAACTTATCCAACATGACATCGTGAAAGACAACCAATTCTCCAGAAGCACATTTAAAAATATCTATTTCTATTCCATCAACTCCTAAGTCTATGGCTTTTTCAATTGAAGGAATGGTGTTTTCTGCAACATATCCCATTGCTCCACGATGACCTATAACAAGGGGAAATGATTTATCAATACAAGAAATCACAAATAGAAAAATAAATATTAAAAAAAACTGTCTAGGCATTTATCATGTCAAATTTATAAAATCTAAATGATTAAAATCATTTGATTAAAATCCAAAATTCCCATGGTTTCATAACATACTCATATGTTGAAGAGAGAATTTTATTCGTTCCTTTTGGGAAGCTTTTAAATTTACCATCGTAATACATTCGGAATTGACTATAATTATTATTCAAATTACCAATAAAAACAATAGTATCTCCCTCATTACTTCTTTCAAAAGCTAAAATTTTTTCATCTGCATTAGTTTTGATGTGAGAAAGTTTGTCATATCTCAAGCTCCCTTTTAATGCAAGATGATTGTTTTTTAAATCACCTATTTTTTTAAGAAAATCTATTGTTTCTCCTGGATTTTTTGGAAAACTATCTTTGTCAAAAAATAGTAATCTTTTATCCAAATCATATTCTTGACCACTATAAATTAAAGGCATGCCAGGAGTGATATAGCTTAATGCAGTAAAAACTTTTTCAGCATTACCATAACTCTCTTTAATAGAACCATTCCAAGAATTTTCATCATGATTTGTTAAAAAATTTATTAAAACGTTTTCATCATTATAATTTTTATCTATCCAATCAAAATGTTTTCTTAGATGATTAACATCCTTTTTTCCTTGAGCAATTTCTTTTGATAAATGATGCCCTACCCAATCATATGAAGCATCAAACCTATTAACTAATTCAATTCCTCCAGGATGATTTATGTCAGTTTCTGCTAAAAGAAAAATTGGTTTTATTGATCTTAGCATTTTAAAAGTTTTTTCATAAAAACTTTGAGGAACTGCATAGGCTTGATCAACTCTAAAACCGTCAATATCAAACTCTTTTATCCAAAAAGCCATGGCATCCCTCATTGAGTTTTGCATCTCTAGATTATCATAATTTAAATCAGCCACATCAGTCCATCCAAATGACTCACCAGTAAAAGGATTTATAGGATCAATTATTTCCCCATCTTTATTTTTTAAATAATAATCTGAATTTTCATTAATCCATATATGATCCCAACCAGTATGCCCAGGCACCCAATCTATTATTACATATATTCCCAAAGAATGTGCCTTATCAACTAAAGATTTAAAATCATCTGGAGTTCCAAATTCTGGATTTATTTTCTCATAATCCGAAATAGCATAATAACTGCCCAGAGGACCTTTGCTCTTTGTTGATGATATAGGATTAATAGGCATTAACCAAATGATATTAACACCCATCTCTTTTATTAAACCCAAATCGTTAGCAAATGCATTAAAAGTTCCTTCTACAGAATATTGGCGAATATTTGCTTCATAAAGTACAGCCCTGTCAATTACTTCTTTATTTATAAATTCAATCTTAACTTTATCTTCTGTTATTGGTTTTCTGGGTTCCTTATTTTCCAGACAAGAATTAAATATTGAAATTGAAATAACAATTAATAATTTTTTCATGTTTAATTAGTTTTAGGTTCAACGGTAATTTTCTTTCCAGAAGAAATAAGACTTATTGGCTTATCTCCGTTTAACTCATAAGTTGTCTCTTTTTTATTTGTTTTAATAGTTAAAATTGATCCGTTAAAATTAACTCTAAAGCTAAATGAATTCCATTTTGAAGGTAATTTGGGATCAAAAGAAAAAAATCCATTATTAATTTTCATTCCTCCAAATCCCTTTGAAATAATCAACCAAGCTCCTCCCATACTTGTTACATGCAAACCTTCCATTACTTCTTTATTATAATCATCCAGATCTAATCTTGAGGCATTTAGAAAAAACTGATATGCTTTTTCTTTTTTACCTAGTTTTGAAGCTAAAATTGAATGCAAACAAGCAGATAGTGAAGATTCATGAACAGTAAGAGGTTCATAGAATTCAAAATTTCTCTTTAACTCTTCTTTGGTAAAATCTTCTTCAAAAAAATAAAACCCTTGTAATACATCTGCTTGCTTTATATAAGGAGACCTCAAAATCTTATCCCAAGACCAATTTTGATTAATCGGTCTTTCATTAATTGGTATTTCATCAACAAACTTAAATTCTTTATCTAAAAATCCGTCCTGTTGTAAAAAAACTTGTCTTTTTGAATCGTAGGGTAAATAAATGTTTTTGGCAATTTCCTCCCATTTTTCTATTTCTTTTTTGCTTAAACCAGTTTTTTTTAAAATCCTTTTGTAATCAGTTTTATTATTTTCTCTGACATTTCGCTCTTGTTTAACAGAATAATTAAGACACCATTTTGCAATATAATTGGTATACCAATTATTATTGACATTATTTTCATATTCGTTAGGGCCTGTAACGCCCAATAGGACATACTTGTTTTTCTCTTTAGAAAAACTAAATCTTTGCTTCCAAAAACGGGAAATTCCAATTAAAACTTCTAATCCATATTTTTGAATGTATGATTTGTCATTAGTAAAGTTTTCATAGTAAAAAATAGCGTAAGCTATTGCACCATTTCTGTGAATTTCTTCAAAAGTAATTTCCCATTCATTGTGGCATTCTTCTCCGTTCATTGTAACCATAGGATATAAAGCAGCGCCATTAGTAAAACCTAATTTTTCTGCATTTTGTATTGCTTTTTCTAGATGATTATACCTGTACTTAAGTAAATTAAGAGCAGCTAATCTTCCCTTTGTTGCTAAATAAAAAGGAAAGCAAAATGCTTCTGTATCCCAATAAGTTCCACCTCCGTATTTTTCTCCAGTAAATCCCTTTGGCCCAATATTTAATCTTTCATCTTCTCCTGTAAAGGTTTGATTAAGCTGGAAAATATTATACCTTATTGCTTGTTGAGCTTTTATATCTCCATCTATTGAAACATCAGAACTTTCCCATATTTTTTCCCACTCATTTTTTTGCTCATTCAATAAAAAATCAAATCCTAGGTCCATCGCTTCTTTTGAAAGCTCATGTGTTTTTTTAAAACTTACTGAGGAATGATTAATAGAAGTGACATAACCTCCACATTTTACCAATGACAGACTTTTATTTTTATCAAGTTCAGAAGAAAAATTATGTGAAATTCTGTTTTTCTTAATTTCAATTTTAGGTTTTTCTGTTTTAATTTTCTCGTTTAAATAAAGTTCATTCTGCATGAATGTGCATATCTCATAGGAGGTCTTTAAAGTTTTTGATTTTAATGCAGCAAAGTTATCCGTAGTTTCTTTTTCCTTATGATTCCAGAACTTTTCGTCCCAATTTGAATCTTGATTAGAAACATCACCATCAATATATGACTTCAATTTTATTAAACATTTTTTATTTATTGATTTTATTTTATAACTAATCATTCCTATATCCTTTCTAGCCATTGATAGAAATCTTTTGCTCTCTATGTATACTCTTGTTTTATCTTTTAAAACAGCTTCAAACGATCTCAAGTAAAATCCTTTTTTTAAATCCAATACTCTCTTAAATTTCTCGATTCTTGAACATTTATTTAAATCAAAATCCTGATCATTTATATTTAGCTCAATACCAATCCAGTTAGGTGAGTTTAAAACTTTGGCAAAAAAATCTGGATATCCAATTTTCCACCAACCAACTTTAGTTTTATCAGGATAATAAACTCCAGCTATATAACTTCCCATAAAAGTTTCCCCACTATAACTTTCTTCAAAATTTGCTCTTTGTCCCATATATCCATTCCCTATACTAAATAAACTTTCAGATGATTTAACCTTACTTGGATTAAATCCCTCTTCAATAATTTTCCATGGATGAAGCTTTAAATAGTTTGATTTCTTCATTAAAAAAACTTGTTTTTTAAATTATCAGTAATTTTTAGAAAATCAGTAAAACAGTACTCTAAATTTTTTAAATTATTTTTATTGCCAATTCCAAAGACGATCATCCCTGCATTATTTGCAGCATCAATACCAGATTGAGCATCTTCAAAAACTAAACAATTTTTTGGTTTCGTTTTTAACTTTTTACTTGCAGTTAAAAAAATTTCAGGATTAGGTTTACCCATTTTTATATCATTTCCATCTATTATAAAATCAAAAAAACTAATTAGATCCAGTTTTTTGAGTACTAATTTTGCGTTTTTACTAGATGAGCACAAAGAAGTTTTTATTGATTTTTTTTTTAAATATTTTAAAAAAATTTTAACCCCAGGTAGAATATTTTTTGGACTAATAGTATTTATAAGATCAAGGTAGTAGGAGTTTTTTTTAATAAGATATTGATTAAATTTTTCTTCAGAAAAACTAAGATTAGCAAAATCAATAATTTTTATAAGAGACTCTTCTCGACTTAATCCTTTAATAAACTCATTTTCATTTTCTGTTAGATTATGTCCAAATTTTAGACATAGTTTTTTCCAAGCCAAAAAATGGTGATTTGAAGTATCAACAATTACACCATCTAAATCAAACAATACTGCTTTAATTAAACTCATACTATGGAATTTAAATTCACTTTAAAAGACTACCCTTCACCTACTCTATTTTATTAATTGTTGATTTTACAGGTTCTTTTACAGTGCCATCAAAACCTGTTACCCCTGAAACAGTCGTATATTTTAAAGTGGTTTTTTTATTCGGATAAATAAATTTATTTGCACTGTAACAAGCCAAGGTTGCTTCATGAAAACCACATAAAATAAGTTTTACTTTCCCAGGATAGGTGTTTGAATCTCCAATTGCATAAATACCTGGAATACTAGTCTGATAGTCTAAAGCATTATTTACAAGAATAGCATTTTTTTCCATTTTAAAACCCCAATTTGCAATAGGGCCTAATCTTGGTAATAACCCAAATAATGGTATGAAATAATCAACATTAACTTGTTTGATGCTTTCATTAAACGAAATATCCAATATTAGTTCTAAATCTTTCTTTTTAATGGCTTCAACCTGAGCTGGAATCATAGTAGAAACCTTCCCTCTTGATTTTAAATCTTGAACTTTTTGAACAGAATCTGGAGAAGCTCTAAATTCTTTTCGCCTATGTATTAAAATTACTTCCTTTGCAATATTTGAGAGAAAAATTGTCCAATCTAATGCTGAATCTCCTCCTCCCGCAATTAAAATCTTTTTATCACGGTATTTTTCAGGATCACGAATAATATAATCTACCCCATTATCTTCATACTTTTCTAAATTAGATAATTTTGGTTTCCTAGGTTCAAAAGTTCCTAATCCACTTGCGATTATAATTACTGGTGCTAAATGTTTTGTCTCCTTATCTGTTGTTACTAAAAATTTGTTTTCTTTTGTTTTTTTTATTGATTGTGCACACTCACCTAATGTAAAGCCAGGTTTAAAGGGTGAAATCTGATCCATTAATTTTTTTACTAAATCTCCAGCTATTATTTCGGGGTGAGACGGAATATCATAAATTGGCTTTTTGGGATATATTTCAGCACACTGACCTCCGGGCATAGGAAGAGAATCAATCAGATGACATCTAAGGTTTAAGAGGCCTGCTTCAAAAACAGTGAAAAGACCTGTTGGGCCAGCACCAATTATAATTATATCACTTTTAATCATTGTTAATTATCTTGTACACTTACTACCTTTTCTATTTCGGGGACATGCTTTTTTATTGTCATTTCAACCCCTGATGTAAGTGTCATTTGATTAACTGTACAAGAAACACAATTACCATGTAATTTAACATTGGCAACTTTATTATTATCAATTGAAACAAGGCTTATATTTCCACCA
>Ga0111541_10000350_pt1 | contig 14698 bp, 13 predicted proteins | sample Knorr_S7_td_DCM__FD_83039 | JGI IMG/M metagenome (GOLD analysis project Ga0111541, IMG submission 83039) | Marine microbial communities from Southern Atlantic Ocean transect - Knorr_S7_td_DCM_ad_131m_LV_B (version 2) (version 2) | ecosystem: Environmental > Aquatic > Marine > Oceanic | place...
CTTGGAACTTCAGCCTGGTATGCTCCTGGCGCTTCTGTTTCTTATCTCGTTGATAGTATTTTAAATGATCGACGTTTACTTATACCTTGTTCAGTTTTACTTGAAGGTGAGTATAAACAAAAAGATATTTGTATGGGAGTTCCCTGTATTATTGGGAAAAATGGTGTTGAAAGTATTTTGGATTTAGAACTTAATTCTGACGAGATTAAAAAGTTTGAAAATAGTTCAGCTTCAGTCCGAAGTATGAATGAAGATCTTAAGGACATATAATTAGTTACTTTATTTGTTTTAATATATTTTGTATAAGTTGTTAAATACTTTCTTAAACTTTATATTTGCTGGCCTAATTTATATAAATAAATAAAATGCAGAACAATTCTTTGATTAGAACATTTGCGATTCTTTTTTGTTTTGTTAGTATTTATCAACTCTCATTTACTTTTATATCCTCTTACCAAGAGGACAAAGCTACAGAATATGCTACCAATTTAATTTCAGAGGAAAATACTGATTACATTCAGTTAAGAGAAATTACAAAAATTAATTACCTTGATTCCATAGGACAAATTCCAATATCATTTTTTACATCATATGATGATGCTAAAACAAAAGAATTAAATAGAGGCTTGGATCTTGAGGGAGGTATTAATGTGATTCTTCAAATATCTGTCAGAGATATTTTAAAAGGTCTTGCTGAAAATTCTAGGGATCCTTCTTTTAATCAAGCCCTAGAGAATGCTGATGAGCTTCAAAAACAAACTAATGATCCATACATTGAATCTTTTTTTGAAGCATTTGAATCATTATCAGATAATTTAAAATTAGCATCACCAACTATTTTTGCTAACAGAACCTTAAGTGATGAAATTAATTTTGAAATGCAGAATGAACAAGTTAAATCTATTTTAGCTGAGAAAGTTGACGAGTCAATTGTATCTGCATTTGAAGTTTTACGAAAAAGAATTGATAAGTTTGGAGTAACTCAACCTAATATTCAAAGATTAGGAAATTCTGGAAGAATACTTGTTGAATTACCTGGAGCTAAAGATGTAGAAAGAATAAAAAACTTACTTCAAAGTACTGCTCAACTTGAATTTTGGGAAACATTTAAAAATGTTGAACTAATAGGTTTTTTAGTCCAGGCAGATGAATATCTCAGATCTGTTGAAAATAAAGAAAAGGAAGATTTAAAAGAAAGTTCAATTGATGATCTTTTAGCAGATGTTGAAGCTCAAGATTCTACAATCATCTCATCCAGTCCTATTCTTGATTTAGTTAAGGGTTATGGTTTTGAAGGAGGGCCAGTGATAGCAAACTTTTCAATTAAGGACAAAGAAAAAGTAATCGGGTATCTGGATAATCCTGAAGTCAGAAAACTCTTGCCTAATCAATATAGATATATTCGATTTATATGGGGTAAGGAAGATGAGCAGGCAAAGACAGTGGGACTCTATGCCTTGCGTTCAAATAGGGAGAATTCACCGCCACTTAGTGGAGGAGTAGTTGTTGATGCTTTACAAACATATGATGCTCTTGGAAATCCTGCTGTCTCTATGCAAATGAATGCAAAAGGAGCAAGGACATGGGAAAATATGACTGGGAAAGCATTTAGAGAAGCTACAAATATTGCAATTGTTTTAGATGATATAGTCTATTCTGCTCCAGGAGTTTCTAATGGGGCTATCTCTGGAGGGCGATCTGAAATTACTGGGGATTTTTCACTAAATGAATCAATAGATTTAGCCAATGTCCTAAGGGCTGGTAAGCTTCCTGCATCTGCAGAAATTATTCAGTCAGAAATAGTTGGTCCATCTCTAGGAAGAGAAGCTATTGAAAGCGGATTGTATTCTTTTATTATAGCTCTAATTTTAGTTTTGATATGGATGATATTTTATTATGGATCATCAGGGATTTTTGCTGATATCGCATTAATATTGAACCTAGTTCTTATTTTTGGTGTGCTTGCTGGTTTGGGAGCAGTTTTGACATTACCTGGAATTGCCGGTATTGTTTTAACAATTGGCATCTCTGTTGATGCAAATGTCCTAATTTTTGAAAGAATAAGAGAAGAAATGAAAAAGGGCAAGGGTGTTAGAAAGGCTATAGCAGATGGATTTAATAATGCTCTCTCATCAATTTTAGATGCTAACATTACAACAGGCCTAACAGCATTAATTCTTTTTGTTTTTGGAACTGGACCAATTAAAGGGTTTGCGACCACCCTTCTAATTGGTATTATGACATCATTATTTACTGCGATTTTCATAACGCGAATGTTTTTAGACGCCAGAAATGAGAAAGGTAAAAAAGTTGCATTTTCAACTAAATTGACTCATTCGCTTTTCCAAAATATAAATATCAAGTTCCTTCGAAAGCGTAAGTTTTCATTCATTATTTCGGGGGCTTTTATTACGGTAAGTTTAGCCTCTTTGTTTTTTCAAGGATTAAATCAAGGAGTTGATTTTGTTGGAGGTCGATCATATATAGTTAGATTTGATCAAGTAGTTAATTCTACCAATATTCAACAAAGTGTTTCAGAAGTTCTAGGTAGTTCCCAAGCAAAAACTTTTGGAGATGAAAATCAAATAAAAATAACTACCAAATATAAAATTGATGAGGAGGGTCTTGAAGTTGATAACGAAATTCAAGAAGGACTATTTAACTCACTTAGAATTTATCTTCCAGAAAAGTTGACCTACAATGATTTTGTAAATGGATCAGAGGATAAACAAGTGGGGATAATGTCTTCAATAAAAGTAGGTCCAACAATTGCAGATGATATAAAAAATAACTCTTTTCTTGCAATAATAGGATCTTTAATTGTAGTGTTTTTATATATTCTTTTAAGATTCCGTAAATGGCAATTTTCGCTTGGAGCAGTTACTGCTGTATTTCATGATGTTCTAATAGTTCTGGGAATCTTCTCTTTGACTTATAAAATCATGCCTTTTAATATGGAAATTGATCAAGCTTTTATTGCTGCAATTCTCACAGTTATTGGATATTCACTTAATGATACAGTTGTTGTATTTGATAGAATTAGAGAGTTTGTTGGAGAACATTCAAAATGGGAATTCGATCAAACAATTGATTCTGCCTTGAATAGTACTTTAAGTAGAACTTTAAATACCTCACTTACAACATTAATTGTGCTATTAACAATTTTTATTTTTGGAGGGGAATCAATTAGAGGCTTTATGTTTGCTTTAATTATAGGTGTTATAATAGGCACCTATTCATCTGTTTTTATAGCAACTCCTGTTATGTATGATTTTCACAAAGAAAGATCTAGAAAATAATTTAGCTACTTAAATTTTATCAGAACTTAATTTCTTTTTTCTAAATTTTAAAATAATAATAACTATCCCCAGGAAAATAAAGGGTATACTTAACCATTGGCCAGTTGATAAATTTGGCAGAAATTTTTCTATTCCTCCTTGACTTTCTTTGACAAATTCAACTAAAAACCTAACTCCAAAAAGACCTAAAAAGAAAACTCCTAAAAAGATTCCATCTTTTTCCCTGAGATTTGTTTTATATAGTTTTCTTAGAAGAATAAAAAGAAACAAATAGCCTATTGCTTCATATAATTGTGCAGGATGTCTAGGTAAAATTTCACCTCTATTTTCAAATACAACTCCAAAATTTGAGCCAGTATACTTACCTACAATTTCAGAATTAAAAAAATTTCCAATTCTGACAAAAAAAGCACCTAAACTTATAGGGATAGTCAGTCTGTCTAAAAGCCACAAGAAAGATTTTATTTTAAATTTCTTTTGAAAAAGGAAAAGGCCTAAAATTATACCAATAGATGCTCCATGACTGGCAAGACCACGAAAACCGATAAATTCATAACCTTTTACTATCCCGAACATAATATCTTTACTTGGATTTTCTCGAATTGGCAAAAGAATTTCGATTAGATGATTTTGGTAATAATCCCAACTGTAAAAGATGACATCACCAAGTCTGGCACCAAGAAGTGTTGAGATCACCATGAACATAAATAATGGCTCTAAATATTTTTGATTGATTCCCTCCGTCAGGAATATTTTTTTACAAATCCTATATCCTAATAGGAAAGCAATTACAAACATTAAACTGTAAACATGAATTCCGAAACCTCCAATCTCAAATAAAGTTTCACTTGGTGACCAATTAAATTTCATTGTAATCATTTTATAACATATAATACATTAAAATTATCAATAATTAAGGAACAGGGTCATGCCCACTTTTACCCCATGGATGACAACTGGACAATCTAATCAAAGTTAGATACAGCCCCTTGAATAATCCATGCTTTTTTAAAGCTTCTTTTGCATATTGAGAACAAGTTGGGGTAAACCTGCATGACGGCCCCAAAAGAGGAGAAATTAGACTTTGATAGATTCTAATCAACAAAAGAAATGGAAGAATAGAAATCTTTTTTAATATTTTATTCAATTGAATAGGTTGTTTTATCACCATCATCATTTAAAGATATACCAATTTCAAACAATTTGTTTCTTATTTCATCCGAATATTCAAAATCTTTATTTTTCCTTGCTCTATTTCTTACTTCAATTAATAATTCTATAGTTTTGATTAGTTTTGAATCTAGATGTGCTGTTTGTTTTTCAGTAGTTTTAATGCCAAGTAAATCATTAAAAAAAACTGGCATCATTTTGTTTAAAACAGACCACTGAGATATATTCATCTTTTGCTTTTTGTTAACTACAGAGTTTATAAATTTCACAGCATTAAAGAGCTCAGAAATTAAAATAGGACTATTAAAGTCATCATTCATTGAATCATAGGATCTTTTGACCCAATCTTTTTCGTCAAAATCACCTTTCTCTTTACTAGGCTTTATATTGGGTAAGGTTTTTATAGCTGAAATTAGTTTATTATATCCTTTCTCGGAGGCATTAAGTGCCTCTTCACTTAAATCTAGAATACTTCTGTAATGCGCTTGAAGTATAAAAAATCTTAAGACTTCGGGAGAATATGGTTTGGAGAATTTTTTATTTTCACCAGAAAAAATCTCTTCAGGAAGAATATTATTTCCAGTCGATTTAGACATTTTTTTACCGTTAAAAGTTAACATGTTAGAGTGAATCCAGTACTTGACGGGCTCTTTTCCAGTTATGGCTTCAGATTGAGCAATCTCGCATTCATGATGTGGAAATTTTAAATCCATTCCACCTCCATGTATATCAAATTGATTTCCTAGATATTTTGTACTCATTGCAGTACACTCAAGATGCCATCCTGGAAATCCAAGACTCCAAGGAGACTCCCATTTCATTATATGTTGAGGATCAGCTTTTTTCCAAAGTGCAAAATCTTGTGGATTTTTTTTATCTGTTTGTCCATCAAGTGTTCTTGTGTTATGGATTAACTCTTCGATGTTTCTCTTACTTAGCTTACCATATTTATTTGACTTATTAAATTTTAAGACATCAAAATATACCGATCCATTTACTTCATAGGCAAATCCATTTTTTATTATCTTTTTAATTTGTACAATTTGTTCTGGAATATGACCAGTTGCTGTTGGTTCTATATCTGGAGAAATTGTATTGAACTTTTCAAGGACTTTATGAAAATCAATAGTATATTTTTGAACAACTTGCATAGGGTCTATTTTTTCAGCCTTAGCTTTTTTTGAAATCCGGTCTTCACCATCATCTTCATCATTTTCTAGATGCCCAACATCTGTTATGTTCCTTACATATTTAATCTTATAAGCAAGATGCTTAAAATATCTATATATTAAGTCAAATGATATGAAGGTTCTACAATTTCCAAGATGGACGTTACTGTAAACGGTTGGGCCACAGACATAAATACCAACTTCATTTTTTATTAGAGGTTTAAAAAATTCTTTTTTGCCAGATAGAGAATTAAAAATCTTTAACTCTTTGTTCATTAAAATTCAGTGTCAAGATTAATATAATCTAGGAATTCCCTTTTTACTGCTTTCTTTTTGAATTCCCCATCAAATTCACATGTTACAGTACTTGTAGTTATATCAGATATACCTCGAGAGTTAACACAAAGGTGTTTTGCGTCAATTACACAGGCTACGCTTTTAGTGTTTAATATTTTTTGCATCTCATCAACTATCTGAAGAGTTAATCTCTCTTGAACTTGGGGTCTTTTCGCAAAATAATCAACTATTCGATTTATTTTTGAAAGACCAATAACTGTTCCATTAGAAATATATGCTAAATGAGCCTTTCCTATTATTGGAAGAAGATGATGCTCACATGTAGAGTAAAGAGTTATATTTTTTTCGACAAGCATTTCACCGTATTTATACTTGTTTTTAAAAGAAGATGCTTTAGGACGTTTTTCAGGCATTAAGCCTCCAAATAACTCATTTACATACATTTTAGCTACTCTTTTAGGTGTTCCAACCAAACTGTCGTCAGTAAGGTCCATCCCTAAAATTTGAAGAATATCTCTTATTTTTTCTTCAATTAATATTATTTTTTGTTCTTTACTAATATTGAAAGCATCAAGCCTTATTGGAGTCTCTTTGTTTATGCTTTGATGATTATCTCCAATTTCATCAATTTTTTCCAGAAGTGACTTATTAATTTTCATTGATGATTAAAATTGCTCAAAGATAAATATTTATTAGCAATAATGGATTTTATAATTTTATTGAATAGGTTAGAACGATTTGTGTTTGATTGTTTTTTAGACTTATTGGATCATTTAAAGAGTTTGCATTTAATTCAGATGAGGAATATATTGGAAACTTTCTATTTATCACTGAATTTGCTATACCAATACTGATATTACTTCCATCAAAGTCTAATCCAATTCCACCAGTCAAACTATTATAATCGTTTCCATCAAATGATAGAACATTATACTTTTTTGATTTTTCTGAGTAATATCCCAATCGGAAACTCATTTTTTCAATTCTTAACTCTCCGCCAAATCTTAGGTTATTTGTAGGCTTAAGATTATTACTTATAATTGAATTTTGCTCTTTAAGATGTATATCATCATTATTTAAGTCAAATCTAAGGTTTTGATAATTTGTTCTCCCATATTGAAAGCTTATCAAACCTCTCTTTTCAAAAACATATGCTAATCCAAATGACAGTTTTGATGGGACGATTAGCTTATAATTATAGATATTTAGAACATTAGGACTTATAACTACTGGAGCATCCTCTTTAAATTCTGTTTTTAGATATTGAGAAGTTTCATCATTAAATTCATACCATATTGGTGTTCTATATGAAAATCCAATTCTAAAGTTATCTGTTTTTAAAATCCCTCCTAACTGCATTGAAAAACCCTCTCCTACGGTTGAAAGAGTATTTTCAAATTGTGATGAAATTAGAGGTGATTCAGAGCTGTATGCTGATTCATATAGTGTGTCATTCCTGTTAAATTCAATTCCATAAGAATTAACACTCATTCCTAAGTATAAAAAATCCTTATACTGAGCACTTAGTGTGAAGTTAAATTGACTTTGGTAACCACTCTCTGTAACAAAAAAAGAGTGGCCCAAAGAGTTTCCTTCAAGATTACTATTGGATGAGTATTCTAGATTTTCATCATTTTCTTCTAAGGGATTTATAAAATACCCATGATAACCCAAAAAAGCTTGTTGAGAAGCATAGTCAAGATTTTCACCAATGTCCTGATATGCTTCAGAGATTGTCTCTTCTGGTAAGAGCAGTAAGTTTTTTAATCTTACTCCTTGAGCATAGTATAAGAAATAATTATCTAATCCATTTGTGTTATTTCCTCCGGCATTAAATTTTGATTTGAAATTATTTTTTCTTTTATAGTTAAACGCAAAACTTATTTTAGTAAAATCCTCTTCTTCATTCGTGCTATTCATGATAAAAACAAATCCAGCTTGGTTAATACCAATTGGAGTATTTGGAGGTAGATCAACACCTTTTTGCCCCAAATATTGGGCTTGAAAATTATTCGAAAGAGCTCTTGTAGATACACTTATTTCTGGGTAGATGAATACAGCAGCAGCAGCTGGATTATCTGTAATTGAAGAAATATCACCTCCTAGAGCACTGAAAGCTCCTCCCATAGAAATATACCTTGCAGACCCCTCTAATGACTGGGAAGAATATCTTCTTGCATCCTCTATAAATTGAGCATTTGCAATCAGTGAATGGAATACAAAAACTATAACAAAAAATATTTTTTTTGTTTTCATAAAAACAGAATTATAAATTAAATTTTTACTTTTTCTTTCCTCCTCTAGAGCTAGAACTCCCAGAACTTCCTCTGGATTTTATGCCTGATGAACTGGTTGATCTACCTCCAGAATTATAAGACCTAGATGGTGAGGAGTAAGTTCTATTCGAAGAGGACCTAATATTGTTGGTTCCTGAACTTCTAGAGTTACCTCTTACATTTGTATTTCTATCATTAAAATTCCCATTTATAGAAGAGCTACTTCCTCTAGGAACCCTAGTTCCTCGTGAGTTATTATAATTTGAATATCCTTCTTTGTAATTAATATTAGATCGAGAAGAAGCAGGAACATAGATTCCATCATTATTTGTTGATCCATTTCTACTGCCTCTGATCAAATTTCTTTCCCCCTCTTCAGTTCTATTATTTACAGAGGAATTACCATAAGAAGGATTTCTTCCAATATTATACCTAGTTTTCAGAGCATTAATTGTAGCAGAAATTTCTGATCTATTGTTAATATCATCCTTATCTTCTTTACTTCGTGATTGAGTGGCAGAAGTTCTACCGCCTCTGCTTGTATTTGCAAATGAAAGACCTTCATATTGTTCATATTTTCTTTCAAATGAACTATAATAATAAGGACTATTATAATAAAACGACCAGCGATATGGATTGTATGACATGCCATAATATCTTCCATAGTATGGCCCCCAGAGATTCCCCCTATAATTATAAGGATATCCTCCATAGTAACCGTAACCCATACCCCATGGATGTCCACCATGGTATCTATGCATCATGTAATAATCATAATAACGATACCTTCTCCAAAGAGGACTATACCCTGAAATAGAGCCATAACCATAATTATAATATGGATAGTAATTATCGTAGTAATAATGCATTGGTAGATGATTATTCGTGAAATAAATTTGAGTATTATCAACTCTATCTCCCCAAGGCGCTTGACTATTTATTAAAGGATCAGTATTTTGATCAGGACTATAGTAATTTTCAATATCAGTGAACAAATAGTTTTCAGAATCACTGACTGAAGTATAGTCATCAGCTATATTGCTAAAAACATCTTTATAGTATTCACTACTATTACTTGATTGATTTGTTTGATTTTCTGAACCGGATATTTCCCCATATATTCCATCAGAGGTATAATAAGACGATCCTTGGTAACTTCCACAAGAATAAACTATTACTAATAAAAGTATTAACAATGAGACTAAAATAGGCTTTCTGAAAAAATGTTCATTCATAGTTTGTAGTTTTATAAAAAAATCAAAACAAAAAACAGTAGTTTTGTTTTTTACTAATATAAAGGCAAATTTTGTGCCAAACTAAAAAATGGCTGAAAAATTAACTTCTAGAAATACAGATTATTCTAAATGGTATAATGAAATTGTTGTAAAAGCAGGACTAGCTGAATCATCTGCCGTAAGAGGTTGTATGGTAATTAAACCTTATGGTTTTGCCATATGGGAAAAAATCCAATCTGAGCTAGATAGAATGTTTAAAGAAACTGGGCATCAAAATGCATATTTTCCTCTTTTTGTTCCAAAAAGTTTATTTGAAGCAGAGGAAAAAAATGCTGAAGGGTTTTCTAAAGAATGTGCTGTTGTTACTCATTATCGGTTAAAAAACGACCCTAAAAACCCAACCAAACTAATTATAGATGATCAAGCTAAACTAGAGGAGGAGTTAATAGTTAGACCCACAAGTGAGGCAATTATTTGGAATACATATAAAAATTGGATACAATCATACAGAGATTTACCTATTTTGGTAAATCAATGGGCTAATGTTGTTCGATGGGAAATGCGTACTCGCTTATTTCTCAGAACAGCAGAATTTTTATGGCAAGAAGGACATACTGCGCATGCTACAAAACAAGAGGCTTTAGAAGAAACAACTCTTATTAATAATCTTTATGCAGACTTTGCTGAAAATTTTATGGCAATTCCAGTTTTAAAAGGATTGAAAAGTGAAAGTGAACGTTTTGCTGGTGCTGACGAGACATATTGTATTGAAGGTTTAATGCAAGATGGAAAAGCTCTCCAACTAGGAACTTCTCATTTTTTAGGTCAAAATTTTGCTAAGGCTTTTGATGTGAAATTTGCAAATGAGGATGGAAAATTATCCTATGTTTGGGCTACATCATGGGGAGTTTCTACTAGACTGATGGGAGCATTAATTATGACTCATAGCGATGATAACGGATTGGTCCTTCCTCCTAATTTAGCTCCTATCCAAGTAGTTATAGTTCCAATCTATAAAGGAATAGATCAATTAGATAAAATTACAATTGAAGCAAATAAGATTGTTAACGATTTAAAGTCAAAAGGAATTTCTGTTAAGTATGATGATAGAGATAATTTTAAACCTGGATATAAATTTAATGATTATGAGTTAAAAGGGGTTCCAATTAGAATATCAATAGGACCAAGAGATTTGGAAAATAAAACAATTGAATTGGCTAGAAGAGACACTTTAACTAAGTCTTCAGTGCCCATAAATCTGATTGTTAAGGAGGTTGAAGACACATTAAAAGACATCCAATCTAAGTTATTTAATAGAGCCCTTAACTTTAGAAATAAAAACACAACAGAGGTTGATAATTTTGAAGAGTTTAAAAGAATAATATCAAAGCAAGGGGGATTTGTTTCCGCGCATTGGGACGGATCTAATGAAACAGAATTAAAAATTAAAAATCTAACCAAAGCTACCATTAGATGTATTCCTATCGATAATAAAATTGAAAAAGGAAAATGTGTTTACAGTGGAAAGCAGTCTGTTGGTCGTGTAATATTCGCTAAGTCATATTAAACTTTTCCATATAGTTTATTACATATATTAAGTTGTATAATTATTTTAGAAAGTGTAAATTTGCCAGCGTTTTTGGCCCGTTCGTCTATCGGCTAGGACGCCAGGTTTTCATCCTGGTAAGAGGGGTTCGATTCCCCTACGGGCTACAATTCTAATTAATAGAGCCAGAAAGTGTTTTGGTTTATTCAATTCTAAAGAATAATAAACTTTTCTATTAATTTTTTCTATTCTGCTATAAACTTATTTAACCATTCAAGTAATTTATTCACTATAGGTTTCTTTAATTTTAGAATGATAAAAAAAATATTATTATGAGAAGCTTTTTCTTAAAATATTACCCAATCATTCTAGCCTTCCTTTCTTTTTTATACTCAGTCAGTCTTTGGTTTACTGGCAATAAATTAGAAGGTATTTTTGTAGGAATTTGGGTGCCGTCTATTTTAGCCTTTTCAATAGCTATTAAACAAATATCAAAGAAATAAGATTAATATATTTAATTCTTTATATGATTGTAATTGCAAATTTTGATAAAACCCAAACAATTATGTTTATAATAGGTATGGTCATCTTTGTCACCTATATGGCATGTTTATTAATTGTGATTGCAAGACAGCATAAAATTCAGGAGGAAGAAAGAAAAAATGATCCTGAATTAAATTAGAAAAATTAATTTTAAATGAAGTTAATTAGATATTTATCCATTTTAATTGTTTCCTTTACGATAATTAATGTCTGGTTGTTCAGATATAATAAAGATTCTATTTATAGAGGAGGGGACGCTAAAACTATGTTAGAAGAATTTTATGTTTATGGGTTAAATGAAACTTTTTTATATGTCGTGGGAACTATTAAAGTTTTTTCAGCTCTTATTCTTCTCATTGGAATTTTTTATGATAAGTTGATACTTTTTTCAGCTTTTTTGATTTCTGGATTTATGACAGCTGCTATATTTATGCATTTAAAAGTTGGAGATGAATTAATCAAATCTTTACCTGCATCCATAATACTTTTACTTTCTTTAATTATTGTTTTTTCAACTTATTTTAAGCAAAAAAGATTTACTCAAAATTTCTGATTTAATAAAAATTTAAAATAGTAATCGATCTTTATTATTGTTCAAAATGGTTTAATATATAGTAACTATAGAGGATAAGATATATGCCGAATTTTATTTTTTGTTAAAATAATTATTATTTAGTTCATGGATTTATTACATTTGCTCGCAATATTTTGAAAATATAAATGGCAAATCATAAATCTGCAATAAAAAGAATTCGTTCTAGTAGTAAAAAAAGATTACTCAATCGCTTTCAAGCTAAAACAACTAGAAACGCCATAAGAAGGCTTAGAACAACTACTTCCACAAAAGATGCAAAAAAACAATTTCCAACAGTTGTTTCACTTATAGATAAATTAGCAAAAAAGAACATTATTCACGACAACAAAGCTTCTAATTTAAAATCTAAACTTGCAAAGCATATAGCAAGTCTTTAGTTTATGAATTCATAGAAATTAAGAACTCCTCATTATTTTGAGTTTTGGTAAAACGATCATTTATGAATTCCATAGCTTCAACCGGGTTCATGTCAGCTAAATATTTTCTCATAATCCACATTCTTTGAATAGTATTTTCATCTAATAGCATATCATCTCTTCTTGTGCTAGATGAAATTAAATCAATTGCAGGGAAGATTCTTCTATTAGAGATTTTTCTATCCAATTGGAGCTCCATATTACCTGTACCTTTAAACTCTTCAAAAATAACTTCATCCATTTTTGAACCAGTTTCAGTTAGTGCAGTTGCTATAATTGTTAATGACCCACCTCCTTCAATATTCCTTGCTGCTCCAAAAAATCTTTTGGGTTTGTGAAGTGCATTTGCATCAACTCCTCCACTAAGGATTTTTCCTGAAGCTGGTTGAACAGTATTGTAAGCTCTTGCTAAACGAGTAATTGAATCAAGTAATATTACTACATCATGACCACACTCAACTAGTCTTTTAGCTTTTTCAAGAACAATGTTTGCTACTTTTACATGTCTTTCAGCCGGTTCATCAAATGTAGATGCAACGACTTCTCCATCAACATTTCTTTGCATATCCGTAACTTCTTCTGGTCTTTCGTCAATTAAAAGAATCAGTTGAAAAACTTCCGGGTGATTAGCTGCTATAGCATTCGCTATATCTTTAAGAAGCATTGTTTTTCCTGTTTTTGGTTGCGAAACAATCATTCCTCTTTGACCTTTTCCAATTGGAGAAAAAAGATCAATTATTCTAGTAGAAATAGTATTGTTTTTTTCAGCAAGCCTAAACTTTTCATCAGGGAATAGGGGGGTTAAGTGTTCGAAAGACACTCTGTCACGAACAACTTTAGGATCAAGGCCATTAATTTTACTTACCTTAATAAGTGGAAAGTACTTTTCGCCTTCCTTTGGAGGCCTTACAGTTCCATGAACAGTATCACCAGTTTTGAGTCCAAACAATCGTATTTGAGATTGAGAAACATATACATCATCAGGCGATGATAAGTAATTGAAATCAGAGGACCTAAGAAAACCATAGCCTTCAGACATTGTATCTAAAACACCTTCTGTTTCAATTATTCCTTCAAACTCAAAATCAGGTTGTCTATACCTATTTCTTTTATCTTTGTTATGAGAATCTTCTTCTCTTCTTTTATTTTTTGATCTATCTTTTTTATAATTATTATCTGACGTTTTAGATGAACTAGAATCCTCTTTTTTATTTAAGGGTTTTTTTTCTTTTTCATCACTTGGGACAGATGATATATGATCAATTATTTTATAAATTAAATCTTCTTTTTTAAGATTTTTTGACACTTTAATTTTTAAAGTTTTAGCAATTTCTTGTAAATCATTAATTTTTTTACTTCTAAGCTTTTCTATTTCATACATTTTAATTGATATTGTTTAGTTTTCAAAAATTTTTTGATGGGGGAAGGTTACAACTTGGAAGAGGAGGTCAATTGAGAGACAATATTACAAATTTTATTTTAAATCATGAAAAAATAAAAACTTATTTTTGTTTATATGATTCAAAGAATACAAACCGTTTTTTTAATTATTAACTTCTTTTTTCTAAGTATTCTATATTTTTTTTTACCATTAGATTTTTTTGACTTCAATATTTTTAATTTTAATACTTTAATTGAAGTTAAATTTTACATAATTCTTTGCGGACTATTAACCTTTTTAAGTATTTTATTATTTAAAAAAAGAACAAAACAATTGCTAATTAATAAAGTTCAAATTTTTCTGCATATTATATACTCTTTAATAATTGCTACTGACTTCATTGTTTATAAATCTTCTAATTCATTGATCAACATGTTAATTCCGACTTTTTGTTTGATATTTATTTCTTTGGCCAATAAGTTTATTAAAAGAGATGAGGATTTAATAAAATCAATTGATAGAATAAGATAGTTTTATTTTCCGCCTAATTCAATTACATTAAGATTCGTTATTTTTTTATTTTCAATATTAAATTTTAGCATTGTTCGTTTTTTGTGGAATCCCTGAAGTCCACAAGAACCTGGGTTCATATGTAAAAGATCATTTTTTTTATCATAAATTACCTTTAGAATGTGAGAGTGGCCACAAATGAAAACATTTGGTCTAGTTTCTTCAATTACTTTTTTTACTCTTTTATTATAATTTCCAGGA
>Ga0111541_10000352_pt1 | contig 14685 bp, 18 predicted proteins | sample Knorr_S7_td_DCM__FD_83039 | JGI IMG/M metagenome (GOLD analysis project Ga0111541, IMG submission 83039) | Marine microbial communities from Southern Atlantic Ocean transect - Knorr_S7_td_DCM_ad_131m_LV_B (version 2) (version 2) | ecosystem: Environmental > Aquatic > Marine > Oceanic | place...
AAACTAAAAAAGTTAAATTAGTTTATGAATTAAAAAGAGACGTAGCTAATGACATGGTTAGTAAAAGATATCGTTGTAGGTTCTTTGATAAATCAAAAGATGAATGGAAAGAAATTTCTGGCACTTATAAAAAAGAAGATGTTAAGTATAGGTTAGATCAAGAATATGATAAGTAATGAAGGGATTAAAAAATATATAAAATGAGTTTATGAAAAAAATATTATTACTTGTGACATTACTTATTCTAGTTATTGGGTGTTCTAGTGTAACCAATGACGTATCAGATCCAAACAAAATATATCGGCTTTCTGATTTTTCGGAGATTGGATGGAAGCAAAAAAAACCATTTGTTACAGATTTTCCACAGTCTGATAAAGCTTTTTGGGGCTACTTTAAAGGACACGAAGTAGGTTTGATATTATATCCGTCCTCTAAACTAGCAAATGAATATGGAATCCCAGCAGCAGACAACCAAATAGAAGTGATAGATGGTAAAAAAACAATAAATGTTGAGAGATTCGTCTGCAGAGGAAATACAGGCAGCATAGAATCTCCATCTTGTCCTAATCCAATGCCAATGTATTCAGAATATGTTGTAAAAAATAATGTTGTTATTTTATGCGAGATAGTTAAATCCATAATGAAAGGGTCAAAAATAAAGGCTGACTCTACTTCATTCTGTGAAGATTTTGCCAAAAATTTAGAAAGTAACCAAAAATAATTCAGCACTCGCACTACTACATATTCATTTACTATACCCCGCCAACGCCTATCGGCGTCCTTATATATAGATAGTAAATGTTGTCGCGTGGCACTTGCCATGTTGCCACGAAATGCGCCATGTTTTGGGTTGGGTTGTGGTCAAAGTTGTGGTCAGACTTGTGGTAATATCTATATAAATCCCCTCATTCTAGGTTCAAATGGGGCTGTAGCTCAGTTGGTAGAGCGCTTCGATGGCATCGAAGAGGTCAGGAGTTCGAGCCTCCTCAGCTCCACCAAATTAATTATTTTCTTTTAGTTTTTCTGTTCTAAAAAATATAAAAAAAGACCAAGTTGAAAAAGCAGTTATAAGATGCCAAAACGCGTGAGGCTGTAATAATGAATCTGGATAACACATAAGATCAGTAAACCAAGAAGGATCATTGGGTTGACCTTGAAGCCAAATTACAAATGCTAACAAGAAGGATGCCATTCCTAAATAGAACCAAGGAAAATAATTTCTTTTTATTCTAGGTGGCTGATTAGAAAATATAGCTGGCACCCAAAAAAGAATTACCCACCAATATTCTCTTAAGTCAGTAAATATTTCCACTGGAGTAATTCCAAAAACTGCAGCAACAATAAAACCAACCAAACCAGAAGCCCATCTAAACCTAGGAGACCAAAACCTATAAAGAGCTTCAGAAATAATCCAAAGGCCAATAGAAAGGCCAAAAAGATCTAGACCAATTCCTAATCTTCCTCCAAAAAACCATCGTGCAATTGCATAAACAACGACAATTAAAAAATATACCTGAAGGAATCTGTTTGAATCCCAACGCCTCATTTCTTTAATGTTATAAAGCCAAGGAAAAACTATATACATAATCATACTTAGATTATCTGCCCAGCCACCCCATTCAGTATGAGTGCCGTGCATAAGCATAGAACCGGGCCCAAGAAAAATTGTTGCTCCTGCGTACAAAATACTAAGTTTATTTAGTCCAATAAAAGTATTTTTAGAGTCTTTATCTTTGCTTAAGATTCTTAATATCATTAACCCCGAAACCATAAATGCAAGATTGCTTAATGCATTTGCCGGCTCCCTAAAAATACTTTTGCTTACTCTCTCGCACCAACCTGAAATCGAACCAATTGGTTCAGATGCAGTTTCAAAATGAAAAAGAATACCCAAGTTAGCTAATAATACATAAGCAATTAAGTATAAAATGCTTAAGGTTATTGCTATTGGATAAACTTTATTCATAGATAGATTAATTGTTAATAAGAAGACTAGTTAATCATACTAATTACCCAAATTTAGAGGAAAAAACTAACCTTAAATCAATTAACTAAAAAGGAGTCTAATTATGAATTCAAAAACAACAGGTTGGATTTTAACCATTTTTCCAATTTTGGGAATGGCATGTTGGGCACTGTCTCCATTGCTTGCACTTGGCCCTCCAGGTGAATATGAAGGTGGATACGGAGCTATGGCAGCTGAACTGGGCAAAAGCGCAAATGCAGTAAGCCTATGGATGGCACTTGCTGGTCTAGCTTATGCAATATTAACTGTAGGTTTAATAAGTCTAAAATCAAAATATACAGATGGAAACTACGGTTATATGGCTGGCATATTATTGCTTGTGGGGTTTGCTGGGCAGGGCGTAGAAACCGGTTCTTTTTCAGCAGCAGCTCAAGCAGCTTCTAAAGGTGCTGAAATGATTCCAAGTGCCGCTGCATTACTAGTTCTTGCGGCGACTGCTGGAGGAGGTGCAACTGCTATATTTGCTCTTGGATTGGCTTTGCTTGGAGCAGGATTATATATGAAAAAGAGTGTTCACGTTATTAGCTCTGCATCATATATGATAATCGGATTATTTGGAGCTATTGGGTCAATTTTTTTCTATGATGCAGGATTAATGGCTGTCTATTACTTTGGCTTGACCTTAACTACAGTCGCAGTAGGAATAGAACTAATTAGAACCGGCCAAGACTAAATATAAGATTAAATTACTATAACAAGGGTTTATATAAATTAATTTATAGAATATAATCCCTTGTTATGGAATATAGATTACAAAATACTTGTTGCTGTTGTTGTCAAAGTGATAACGGGGTGACGTTGCGTATCTAAATTCCAAAAATATATAAAGATATAAAACCCCGAAAATTACGGGGTTTTTTTTATTTAAGTAAGGAAAATAAATTGAAAAATTCAATAAATAAATTCTTTGAATTTCCAGAAACTATTAACGAAGTTTCCGCTCGATTTGTAGCTGCTGGGGTTTTTGTATTGTCTTTGATTGGACTAGTATTTATTCAGTTGGAGTCTAATTTAGGTTTTCTTTTTAATTTAATATTAATTATTGGTTTTCTAGCCAGGGTTTCATCAGGTCCTAAATGGAGCCCCTTGGCAATATTTGTTACTAAAATATTGGTTCCAAATCTAAAGTTTGATGAAAAAATTGTACCTGGCCCCCCAAAGAGATTTGCCCAAGCAATTGGTCTTGCTGTTTCTCTGTCCATATTTATTTTCTTATTATTAGGTATAAAAGTACTGTCATTAGCATTGCTAACAATTCTTATGATATTTGCATTCTTAGAATCTGCATTTGGTTTCTGTTTTGGCTGTAAAATATTCTCAAATCTTATGAGAGCTGGATTAATTCCTGAGAGAGTATGCGAAAAGTGTGCTAATTTTTCAATTTAATTTGTAAAAATATCTAAAATACTTTCTCCAATGCCAGCTTTAGCACCTTTGAATAATTCGGTGTAGCCACACTTTGTACACGCTATTGCTTTAAATTTATTTGCTTGCATGTTTAATATCTTAGTTAAAAGGCCTCCAGTTGTAGATACAGCAAACTCTTCATAGTTATCATTGCCACATTTAATACATTTATACTGAATCTCATTCATGCTTATAATTTTTTAATTACCCCTCAAATAATTACATTTTTGATCTTATGTGATTGTAAAAAAAATGGAAATTTATTTATTTTAAGATTAAAATGTCCTATAACGTAATTACGTAAACGTCATTAAAGGAGGTTTTTAATGGACTTAATGACACTTACTCAGTTTAGTTTTTACTTCGGAACTGCATCGATGTTATGTGCTTCAGTTTTCTTTTTCTTTGAAAGAGGAGAGGTATCAGCTAAATGGAGAACTTCTGTTACTGTAGCTGGATTAGTAACATTTATTGCTTTCTTCCACTACATGACAATGAGAGAATCATCAATATGGGGCGCTCAATTACAAGCTGGAGGACTTACCTCTCTAAGGTATGTAGACTGGCTAGTGACTGTGCCACTTCAAATTGTTGAGTTCTATCTAATACTTAAAGTTGTTGGAAAAGTAGGATCATCTGTATTCTGGCAATTACTTGCAGCAAGCACAGTTATGCTTGTAGGTGGATTACTAGGTGAAGTAGGTACAGTACCTGCAATCGTTGGTTTCATTATTGGAATGATTGGTTGGTTAGGTGTTGTTTATCTAATTTTTGCTGGAGGTGCTGCTAAAGCAAGTGCTGATTCTAAAAATGCTGCTGTTCAGACAGCTTTCTCATCAATGAAGTGGATTGTATTAGTAGGTTGGGCAATATATCCAATTGGATATCTGATCGGTACTGATATAGTTTCTGTTACTGATGGCAATCAAGTTATGAACATAATTTATAACTTTGCAGACTTAATTAACAAAGCCGCTTTTGGTTTAGTTATTTGGGCAGCTGCTAAATCAGATTCTTAAATAGATACTGAAATAAAAACAAACCCGGTAAATTAATTCCGGGTTTGTTTTTTGTATCTATTTGTCCTGGTTATCTTCTTGAATTGTTATTTTCTTTTTCAAATATATACTCGCAGAAGAAACTAATACAGCCAAAATTCCTATAAGAGTAAACCAAATACTTAAGTTATTTATTAAAGAAAATAAGATTAGTAATACTCCGATAAAAAGATTAACGTAACTCATATATTTTGATATCTTTAAACCCATTTCTTAATTATCCATGAAAAACCAATATTTATAAAATTATAAATAATAATATAGCCACTTTTATAAAATATATGTTAAATTAATATTATTATTATAAACGCTATAAAGGAGGTGCAATTGTATACATCAAAAACAACCGCTGGAGGCGAACTCAAGTAACCCTCACGTTTAATTATTTCATAAGCCTCTAGTGGTTTATATTAAAAGAGCTCCTTTTTGGAGCTCTTTTTTTAACTCTGCCTTCTAGCTTTTTTTAAATCTGAATCAGTAGATATTAAATTTTCTTGAATATAATCATGATTTATTTTTAACCCTAAACCAATACCTTTTGGCATATGAATAAATCCTTCTTCATCCATTGGGTCAATTATTTCATGCAAATATTCTGGTGGCTTTTCATAGTCAACATGAGGGTGCAGCAGGCCTCTTTCATAAAATTCTCCAGGAATTCTAATTGATCCAAGGGCATGCAGATTTCCTTCTTTTCCACCATGAACTTCCATGGCCATATTATAAGACTCTGCAAGATGTGCCACTTTCATTAAAGGAGTAAGCCCCCCAAGATCACCTGTTCCGCCTCTCAAAATATCAACAGCATTATTTTTTATCCACTCTGCTCTTGTAGATATCTTTCCTGTCATTGTCTCTGGTCCAATTATTGGAATATCTAATTGTTCAGATAACCAAATATAAGATGACATGCTTGATTCATCCATAGGTTCTTCAAACCAATAAAAATTGAGTTTCTCTAATTCTCTTCCAATCCATAATGATTCCAGTCTTGAATAGTAATGATAGGAATCTAACATTAAAGGAATATCTTCTCCTACTGCTTCTCTAACGGCAGCACATGCCATGATGTCTTTTTTAGGATCTGGTGCTCCTTCAATAGGAGGCATCCATCCATGAAGCTTAACAGCCCGGTAGCCTTTTTCTTTTACGCACCATTCTGCAAATTTTCCATAATCATCAGGGGTAGAAAGTCCTCCCTTAATTGTGTCTCCGCACATCGTGCTTGCGTATGCAGGAACTTTTTCTCTATACAAACCAAGAATATTATTTATTGGCTGATTCATTATAACTCCTAGTAAATCCCATAAAGCTAGGTCAATAGAAGATAATATTCTTTCATCAATAGCAGTTACTATTCTCTGCATATGCATCATTTTCTCCCATAATTTTTCTCGATAAAATGGGTTTTCGCCTAATAAAATTGGGGCAATTACATTCTCAACAATTTCAGGATTTGCTCCAAAAGAATGTCCTTTGTGACCTTCATCGGTTTCTATAGTTATTAAGCTTTGCTTTACCTTGTGAGGATCTTTTGCTGGATGACCATGTCCTTCATCATCGCTTTCAACATAAGAAGTATATTGAAATAATTTGGATTCAACTTTTGTAATTTTCATAAAACCTCTCTATTTTATAAAGTATTATAGTTAAGTTAAGTTAATTCGTTAGGAAAAACAATGAAAAAAATTTTAATAACAGGTGGGGCTGGATTAGTAGGCAGTATACTGATTGAAGGATTAAAAAATAATTTTGAAATAAGAATATTGGATCAGAAAGCTGTTGAGGGTATTGATTCTCGAGTAGGAGATATAAGCAACTTAGAATCGATTCTTCCTGCATTTGAAAACATTGATGCAGTTGTGCATCTGGCTGGAGATAGAAGGGTTTATGGAGATTGGAATTCTATTTTAAATAATAATATTACAGGAATTTATAATATTTATGAGGCCGCAAGAATAAACGGAGTTGAAAGGATAGTTTTTGCTAGTTCACAGCATGCTACAGGAGGATTCTATGATGTTGAGCCATGGTCTTTTATTAATAATGGTGAGTATGAAAAATTACCTGATAACTACAAACCACTTGATGAGACTTGTAGGATTAGGCCAGATAGTTATTATGGTGCTTCCAAATCCTTTGGTGAATCATTAGGTAGTTATTATTCTGATTTTCACAATCTTTCTACTATTCATATAAGAATAGGGTGGGTAATATCAGACGATGATCCCACATTTTCTCCTATATCCTTAAATCTTTGGTTAAGCCATAAAGATATATGTCAAATAATAGAGTTGAGTGTTAATGCAGATAAAAATATTAAATATGATGTTTTTTATGCAACTTCAGATAATCACTGGAAGATATGGTCTATAGATAAAGCAAAAAATATTCTTGGATATAAACCAAAAGATGGGGCAGGGTCCACTTTCAATTTAAGAGATCCTAATAAGGCAGATACTTAATCTAAATCCCAAAAATAATTAAAGATGCTAGGCCCATATAAACCAACACACCTGCAATATCTGTAAATGTAGTTACTATTACGGCAGACGAAGAAGCAGGATCTAAATTTACAGTTTTCATAAAAATTGGAACTATAACACCCATTAGTCCTGCAACAAATAAATTTAATAACATTGCACCACCTACTAATGCAGCAAGATTAAAATCAGACTTCCAAACATATATAACAATAAATAGCAGAAGAGTAACCAGCAAACCTTGAATAACTGATAAAAATAGCTCTCTATTTAATATATTTCTAGTATCCTTTGTAGTTACTTCACCTAGCGCCAATGCTCTCACAACTAAGGTTAAAGTTTGAGTTCCTGCAATTCCTGCCTGTCCAATTATAACTGGCAAAAACACAGCTAATACTGGCATCTGCCTAACGTGATTTGTAAATAAACTAAGAATGAATCCAGCAAAAAGTACTGTGCCTAAATTAATTATTAACCAGGGAAGCCTTCTCTTAAAAGAATTTTTTATTGGGCCAATTACTTTATCGTCTATACTCATCCCAACCATATTAAACATATCTTTAGTGGCTTCTTGTTCAACTAAATGAACAACCTCTTCAATTGAAATTACTCCATCCAAAATACCATCTTCATTAGTAACAGCTAAAGCTCTTAATCCATGCTTATCCATAATATTGGCACATTCTTTTTTATCAACATCAGCAGTGACTGAAATAATATTTGGCTTCATTACTTCAGAAACTGACTGGGTCAAATTTGCAAATATTAAATCCGAAATATTAATTGATCCAACAAGCTTTCCTTTAGCATCTACAACAAAAAGGTTCTGTAATTTATTTGAACTTATATTTGATTTTCTTAAAACTGAAACTGTATGAGAAACAGACCAAGCACTTCTAATAGCAACAAAATCATGCTTCATAAAATCATCAGAAGGTTTTTGGTATTTATATAATTTTCCAACGCCTTCCATATCTCTAATTTTAGAAATAACTTGACTGGCGTGATACCAATCTATTCCTCTTAATACTTCTGCTGCTAATTCAGGTGGGGCTTCATTTAGAACAGATGCTAATTGATCAACGTTTATCAAACCTTTGTCAGAATCATGCTTTTTTAAATTTAATTGACCTATAACGCTTTTAAGCTCATCTATTGTCAAATCTTCTATCATTTGCTCTGACAAAGCTTGATTAACTTCAATATCAGAATTCTTTGAAACTAACTCAGGGGTCTCATCTAAACTTAATTGGAATGATATGCCTCCCGAATCTAAAGAATCTATATCTTCTTTTTCAAATTTAGTATTTAATTCATTTATGTCCATAGGCCTAAAAAATATTCTTTCATAAATTTACTTAAAACTTCATTAATAATAGACACGTATTAAATTTATTTTGTTAATATGAAGCTAAATAGTAGTTATCAAGGCATGGTTATGGCTGGTTTTTTATCAGAAGAATTAGAAAAATATATAAGCGATCACTCAGAAAAGACTGGTTCAAATGAACAGTCACTTAGAGATGAAACTTTGAAGCTAGGTCCTCCTTCAGCAATGATGTCCGGCGATTCTGTAGGAAATTTTTTAAAACTAATAATTAAAATTAACGACTGTAAAAGAATATTAGAGATTGGTACATTTACCGGTTATAGTGCTCTTATGATGGCAACAGCACTTCCTAGTGATGGAAGATTAATTACCTGTGATGTTAATAAAGAAACATCAGAGATAGCAAAAAAACATTGGGCACAAAGTTCACATGGATCTAAAATAGATTTACATTTAGGCCCTGCAGTTGAGACTTTAAATAATCTAGAAGGAGAATTTGACTTAATTTTTATAGATGCTGATAAAAACAATTATTCAAACTATTTTCAAATCTGTAAAAACAGGCTCTCAAAAAACGGATTAATTATTGCTGATAATGTTCTCTGGTCAGGAAAAGTATTGAACCCAGAAGACGACCAAACCAAATCCATTGATTCATTTAATAAACTAGTTAATGATGACAAGGAATTCTGGAATACAATTGTTCCTATAAGAGATGGATTAATGATTATAAAAAAGAGAGATACATAAATATGAAAATTACAGATATACGTACAATTGTTGTTGGAAATCCGTGGAAAAACTGGGTTTTTGTTGTGGTCGAAACGTCTGATGGTATTTCAGGGCTCGGAGAGGCTACAGGAGGTCTATCAACAATGCCAAATAAAGAAGCTGTGGAAGAAATAAAACATTTAGCTATCGGGAAGAACCCTTTAGAAATATCTAATATTGTTGATGAATTATATAAAGCATTATTTTTAAAAATGACACCTGCTGTTGCTGCAATTGAAATTGCATGCTGGGACATATTAGGAAAGCATTTAAAAGTACCTATTTATCAATTATTAGGCGGAAAAGTTAGGGATAAAGTTAGAGTCTATGCAAATGGTTGGTATTCTGGAGAAAGATCTCCAGAAAATTTTGGAGAAAAAGCTAAATCTTTGGCTGATAAAGGATACACTGCTCTAAAATTTGATCCTTTTGGGTCAGAATATTTAAGACTTGATAAAGAGTCAGAAATCTTTATAAAAAAAATTGTTAGGTCTGTTAGAGATGCTGTTGGCCCAAATGTTGAGTTAATGATAGAAGGGCATAAAAGGTTCAATACTGTAGAAGCAATTAAAATTGCAAATTGGTTAAATGAATTTGAGGTCACATGGTTTGAAGACCCTATTGACAATGACGACATTGATTCTCTAATTCACGTTTCTAATAATTCGCCTGTAAGAATTATTGCTGGAGAGGGATTTGATGATCATAAAGACTTTACAAGATTTGTGTCGTCTAATGCAACTGACATAGTTAATCCTGAAGTAATGCGAATTGGCGGAATTAGTGGAGCTGTTAAAGTCGCGGGAATTTGCTCTTCTTTTGATGCTGAGTTGGCATTTCATAATGCAGAAAGTCCTTTAAAAACAATGACCAACTTACAACTTTGTGGAGCAATAAATAATATTTATATACAAGAATGCTTTGACGAATTTAACGAAGACTGGATAGAAGAATTATTTCCTAATTATGAAAAGGTTAAAGATGGTTATTTATCTATTCCAGATAGACCCGGCCTAGGAATCTCAATTAATGAAAATGTGGCCAAAGATCACCCATACAATAAAAGCAATTTCTTAAGGATGTTTAAGCCAGGATGGGAGAATAGAAAAGGCGCAAAAGATTCAGAATAAATCTAGCAATTTTTCAAGATCCTCAACATGATCTATTTCAAAATCTGGTTTATTTTTCAATGGGTATTTTCTGTCCATGGTAACCCAAGCTGTTTTCATTCCAACTTTCTGGGCTCCGACTATATCTGTTTCAGCTGTATCGCCAACAAACAAAATATTTTCACACTCTAAATTTAATTTTTCTGCTGCAGCAATAAAAATTTCTTCGCAGGGTTTGTGGCACCCAAAATCACCAGAAACCATATAAAATGGCGCCAACTCTCCAACCCCTGATTTTTTTAACTTAGTGTGTTGAAAACTATATCCATTAGTTACTACTCCCCAAGGAATTTTTAAGTCATTTAATTTTTTTAAGTGATCATTAGCTTTTAAGTCAGGGTCAACCGACTCAACAACAGAATTCCAAAAAAATTCAACATAATATTCACTATCTTTTAAAAGACTAATTGATTTTCTTAATTCATCAAAAAGTAATTTTTTTTCGGTAGACCACTTTGTTTTCTTGTCTGCACTTCTGATTATTTTTAGAAATTCGTCATATGAAAAATCAGAAGCATCAATAAAACTTTCATAGAATTTCTTCGTGAATCCTAAAAAGGCGTTATCTCGGCTAATTAAAGTATCATCAAGATCATATAAAAAGCCTTTAATGTTCATCTTAAAACAAATGTCCTGAACGACTCTGCGTATTCCATGCTATACTTTTTTCCATTTTCTTTTTTCCATGAAATAACTCGCTCTATTGCTTCTGGCGGCACTTGGCTTGTATGTGCAGCCAGAGCCTTCATTGCTACATTCATATCATCCTCTAAGATTTCATTGTAATGATCTGCATCATCTCTGCTCATCACCCAAACCTCTCTAACTTTGTGTGGCTCAAAGCCTTCTTCTAGCAACTCTGGAAAAGTTAATCTATCTCTAGCTGTAGGATAGACTGATGATAATGCGGCTTCTCCTGCTGCTATATGATCAGGATGAGAAGATCCGTAATTTTGCCCTAAAGTCCTGAATGGAGCGGTAGTTATTAATACATCGGGCTGATGTTTTCTAATTTGTCTAGTTATGTCTTTTCTTAATTCTAAGCTAGGGGTTAAATAAGCATCAGGATAATTTAAATATTCAACAGTTTTTAGACCAAGGATTTTTGCTGCGTCTTCTTGCTCTTGATATCTTATTTCTGCCAATCTCTCAGGTGTCATTTCGGGGTCATCGCTACCTTTACTGCCATCTGTACATAAAACATAAACAACTTCCCATCCTTCCCTGCACCATTTGGCTACCGTTCCTGAGCAACCATATTCTGCATCATCAGGATGAGCAACAACAACCATAGCTTTATTATATTTAGGATCTGGATTTGGATCTGTAGGCATTATTATCTCCCATTTAATATTAATTTTATATGATCAACAATTCTATTTGTTCTCCAAAAAGCACCTATGTGCCCAAGCCCTTCTAAAGCTATGAATTCAGAATTTACAAACAACTTAGATGCAGATTCAATCCAATTATAATATGGATCCTCAGTTCCTGCGAAAAGGAGTACGGGTTTTAAAAAATTTTTTATTTCATCATCTTCAATGCCTTCCCATTCATCTTGAGCTTGATTACATAATTTAAGTGCATATGGATTAAATTTCTGCCTAACAATTGGTGTAAGATTTTCTTCTTTATAGGTAATCATTTTTTTATGAGTTTTTGGGGAGTTAGGATGCATGCCACCAACAATAATACAACTTAATTTATCTTTATATTTTTTTATTAGGTCAAAGCAAACTCTTCCACCCATTGAAAATCCAAAGACAGAAAAATTACTTATCTCTAATTCATTTAATAATTTGATCAATATTTCTGAAACATTAGAAATATAATAATTTTCAATTTCTTTGGGAGATGCACTTTTACCATGGCCTGGATAGTCAAGCATTATGAGTTTATTATCTTCTTTTAATAGGTCAACCCATCCAGATTTATGCCAATGAAATATGCTGCTCATATAAGGATGAATTAGGACCAGCGGAGCACCATTACCAATAACTTCGTAATAATAGCTATTACCTTTGGTTTCTATTAATGGCATTATTAATCCAATTTAGAGTCTAATACTGATTGAGCTTTTTTATCTCTATATTTTTGTATTCCATTTGATATTGTTTCATTAGTTACGCCTAAAATTGCAGCAGCAAAAAGTGCTGCATTTGAAGATCCAGCACTACCAATACCAAAAGTTGCAACAGGAACTCCGGATGGCATTTGAACAGTTGATAATAATGAATCTAAACCTTTTAAACTCTGACTTTCCATTGGGACACCAAGGACTGGCAAGATAGTATGAGCAGAAATAACTCCAGCTAAATGCGCTGCTCCTCCTGCTCCTGCAATAAAAACTTTTACAGAGCCTTCTTTAATTTTTTCCTCGACATATTCAAGTAATTTTTTGGGTGTTCTATGAGCAGATAAAACTTTTACTTCGTAAGATATTTCGAGGGAATCTAATATTTCTGTAGCTGGCTTTATAGCTGGCCAATCAGAAGTACTTCCCATTAATATTGCTACTTTATTACTCATTTTGATTTCTCCAATTCTCCAGATCTCATATTAAATAATTTATCACCAAATTTTTTCATTCTCTGGTCATGTGTTGCTAAAATAACTGTTGTATCAAAAGTCTGACATATCTCCTTAATTTGTTCAAAAACAATTTCAGTATTTACCGAATCAAGCTGAGATGTAGGTTCGTCAGCTACTAAAATTTCAGGTTTTCTAACCAAGGCTCTTGCTACCGAAACTCTTTGCCTCTCACCTCCAGAAAGCTCATAAGGCCTGTGACTCATTCTATATTTAAGTCCTAGAATTTCTAATATTTCTTCCGTTTTTTCTTTTCTTTCTTTTCCTTTCATCCCTAAAATTCTTAAAGGCAACTCTACATTTTCATATGCGGACAAAAGAGGCATCAAAGCATGGGCTTGAAAAACCATCCCTATTGTCTTTCTTCTCAATTTATTTAATTGTCTTTTAGAAAATTTACTTATAGGTTTTTTGTTAAGCAGTACTTGTCCTGAAGAAGGCAAATCTATTCCAGAAACCATATTTAATAAAGTAGTTTTTCCAGCACCTGAAGGACCAGAAATAATTACAAACTCACCTTTTTTTATAGTTAAATTAACATTTTTTACTGCTTCTATATCTCCGCTAGCAAGCTGAAATTTTCTATTTACTTTTTTTAAATTTATCATTTCTTGTTTTTGCTAATTATTTTATTGAGACTAATTTTACTTTTATCTGAAGTTAGGCTTGCTTTAGATTCGATTTTTGATTTAGATAAAATCTCCTGAGGAATTTGAACACCTCCAAAAGAATCAATTACTACAAATTCAGACTTCTTTTTTTTCTTTCTTAAAACTTCTTTTACAACCTTGCCATCTCTCATTCCAATTGATCTATTAACATGATCTTCTATTTTGGGATCATGAGTAACAATAACAACAGTAGTTCCATAATTTTCATTTACATATCGCATTTTTTCTAAAACCATTGTGCTTGTCTCGTCGTCAAGCTCACCAGTAGGCTCGTCTGCTAATAAAAGTGGGGGTTGGTTAGCTAGGGCAACAGCTATTGCAGAAACTTGCTGTTCTCCTCCTGAAATATTTTCTGGCAATCTTGAAGATACTGAGTTTAAATTTAAAAATTCGATTAAACTATCCACTCTTGAAGATCTTTCTTTTTTAGATAAATCTGATGCCATCATAGGAAGTTCAATATTGCTATAAATATCTAAATAAGGGACCAAGTTCTTTCCTGTTTGTTGCCAAACAAACCCTACCTCTGATTTTCTATATTCAACTGCCTCTTTTTGGTTTATTCCTAACAGATCAAAATTTCCTACTTGAACATCTCCAGCTGATGGAGATTCATACCCAGCAAGAATATTAAGCAAGGTAGACTTCCCGCTACCAGAAGCCCCAACTATTGAAATTAGTTCTCCATAGCCTATATCAAGGTCAACGCCTCTTAAAGCAACAACCTCTAAATCAGAAACTTTAAAGATTTTATATAAACCTGTGCAATTAATATGAAGTTTTTTAATCACGTCTTCCTCTTATTTTAAATTAATTCTCATTGTCTCATTTATAGAAATTCTAAACACTGAAATTATAGTAAAAATAATTATTACTAGAAATAATATTCCAACTAATCCAAAAACAATACTAAAATCTAGCCATTCAACAGAATTTATCATTGGGGGAACTAGGGAATTGGAAGACTCTGGGCTAATCAAATAAGGCATTACTGTCGACGAAAGCCTAGATCCCAAAACAATTCCTAAAGCTACAGCAAGGCCTATAACAATAATCTGCTCAAGGGCAATTAATACAATAATTTGAGCTCTAGAAATTCCAATACTTTTCAGGGTTGCAAATTCTAAATTTCTTTTTTTAAATGAAACCCTTGAATGTATTAAAAATCCAACAATACTAAC
>Ga0111541_10000354_pt1 | contig 14679 bp, 10 predicted proteins | sample Knorr_S7_td_DCM__FD_83039 | JGI IMG/M metagenome (GOLD analysis project Ga0111541, IMG submission 83039) | Marine microbial communities from Southern Atlantic Ocean transect - Knorr_S7_td_DCM_ad_131m_LV_B (version 2) (version 2) | ecosystem: Environmental > Aquatic > Marine > Oceanic | place...
GCAGAAGAGGAAGCTGCACGAATCGCTGCTGAGGAAGAGGCTGCAAGGATCGCTGCTGAGGAAGAGGCTGCACGAATCGCAGCAGAAGAGGCGGCTGCAGAAGAGGAAGCTGCACGAATCGCAGCAGAAGAGGAAGCTGCACGAATCGCTGCTGAGGAAGAGGCTGCAAGGATCGCTGCTGAGGAAGAGGCTCTTTTGGAAGAAGAGGAAGAGGCAGAAGATGAACTTATTGAAGAAGAAGAGATTGCAATTGATGAGGATTGGGAAGATTTTTCATTACCTGAACCAGATCAGGATGACTACAAAATAAGTCCTATAAAGGTTAACATTGATTACACTGGTCCTATCCAGGATGTTTTAAGAAACTTGGCTTTGCAGGCTGGTGTTGGTGTGATTTTCGATCAAACCGCTCTTACAGGTGCTCTTGGCACGACAATTAGTCTTTCTTTACCACCTGTAGATTTTGATACTGCATTAGACACTATCGTAAGAAGTGCTGGTCTTGAGTACAGGGTTAGGAATAGTGATGCAGGTGTTCCAATTGTTATTATTGGTGATAGAACTGAGATAGAAACTAAATATGGTTTAGATGTTATAAAAATCATTCAAATTGATTACGCTAACCCAACATTATTATTCTCAATATTAGGCCAGTTAGATATGGCTCCAGGTGCTTTTGCTTATTACATGGGCCCAATGGGAGGAGGAAACATGGGCGGCGGCGGCGGTAGTGGCGGCTTCGGCGGTTTTTCTTCAACATTACCTGATTATTCCCCAACTCAGTTTGGTGGTTTACCAGGTGGTGGAGGAGGCGGCGGCGGCTTCGGCGGCGGCGGTGGTCTTGGCGGCGGTGGCGGCGGCTTCGGCGGCGGTGGCGGCGGCTTTGGCGGCGGCGGCGGTCAAGGCGGTAGTATATTCCCTGCTAAAGGTAATAAACTTATCCTTAGAGGTACTCCTGAACTTATTGAAACTATTGAAGATATGATCAGAAAATTGGACAAACCTCCAAGGCAGGTTGATATCCAGGTTCAAATGTTTACTCTTGATCACGGTATAACAAAGAGTTTTGGTTTATCTAGTGACCCATCTCAAAACCAAGCTGTTTGGGATCGTTTTCAGTTGACGTTCGGAACCTCAGTATCTTTAGCGATATTAGGAAGAAACAATGGTACTAACTTGGAAGACTACACTGCTGCTCTTTCTGCAGCTTTGAATAAAAACCAAGGAAGAGTCCTTTCAACCCCAAGAGTTGTTTGTTCTGACGGTATTCCTTGTTTTGTGAATATTCAGCAATCAACTCCCTTTATAACAACTTCTACTGTTTTCGTTCCTGATGGAAATGGTGGAACTACGATTACTGAAAACACAACTGTTAATCAGGTTGACACAGGTGTACAGTTACAGTTAACACCTAATATTGACGATGAAGGCAGGGTTACGCTTTTCCTATCTCCGTCCTTCTCTGAGATTACAGGTTTTATAACTGTTCCAGGTCAAGCTGGAAGTGAAGTTCCTGCTACTGCAAATAACTCAGTTCAAACTCTTGTTGTTCTAAAAGACGGTGAGACATTGGTTTTGGGTGGTCTTTCAAGAGAGAATGTTGCTACTTCAATCAATAAGTTCCCTTGGTTAGGTGATGTTCCGATTTTAGGAAAATTATTTACTAAAACTGATACAAATACAACAGATCAGGAAGTTTTATTCTTGATTACAGTGAGGTTGATTAACAGTCAAAACTAGATAAATGGCATTTAAGTTTCTAAAAAACAAAAAGAAAGAATCACCTGGTGATTCAAAACCTAAAGCTCCAGCTAAAAAAGGTGGTCTTTTTGCAAAATTTGCAAAAAATAAAACCAATAAAAAAGGTGAAGCAAAAAAGGTAGAAAAGCCAAAGAAAGCAAAAATAAACAAGAAATCTGTTGTTGGTTTTGATTTTCAAGATAATTCAATCAGGGTTGTCCAAATGACCAAGAAGAAAAAAGAGATGGTGCTAGAGAGAGCAGCATTTATACCTATGGATGGAAGTGTTTGGAAAATGGGCAGGATTCAAGACCAAGCTAAATTCTTAGAGGTTCTTAAAAAAGGTTTAGAGGATGCTGGCATAAATGGCCAAAAGGCTGTTGTTGGTTTATCTGGAACTAATTCCGTTGTCAGGGTTGTCAGGTTGCCTAGGTTGACAAAAGCTCAACTTAAAGAAACTATAAATGTACAACTTGGGCAATACGTTCCATTTCCACCAGAAGACACCTTATTTAAGTACGAAACCCTAAGGGATATACTTGAAGATGAAATAGAAAAGCAAGAAGTGATGATCGTTGCAACAAGATATTCAATTCTTGATCCAATACTTATGGCTTTACAGCAACTTAACATGGACCCTGTTGGTGTTAAGGTTGGTTTTTTATCAGCAACAAGTGTTCTTTCTAGATATTTCGAAGACTATTCCCAATCAGTTGCTATAGTTGATTTAAGAAATGCTATAACTGATATACTTTTTGTTTCTGGATCCAATGATGATTTAGATATGGATATGGACGAAGGTTCTAAAAAGAAGAAAAAAGTAAAATCTTTGCCATTAACCCCAGGAAGACTTTCAAGAACTATTGAGTTTGGTTATGAAAAAGTGATTCGAGACTTTGCAGACCAGTTGCCTGATGGAACTACTGTAAAAGATCTTCCAGAAATTTTCAGAATGACTGATATAGATTTACTTGATTCAACTTCTTCAGAAGCTGAAGATGATTCACAAGAGAACGATCCTTTTGCATCGTTTGGAAATGATGAGAAGGTTGAAGAGCCTTCTGATGAAGATGATTCAAATCTGCCTTCTTCGGCTGATGTAAACAGTGCTTTGCGAAAAGTTTTTGATAATTTTGCTTCAGATATAGATTCAAGTAAAAGATATTTCGAATCATGGTCCAGAAGTAGAGAGAGGCTAGGTAGAGTTGTTTTGATAGGCAACATAAGAAGATTCAACAACATTGATGCTTACTTGAGTGAGAAAAGTGGTTTGGATGTTGTTTTAGGAGACCCGCTTGAGAATATTGATTATGGATCAACAGAATGGTTCCCTGATAAGATGAGAGGTGCTGTTTACGAGATTGCAACTGCTGTTTCTTTAGCAACGGAGGCTTTGTAGGTTATGTCAAAACAATTAAAAGTATTCAATTTGTTGCCACGTGAGTTTACTGTTAAGAAAACTTCTGTGTCTATTATCAAATGGGTTACAGTTTTGGCTTTTTGTGGTGCTTATTACGGTTTCACAATTTTGAAAGATTTAGATCAGCAAATTTCTGCAAAGAATCAAGAATTGCAAAGTGTTAAAAGAGAGCAAACTGCACCTAGAACTTGGAATTTGAATACAAGTCCAGATGTTTTAAAAGTTGTTTGTGACACCATGTTAGGCGAATGGGATGGTATAGAAACTAATCCTCCATCTGTTGGAAAATGTTCAAGATCTTATTCATATCAAAAAGATTCAACATTGTTTGATTCTGAAAAGACAACATATAACACCATGAGACCCAAAGTTTATGCTGTTACTTTGCTTGGTGCAACTCAATTCCCTTGGGAGGTTTTGCTTGATGAAATCAGAACCTTGATACCAAAGAATGTTTGGTTGTCTCAAAGAGCTGGAAATGGTAACAATCCTGTTGGTGTTACAGTTGAAGATATGACAAATGTTTCTATTTTCGGTCAATCCATAACAGAAGAAGACATATATAAATTTGCTAAAGCAATTCAAGCAAGCAAGTTTTTCAACCCAGGGACTTTACAATTTTCTTGGTCTTATGCTGTTGATGTTGACCCTAATTTTGTTGCACAGCAACAAGCAGGTTCTGCTGGTGGCGCTCTTCAGCAACTAACTGCTTATTTTGAAGCTAAGCCAGATGTTACTTTTTTGTACAATTTTGAAATGCAGTTTGATATAAGCGCTGAACTTATGGACAGTCAGGCTATTCAAAATCAACTTGAAGCTGCTATGGGTCGAGATGATGTTGCTGGTACACCACCACCTGCTACTGGCGGAATGCCTGGTGGTATGGGTATGGGAGTTGGAGGTCAGTAATGTTTTTTAAGAAAAAAGATGAAGGACCTAAGATTGTTGGAGGTGTCCAGATTGAAGCTGGTCCATCAACCCAAGAATCAAGAAAGAACAAAGAAGGTAAATACATAGGACTTGTTGTATTAACCATCATGTTGGTTGGTGGTGGTTGGTATTATTTTGAATCGGGTATGAAAAAACCAAAAGTTGATGAAATCACTTCAATAGAAAGCAACATAACAAGTGAAAGACAAAGAACTGGAGAAATGAAGCAAAAAAGCACTGAAGTCCATGAGCTTATTGATTTAAATGATGTTTATGAAGAAAAATGGCAAGAGGCTTTACCGATGTTTTTTAAAGATAATTGGGATATTCAGGACAATTTTTTTGGTGCTATTAATACAGCATGTCAAATAACAGGTTTAGCATGCCAACTTATTTCAGTTGAATGGGAAGAAAAAGGAAGAGAGGAAATTCCAGATCAATGGTCAATTCCCAGGGTAACTGAGGTATTTGGACCTGGTAGTTATAATTTTGGAAGTGTTGGTCCACGTATTGAAGGAACAATGCTCATAAACAAACTTCCATTTGTAATGGTGGCAGCTGGAACATACGACAAGGTTCAACGTCTTCCTTCTATATTGAATAGAGAGGGAGAATATTTTCTTGGCGCTTATCAATTAGCACTATCTTTTTATCAAACTGGTAGTTCTGGTTTCACGATAAGACCTGTTGGTACTTGGGAAGCAGCAGTGATTGAGGGTTCTGCTTATTATCTTTCAGAAGATGGAACCCCCAATCAGGATCCACGTTCTTTTATCCCAGATGCTTCTGGTGGAAACAACCAACCTACTGGTGGTGGTGATTCTGGTGATGGAACAATGGGTAGAGGATTTGGTCCATCTGGTTAAAATGATGATTAGTTATAATTTAACTAAATAATTTTTAGGAGGTTAGCAAAAATGCAGGTTGACAACAAAGTTGCAGCAGTCATAATTATTGTGGTAGTTGCTGCTCTATATTTTGTCATGAACGGTAAAGCGGATGCAAAGGATGCGGCTACAGAAAGTGGAAACGCATCAGCTCCAAGTACCGGCATGATGGTCTCTCCATTTTAGTTTCGCATGGGTGAAATTAACTGGAAGCTGGTAATCATTTTAGGTGTTTTAACACTGGTGATTGTATATTTTGTTGCTGGAGGCAACACAGAACCTTCTGTCCCAAGACAGTTTGGCAGATAGTTCGTAATTTGAGGTGAAATAATGAAACGAAGTGCTCTTGTTCTTTTGGTTTTAGCTTTTGTGGCTGGTGAATATGCCGATGAAGCTCAAGGTTTAAGACAATTAAATATTAGATCTGGTGTTATAGATTTGAAATTTGCTTATTTTCAAGAGAGAAGAAGCGAGGAGCAAGGGCCTGAGTTTTATAAGTTTGATCCGTTTGTGATTCCTTCATCAATACCTGCTGAACTTTTGCCAGATAAGCAATCTAAAACACAGCCTGAAGCAATCCTTGCTTCTTCTGCAGCACAGGTTGCAATAGGTTTCAGGTTCATGATTGATATTGTGGGGGTTATGGGTTTCAATGGCAATTTGCAAGCTGTTTTTCAAGACAAAGGCAGTGGTTCAACAAATTTGTTTAGTGAGGGTTCTAAGCTTGGTCCGTTTGGTATTGGTCAAGATTTCAACCCTGAAACAAACACAATGAGAACAACAATGGGTGTTATTGAAGTTGGATCAATTTCTCCAACAGTGGTTGAAGTTCGTTTTGGTGCTTATTTTGAAGATGACCCAACAATGATAATATGGCGAAACGATGTTTTTTACCTAAGGTCTCCTCTTGAGGATTTGATGTTTGGTAATATTGGTGGTAATAATGGCGGCGGCGGAGGCGGTCGAGGCGGCGGCGGAGGCGGTCGAGGCGGCGGCGGAGGCGGCGGCGGCGGAAGAAGATAGCCTAAGAACATTCACCGTTTATGCTTTCATATATTTGTAGTTTTACTAATTTTCTTTTCCTCGCACAGGAAAAGTGGAATCCTTTTGATGCTGTAAATATATCCTTAAGGAATTTGCTTCACAAACATCCAGGTTATTTTTTAATTGTTCCAGAGATTGCAATTATTTTTGGAGCACTTATTGTTTTCATGCTTGCAACTTTTTTAAATCCGAAAAACGATGAAAAGAAACTTGAATCTTTTGACCTGATAGGGTTATCGCTTCTTGGTTCTTCTATTTTTATTAGACTATCTCAAGTTTTATTGAATTTGTCACCAATGATAGCTTGGACTATTGGAGTTATTTTGTTTTTTGTCCTTCTTTTTCTTTGTAGAAAAAAATATAAAATTCCATATATTGGTGCTTTGACATATGGTTCAATTTCTGCTTTGTTTGCAGTACATCTTTTAAATTTTGCAGACCTTCCCGCAAATGATCCAAAACCCTGGACATTTGGAGCTTTTATAGGTTTTATTGTTTGGTATATATCTCGTTATATAAAACAGAAGGATTGGGTACCGTCACTTGCTTTGTTCTGGCAAATTTTTAGTATATCTACAACTTTTTTGATAATACATGAAACATCTAGACACTTTTCCATTGAGTTAGGTCGTTATTGGGGTGGTCTTGAAACCTTTGATCCTTTCTCTATTTTTTGGGAACTGACAATCGATATTATTACAATTTTCGTAATTCTTCTTGCCTGGAACCATCCTGAATTAAAAAGGAACAGGGGGGAATTTTTTGCTTTATTGATGATTGCAGGTGCAAGTTTGATGTTTATGGTTGCATCCTCAGACCTTGTTGCAATTTACTTAATGACAGAGTTCTCTTCAATATGTTTATATCTGCTTGTAGGTTTTGCAAGATCTGGTAAAAAATCACCTGAAGCAATTTTGAAATATTTTCTAGTAGGTGTTTTCTCTGGTGTTTTAATATTATTTAGTGGAATGCTTTTCTATGGGTTAACTGGCACTACAAATCTTTATGATATTAACTTTTTGCTTTCTGTAGGACACCCCTACAAGGGTTTGATAGGCATTGCGATGGCTGTAATGATTGCAGGAATGGGCTACAAGATAGCCATCGCACCTTTTCATCAATGGTTCCCAGATGCAGTTGAAGGTTCACCTGCACCAGTAAGTGGTTATATAGCTTTGGCGCCTAAAGTTGCTGGATTATGTGTCTGGATGAGATTGTTCTTATTAGGATTGGCTCCAATTACTGACATATGGATTGATCTTCTTATTATTCTTTCAATGGTTTCAATGACTGTTGGTAATTTAAGCGCATTAAAGCAAACGAATGTTAAAAGAATGTTGGCATATTCATCTATTGCCCATGTTGGTTTTGTGATGATGGCAGTTGTTGCTGCTGGTGTTTTACCAGGTGAATTATCTTCATTCCACAGTCAAGGATTTCAGTCAGCAATGTTTTATATGTTTTGTTATGTTTTTATGAATGCAGGAGCATTTGGGGTAGTTTCTTTCTTGGAAAACAAAGGTATAGAGCCAACTTTAAATGGTTTTAGGGGTTTGTCTAAAAAAGAACCTATTCTCGCAGCTCTAATGGTAATCTTCTTGGCTAGCTTAGCTGGTATACCACCAACTGCTGGTGCTTGGGCTAAATGGACTGTTTTTATTGCCGCGATGGAAACTACACAACTTTTACCACTTGTCATAGTTGCTGGTGTAAATACTGTTATAGCTTTATATTATTATTTTGCTGTTGCTAGAGAGATGTATCTTCAGGACGATAAAGAAAAAAGCACTGTTGTTCCAAATGCTGGTATAGCTAAATCTATCCCTATTGCAGCTACATTGTTTGTTACTGCTGTTACAACATTAGTTATAGGTTTTTATCCAGCTGAAGCCTGGAAACTTGCTGCTCATTCTGATATCATATTTATCAAAGTTGGGCTAATGTGAGAACCCTTCCGGGTCATCTTTTCTTTTTCGTTTTTCTTATTTTTTATATTTTTTCTATACAATATTTCGGACCCTCACAAGACTTTGATAGCTCTATAGTTGCTTTTATCGGCTTGCTTTTATGTGGGTTTATTTTTTTAAAAAGTTTTACTGTTTTTAAGAATTCTTTTTTTTATTCATTATCAAGTTTGCTTATCTTGACTTTGGCTTTTTTTCATGATGATTTCTTTCACGTGTTAAATGTAGCTCTTTTGTGGTGGGTTTCGATGACTTTGAGCAAGGTTGTTAGTTTTGATAAGAAAATATTTAATTTTTGGCCTTATTTTTGCTTAGCGATTTCTATAGTTGGTCTTATCTATTTCAAGATTAATAATTATCCGATATACACTTTTCCTTTCAACTGGCATAATCAATCTGCAATCCTGTTAGGCACAAGCATCCCTTTCTGGTTGTTGAAAATTTTTAATCAAAAAGAAAAAAATAAATTGTTAAAAAATTGTTTTTGTTTATTTTTTATTTGTTATTGTGTTTTCTTGACAGGTTCAAAAGCCGGGATCGCTGTCTGTTTGCTATTTTTTATTGTTTCTGCATCATTGTTTAATGGCCTAAATGATAACAATGTGATTTCTAGATTTTTTTCATTTTTCCAAAAAATAAAAATATTTTTGGTGTTTGTTTTTATTTTTCTTGTCCCTAAAATTTATAACAATATAGTTAATGACTTTTCATTTCAAAGTCGTATTGCTTATTTCAAAGGTGCTCTTGAAATGGGAAAAGACAGTTTTTTAACTGGTGTTGGTTGGGGAAATTTTAAATTTCACTATCCTGCTTTTCAGTCAAGTATTGAATACTCTGCTAATGATCCTCATTCATGGTTGTTTAGAGCTTGGGCTGAAGGAGGTCTTTTTGGTGTTATCTTGTTGTTTGTTTTCATTTTCTCTATATTTAAGATATTCAAAAGAATTAAAAAAAATGATGAGAAATGTTTTTTTATCGCTGCTGTAATGATTTTGATTCATGGTTTAGTAGACTTTCACGCTACTTTCATTCCATTACCATTGTTAGTTGGATGTTTTTTAGGCTTTTCTTCAAGAAGAAGTTTAAAACAATCTAATAAAAACAATAATTTTTTAAATATTTGGCCTGTCTGTTTAGGTTTTTTTGCTTTATTTTTTGTGGTAATGAGTATTTTTTCGTTAAAAGGTTGCGGTGATCAATTACAAAAGCTTCAATGCACAAGCAATCATCTGAAGGTAGGTTTTGGCGTGCTCTCCTCTTCCAAGCATGTTGAAAAAGTTTTTGAATCTCCAGAATCTTTGAAGTATTCGCATGTTAGACAGATTGTTGAAAATAGAGATAGGTTCCCCAAGAATACAAATATAAGACAATCTTTGCTTGCTTTAGAGAATCCGCAAAAGGACTTTATCAACCAAGAAGAAAGACTTTCAATTGCTAAAGAATTGCTTTTGATTGATAGTGTTAACAGGCCTGAGTTTGCTCTAATTTTTGCTACGGAATCCTGGGGTGCTTTTGGTCCTAATGAGATTTTAAAAAAAGAAATACTTGATTCGATTAATTTGTTCTTAAATGAATGGCCCAGATTTAATGATAGGGAGGAAATTTTTAGCTTTAAACTCGATGCCAGAGCTAGAAAGCTTGATGTTGTTTTTGCTAATTTATGGGAAATAAAGTCAATATTAGAAACAGAAAAGTCTCAAAAAGACTTAGCTTTGATGGAATCACAAAAATTTTCTGATTAATTAGATAGAATTTTCTCTAACGTAATTATTTAAAGGTGGTTGTAATCATGGCAAATTATGCTGAAAGAGTTATAAATCAAGTCGTTGAAAGAGATCCTAATCAAATTGAATTTATCCAAGCAGTTAAAGAGGTTTTAGAAACTCTCTCTCCTGTTTTAGATGCTGATAAAAGATATGAAGAAAATAGCATCCTTGAAAGGATCGTTGAGCCTGAAAGAGTTATTATGTTCAGAGTTCCATGGGTTGATAACGCCGGTAAAGTTCAAGTCAATCGTGCTTTTCGAATTCAGTTTAATAGTGCTATAGGGCCTTACAAGGGTGGTTTGAGATTTCATCCATCCGTAAATCTTTCAATCTTGAAGTTTCTTGCTTTTGAACAGATATTCAAAAATAGTTTAACAACACTTCCAATGGGTGGTGGAAAAGGTGGATCTGATTTTGACCCAAGAGGAAAAACAGATGGTGAAGTTATGAGATTTTGTCAATCCTTTATGTCTGAACTCTCTAGACATATTGGATCAAACACTGATGTTCCTGCAGGTGACATTGGTGTTGGAGCAAGAGAAATAGGTTATTTGTTTGGTCAATACAAGAAGTTAAGAAAAGAGTTTACAGGTGTTTTGACTGGAAAAAGCTTGAACTGGGGAGGCTCTCTTGTAAGGCCTGAAGCAACAGGTTATGGTTGTGTTTACTTTGTCGATGAGATGTTAAAAGCTAATTCTGACTCTTTAAAAGATAAGGTTGTAACAATATCTGGTAGTGGTAATGTAGCTCAGTTTGCTTGTGAGAAGGTTAATGATCTTGGAGGCAAAGTTGTATCCTTTTCTGATTCCGATGGAACTGTTTTTGACTCTGATGGTATTGATAATGAAAAACTAGCTTATGTTATGAATTTGAAAAATGTTAAGCGTGGCAGGATAAAAGAGTATGTTGATAAATACCAAAGCGCAACTTTTGTAAAGGGGAATCCTTGGTCAATTGATTGTGATATTGCTTTGCCATGCGCTACTCAAAATGAAATTTCATCTTCAGATGCAAAAGAGTTAATAAAAAATAGTTGTCTTGCAGTTTCTGAAGGTGCAAATATGCCTACAACCCCTAATGCTGTAGAGTGCTTTCAAGAAGCAAATGTTCTTTATGGCCCAGGTAAAGCAGCTAATGCAGGTGGTGTTGCTGTCAGTGGTTTGGAGATGTCTCAGAATTCAATTAGAACCAATTGGACAAGAGAAGAGGTTGATTCCAAACTTCAATCTATTATGCAGAGCATTCACAAACAGTGCATCACAACAGCAGAGCATTATGGTTGTAATGGCGATTATGTTACAGGAGCAAATATTGCTGGTTTTACAAAAGTTGCGGATTCCATGATTGACCAAGGTGTAGTTTGATTGATTTAATTTATGTTTTGGCTTGAAGTCTATAAATTCTTAGGCATTTTATTTTTTGAGCTTTTTAAGTTTTATTTATTAATTTCAGGAAAGTCTAGTGAATTCAATTCTCTTAGATTGGGTAATTTTTCTAAATTTCCAAAATCTAGAATATGGGTACATTCTGTTAGCGTGGGTGAACTCAAAGCAGTTGAGCCTTTTATTAAAGAGCTAAAAAAAAGAAAATACAAAATAGTTCTTAGCGTGGGAACTAGAGCCGGTTTCAAATTAGCTAAAAATATTTATGCTAAAGATTCAAGTGTTTTTGTAACGGTCATCCCCTTCGACTGTGTGAAAATTGTTAAATCTTTTTTAGAAAACCTTAAACCGATCGCTGTTTTTTTTGTTGAAACTGAACTTTGGCCATTATTTGTGCATGAATGCAAGCAAAAGAATATTCCTTTATTCTGGTTAAATGGGAGGGTTTCTGATCGTGCCTTTAAGTCAACAGGACTTTATCACACTGCTTTATCATGGATGATTCCTCAGTTCGATCTTTGCTTAATGAGGAGTCTAGAAGATTTACGTAAGGCTTCATTAATTTCAAATTCAGGTAATTACGGAAACATAAAAGGAGTTTGTTTGGGTGATGTCAAATATGACAAGCCTTTTAAGAAATCAACTTTGAAAAGATCGAATTTCGGAAAAAAGGATGAAAAGATAATTGTTTTAGGAAGTTCACATGATGGAGAAGAAAAAATAGTATTTTCTTTATTCGACAAGCTTGTTAAAAAATTTAAAAATTTAAAATTGATTATTGCACCTAGAAAGATAGAAAGAATTGAAAATATTAAAAAAATAATTCCAGATAAAAAAGTTTTAAATTGGTCTGATTTTAATAAAAGAAACAAACAGGTGTTTGACATCCTTATGATAGACGAAATGGGTGTATTATCGCAAATTTACTCTATTGCTGATATTGCCCTTGTAGGCGGATCCTGGGTTAAAAGAGGCGGTCACAACCCAATTGAACCTTGTTTTTTTGGGATTCCTGCTATTTTTGGACCGTCGATGGAAAATTTTAGAGAAGTTGCTGGTGATTTGATTAATTCAGGTGGTGCAATTTCAGCTTCAGAACATGAACTTTTAGACATTGTTGAGAATTTGCTTTCAGATGATTCAAAGAGGAGAAGACTTGGTTTGCTTGGTTTAGAGGCTGTAAACTCAAGAAAAGGTGTTTCAAAAAGAATGATTAATGAGATTGAGTTTTTGCTTTAACAAGTTCAGATAGTTTAAACAGTCTAATTAAAGGTATTTTGTTTTTTTCAAAAAGATCAGTGCTTCCTTCCTCTCTGTCGACCATTGTCAATATAGCAACAATGTTATGACCATCGTCCTGCATTGCTTCTACTGCTTTCAAAGCTGATGAACCTGTTGTTGTTACATCCTCTAAGATGATTACATCTGAATTTTGATTCAGCAGTCCTTCAATTTGCTTTCCTGTTCCTCTATCTTTTTTCTCTTTCCTAACAACAAAAGGCAACCAATTTAGTTTTTTTGATTTTGCTTCTAGTGATATTGCATATGCTAAAGGATCAGCTCCCAATGTTAAGCCACCAATTGCATCTATTTTTATTTTTTGATCAATAATTTTTTGAATAATTAAGTTTGCTGTAATTTTAAGCAAGGCTGGATTCATTGTGATTATTTTTCCATCTAGGTAGTATTTACTTTTTTTGCCAGAAGCAAGAGAGAAAAACTCTCCCTCTTTTGCGATTTTCAATGCTTTTTCTGCAAGTCTTTTTAGTATTTTATTTTTTTGAGAAGCATTCATACTTTAGGTAATTATAGATATAGGATAGATAAGGTTGATAAGGTTTTATCGCCTAAAACTGTTTAATTGGAGTAAATTTTATTCCGTTTTACGTAAAATAGAAGGTATTAATGGTTTTTTTATTTAGCTTTTTTGCTTTTTTGGCTTTTCTGAATAATCCAGAAAGCACACCTGAAAGGTTACGTTTTTCAGAAGTCTCGTTTTCAGCTGCTATTCAAGAATCTTCTGTCAGGTGTTTGGATCCAAAATCTGGACAAGAACTTTCTGAAGAAAAAATACAAGAAGGTGCTTCTTGTATAGCTGAGATAAAAAATGATAATGGGATTTCTTATCAATATTTACATCCCAAGATGTCTATCGACTGGGACGCTTTAGCTTTTAATGATGTTGGTATTGTAGTAACTCCAGAAAGAACACAGCTTGTGATGGGCGAACCTTTAACTCTGGCAATCACAGTGACTGCTCCAAATGGCCTTCCTCTCGGTTCTGTTTTGTCATTTAATGCGCCACGTGGCGTTAAGCTTGATGGTCAGGATTCCGAAATTATTTTGCCAACCATGAATGCTGGTGATGTTTATGTAACCGAAGTTGATTTAAAAAATTATGATTTAACACAGCATGGTTCTAAAACATTAGAAATGTTTGTCTTGACTGATTCAGATACCGTTATATCAAATAAAACCAATGTAGATATACAAATTTCACCTGATCGTTTATTTTCTCTAGGTGTTATATCAGGTAAAGTTTGGCTTGATTCAGATGAAAACAGATATCAGGATGATGGTGAGAAAGGTGCTTCCGGTGTGCTTTTAAAGTTTGAAAATGGCACTACCGTTAGGACTGATAAAAATGGGAGATTTCATATTGATGGTTTAGCTCCTGGGTCTAGAGTTATTGAGGTTGTTTCTGGGGTGCCGCAAGGGTGGAAACCTGCTTTTGGTTATGAAGTTCAAAATATTTTAGTTTTACCTGGTAGTCTAGCAACTTTAAACATTCCTCTTTCAGAAAGTCAGGAAAAATGGCAAAGAAAAACAGGTTTTGGAGTAATTGGATCATTCACTCTCGGTTCTTCAGATGTTGCTGAAGGTTCATTTAGGTATATAGGCAATTATTCAGGCTTGGAAATGGAATTATCTTATTCTGATGGCTTAAGAGATTGGAACGATAGATCTTTAAACTGGAATCAAGGGTTAGACTTTTCTAGACATAATTACCTTTTCTCAGACACTTCATCAAGCTCACATAGCCATGGTTCTGGTTTTAATTGGAGCTTAAGCTCTTCAAATGCTAGCTTAAGGTATGGAAACGTAAGATCAAAAGACACCAACCTGTCTCTCGCAAGACATGATTTATCTTTTGAGGGTTATGAATTAAATTGGAGCAAAAATCAAACCTCTCTAAAATCAACGCTTTCAGAAAAACCTGTACAAAAGACTAAAGACATATTTAAAAATAATAATGGTTTTGTTTACAGATTAAGAAATGTAGAGAGAAAACAGGCTTCTATCAAGGTTGATTTGGATGTTTACAGGTTTGATGGAAGTCACGCAGGTTCTTGGAGACTAGATGAATCTATTGATTATGTACACGAAGACGGAACAATCAGACTTCTTTACCCTTTAGAAGAGATTGCGCAAGAAAAATACGGATACCTAAATGGGGAAGATCTTTTTATTAAGGTTTCTTACGATTGGATACTTCAAGAATCTGATCGAGGAACATGGACAACAAATGTAAAGCATAATTTAGGA
>Ga0111541_10000356_pt1 | contig 14657 bp, 15 predicted proteins | sample Knorr_S7_td_DCM__FD_83039 | JGI IMG/M metagenome (GOLD analysis project Ga0111541, IMG submission 83039) | Marine microbial communities from Southern Atlantic Ocean transect - Knorr_S7_td_DCM_ad_131m_LV_B (version 2) (version 2) | ecosystem: Environmental > Aquatic > Marine > Oceanic | place...
CAGTTGGAGAAGAGCTTCTTTCAATGATTGATGAAATAGATAAGGTTTTTCAAGACTCTAAGTCTTAATCAAACTTTTTAAATAGGTGCCCAATAGTTTCTATTTGGGTGCCTATTTTTATTGAATTCATATTCCATTTATTACTACTCTCTTTTGGAATAGCATTACTAACTTTTTCACTTGTAGATGGCATAAATGGTGAAAGTAAATTTGAACATGCCTCTATTGCAGTCAGTGCCGTGTATAAAATACGGGAAGCTCGTTTATTATCTTTTTCAATTATCTTCCATGGTTCTGTTTCGTTAAGATAAATATTTACTTTTGATACATAACGCATTGCCTCTTGTAATGCAGTTTTTAGTTCTATTTTTTCTATATGTTTTCCAACTGTCTTAAACGCTTCTTCTCCTGACTTTAATAGAACACTATCTACTTCAGTCTCATCTGAGGCATCGCTGATTTTATCAAAATTATTTTCGATTTGTGTGAATACTCTTTGTACTAAATTACCCCATGTTGCAACGAGTTCTTCATTATTTCTTCTAACCATTTCATTTTCACTTAGTTCAGAATCAGCCTGTTCTGGCAGGACAGAAGCTAATGTATATCTAATTGCATCTGGTTCCCATTCGTCTAAATACTCTGAAAGGGATTTACCAACACTTCTGCTGGCAGACGCTTTTTCACCTTTAATCAGTATGTATTGATTAGCTGGTACATTAGTTGGTAAATTTAAATCACCATAACCAGCTAAAATTGCTGGCCAAATAACAGAATGGAATGGAACATTATCTTTTCCGATAAAATAATATGATTCTGCATCTTTATTTTTCCACCAATCTTCCCAATTTCTTGATTCATCATTGTCTGACCACTCTATAGATGCTGATAGGTAACCAATGACTGCTTCAAACCATACATAAATCTTTTTTCCATCTCCGAGGTCATCAACAGGAATATCTATACCCCAATCCAAATCTCTTGTTATAGCCCTATCTTGCAATCCTTCTTTAACAAAAGATTTTGCCCAATTTATTACGTGAGGTCTCCAATCTTCTTTTGTCTCAAGCCATGGAAGCAAGTCTTTCCCTAGAGCACTTAACTTTAAAAAGAAATGTTCAGTTTCTTTGAACTCTGCTTTATTTCCCGATATTTTACTTTTAGGATCAATTAATTCTTCTGGGTCTAGAGTTGAACTACAGCTATCACACTGATCTCCACGAGCAGATTCATAATCACATTTTGGACATTTACCTTCTACATACCTATCAGGAAGAAATCTATTTTCACTTGGATCATAAGCTTGAAGAGTTTTCGCCTTATAGATGTATTCTTTTTCCAGTAATTTTAAAAATATGTCATGAGTAACTTCTTTATGGTTTTGAGTCATTGTTGTTGTGTAGTTATCCCATGAAATAGACAACTTATCCCAATATCCTAAAAATTCATCGTGATATTTCTCAACAATATCAATAGGTGTTACGCCTTCTTCATCTGCACGGACAGTTATCGGAGTTCCATGAGCATCACTGCCCGAAACCATTAAAACATTATTACCTATTATTCGATGATACCGTGCAAAAATATCAGCAGGTAAATAAGCTCCGCCAATATGACCTAAATGTCTAGACCCACTTGCATAAGGCCAAGCAACAGAAACTAAAATATTTTTTGACATGCTTATCTAAGAATAGACTTTTAAGAAACAATAATGAAACATTTAGTTAATAATCATTTAACACCTATTAACTATTAGTAAATTCATTTACTAATTAAATTAAAAATATATAAATTAGGGAATCAGCCTAATAAAACATTTTGGGTTGCCCCCCAACCAACGTGCGAATATAGGCTGGTTTTCTAGTTATTTAAGTTAAAAAATCTTCTATTAATAAACCCTTTTTCCATTTACCATTGGATAATGAGCAATATTAATGGACAAACTTTAACTAGTCCTTTTTCCTGGGCATCGACTATTGAATTACTTGATGGAGTAAAAGTAGATGAAATAGGAGTAAAAGAAAGAGTTTCGTCTTTATCTACTAGAAGTATAAAAAGAGAGTCTAAGTTGCAGGCACTTAATTATGTTGTATCAATGTGTGATTTAACGACTTTAGAAGGTGAAGACACTGAAGGAAAAGTACTCCAAATGACAGCTAAAGCAATGAGACCTGATCCAACAGATGACGATGTTCCTAGCGCTGCAGCAGTATGCGTATATCCTTCTCTGGTTTCAATAGCAAAAGAGATGACAGGAGATTCGAATGTAAAGGTAGCCTCGGTATCATCTTACTTTCCAAGTGGCCAGGTTCCTTTAGAATCTAAATTACTTGACACGAAATATGCTATTGATGAGGGTGCAGATGAGATAGATATAGTTATCAATAGAAAAGCATTTTTCGAGGGTGATTATAGAAAAGTATTTGATGAGATAGTTGCGCTTAAGGAAGCTTGCAAGGATAAACATTTAAAAACAATCCTTGAAGTTGGAGAATTAAGAACTTATGAAAATATAAAAAAAGCAAGCTTAATATCCTTAGCTGCTGGTTCTGATTTTATTAAAACATCTACTGGAAAGATACCCAACGGTTCTTCAAAAGAAGCTTGTTTAGTAATGTCAAAAGCTGTTTATGAATTTAAAGAGATCACTGGGTTTAGTGCAGGAATAAAAGTTGCAGGAGGTATTCGAAACGCTAAGGATGCTATAAGGTATTTAATTATTGTTAAAGAAGAGCTAGGAGAAGACTGGTTAGATGCTAATTATTTTAGATTCGGTGCTTCAAGCTTATTAGATGATGTATTAAAACAAATTAGAAAACTTAGAACGAATGCTTATCAATCTAGTTATTATTTTCCAAGGGGTTAAATATGGATAAATGGGAATATTCAGAATCTATTGAGTCAGATAGTATTGTATCTATCAAATCTAAATATGGTCATTTCATTGATGGTAAATTCTCAACACCTAATTCTAAAAAATATCTGAAAACAGTATCTCCATCTACTGAAGAAGTATTAGCTTCTATATCAGTTGGAAACAAAAATGATGTAGATTCAGCCGTTAATTCTGCTAAAGAAGGATTCAAGATTTGGTCAAAAACTGCGCCTAGTGAAAGAGCTAAATATCTTTACAAATTAGCAAGGTTGATACAAGAAAGATCAAGAGAGTTTGCTGTACTCGAAAGTATGGATGGTGGAAAACCAATAAAGGAATCAAGAGATTTTGATTTGCCTCAAGTCGCAGCTAATTTCTTCTATTTTGCAGGATGGGCTGATAAATTAGATATTTCATGGGGCACTAAGGAAATGAAGCCTTATGGAGTTGTTGGTCAGATTATTCCATGGAATTTTCCTTTGCTTATGCTTGCCTGGAAGGTAGCTCCAGCTCTAGCTACTGGAAATACAGTTGTATTGAAACCAGCTGAAACAACTCCGTTAACAGCTTTATTATTTGCTGAGCTTTGTGAAGAAGTAGGACTTCCAAAAGGAGTTTTTAACTTGGTCACTGGAGATGGAACAACAGGTTCAGAATTAGTCAATCATGAAGGAATTTCAAAGATTGCTTTTACAGGATCAACGTCAGTAGGAAAATATATTCAGAATGCAGTGGGAGAAAGAGACATTGGCTTGACTCTTGAACTAGGAGGTAAAGCAGCAAATATTGTATATAACGATGCTGCCTTAGATCAAGCAGTCGAAGGCGTTGTAAATGGTATATTCTTCAATCAAGGACATGTATGTTGCGCTGGAAGTAGATTGCTACTGCAAGAGGATATTCATGATGAGTTTATTAATAAGCTAGAAAAAAGAATGCAAACTTTAAGGGTTGGCAATCCTCTAGATAAAAATACTGATATTGGAGCAATAAATTCAAAAGAACAACTAGATAAAATTACATCATTAGTCAATGAAGGCGTGAATGATGGAGGAGAATTATTTCAAATTGAATGTGAGCTTCCTTCAGAAGGATATTGGTATAGACCTAGTTTGTTTACTAATGTCCAGCCATCATACAATATCGCAAGAGAAGAAATTTTTGGTCCTGTATTAACTACTTTAACTTTTAGAACCCCTGAAGAAGCAGTTGATATAGCAAATAATACAGAGTACGGATTATCAGCTGGCGTCTGGACAGAAAAAGGATCTAAAATTTTATGGACTGCCGATCGTTTAGATGCTGGTGTTATCTGGGCTAATACATTTAACAAATTTGACCCATCCTCACCTTTTGGTGGCTATAAGGAATCAGGTTTTGGTAGAGAAGGTGGTAGGCATGGATTACTTTCATATTTGAAGGTTCGATCATGACAGAAATAAAAAAAACGTATAAAAACTATGTAGATGGCAAATATGTAAGGTCAGAGTCAGGTAAAACATATACAGTTGAATTAAAGAGTGAAAGTTATGAATTACCTCTTACTTCTAAGAAAGATCTTCGTGATGCTGTTACTTCTTCAAAAAAAGGTTTTGATAGTTGGAATAAGCTTAGCCAGTACAACAGAACACAAATAATTTATAGACTTTCTGAAATGCTAGAGGGAAATAGAGATAGCTATGTTGAATTACTAGTAGATCATGGTTTAACAAAATCAGCTGCTAATAAAGATATTGATAATGCTATTAATACAATTGTCTGGTATGCAGGCCTTGCTGATAAATGGGAACAACTTACAGGAAATTTAAATCCTGTTGATGGAGAATTTTTTAATATTTCACATCAAGAACCTTTAGGTGTTGTATTTACTCTAAACTCTGATGAAGTATCAATAGATAAATTAATTCGTTCTTTCCTTCCATCTTTGTCAATTGGTTGTTCTGTTATAAGTTTTTCTGAAAAAAATGCTGTCCTTTCCTTAAAGCTTGCTGAGGATGTTAATAATTCCGACTTACCTTCAGGATCATTAAACTTACTTTCAGGAGATTTTACTAAAGTTTTTGATGACATCAGTAGACACGTAGAAATTAATGCTCTTGCATCATATAAAAAGTTAAATAAAGAAAGCTTAAAAACAATAAATGAAAATGCATCAACCTCAGTCAAGAGAATATTTCACTTACCAAGTGAAGACGGTTTAAGTTCAATACTGCCTTTTATTGAAACAAAAACTGTTTGGCACCCAAAAGGCAGATAAATCTGTCGTATCTCCCATCTAAATTAATAACTGTAACCCATTAACCCTGTATAAGCTGTCTTGATTAATTCAAGACAGCTTATTTTCTATCTTTACTAATATTATTTAATTATGAAAGACCGTACATGGGGAGATATACCTGTTCCAAACATTTATAAAGAATTAAAGGGTGAATTTGTAGAGTTCATCGAGTCAGAGGAAAAACTTATATGCAAATTTCCTGTTCAGGATAAATATTTCAATCCAATGGACACAACCCTCGGTGGAATTATTGATTCATGGATGGACGTAGTTATGGGACCACTGAGTTTCCTTCTTGGAGAGTTAGTTGTTACAAAAGAATTTAAAGCTAAATATATTAGACCAGTGAATCCAACATCTAAATTTGTAAAGTCTGTAGCTTGGAGAGATTCAAAAAGCGAGAAAGGTTCTTTATTTAAAGCTGAGCTTTATTTAGATAATGGTGATTTGGCTGCAGTTTCTGAAGCAATATTCGTACAACCAAAGAATTATGAGTCTTTATTTGAGAACATGTAAGCAGAGAAAATAATTGTAACTATTCCAGCTACTTGAATAAATGTTGTTTCTTCATTTAAAAAGATATATCCAAAAAATATAGAAAAAATTGGAACAAGGTAAATAGTTATTGAACCAATAATTGATCCAACATCACCAATAAGCTTATAAAAAGAAAGAAATGCAATTCCGCTACTTCCAACTCCAAGTAAAAGTATCGGAAATAATGACTCACTTACTGTAGGAATAATAACTTGAGAATTAAAAATAAATAAAATAAAGGAAAATATAGAGCCGTATCTTAACGCAATTTTTAGTACATTTAGAGCTCCAAATTTATTAATCAATGGTTGAATAATATTTGCTGCAAAACCATAACTTATTGAAGCTATTAATGCTAAAAATGTACCAACTTCAAGATCTATATTTAACTTATTAAATCCAAATGATAAAAGGTAGATTCCAACGAAACCTAAGATTAGATAAAATTTTTGTGTCTTAGTAATTTTTTGAGAAAAAAATAATACACCAATGATGCTTATAAATATTGGTGTTGTTCCATTTATTAATCCAGCAAGGCTTGATGATATCGTTTCTTCAGAGGCAGCAAAAAGATAAAATGGCAAAGACATCCAAAGCAATCCTACTAATGCTATATTTAGATGATCTTTTTTACTTAACTTATCTATTTTTGTTATGAAAAGATTCATAAATAGCATTCCTATAAATATTCTGTAAAAAGATATATGAAATGGATCTAACTCAACCAGTGACAATTTCATAAGTAAAAATGAAGAACCCCAAAGTGAAGAAGTAAGTAGTATTTGAAAATAGTTTCTTAATAGCAATTTATCATATCCTAGTTAAAAAATACATGAGTCACCATCCAACAGGGTAGAAGGATTTAGTGTTAGTGGTTCAAACTGACACAAAGGCGACTCTTTCTTACTCTATATAGCTTTAATATTTATACATCCTGGTCAGTAATAATTAAAGTTTTTTCTCTCATTTTTAACAATTTATTGATTGGCAAATCTGATCCATTTAAAGCCTTTCTCAATATTTCTTTTTTATTATCTCCTGTAACTAATAAATAAAGATTTGATATTTTGCTTAGTAAATTAAAAGTAGATGAAATTCTCCATTTTGAGATAATATTTACTTCGTTTGCAATAATTAATTTTTCATTTTCATTAAGACCAGCTGTATTTGGGAATAGGGATGCAATATGTCCATCATTGCCTAAACCAATAACTCCAGCATCAAAGGTCTCAGTATTTTCTTTTAATGTTTGTGAATAGAGTTCTGCATCATCGTAAGGATTGTCTCCAGAATATTTAATGCTCAAAATTTTTGCATTAGTTTGATCGAAGTTTGAATTTATCATATTTTGATTAGAGTTTTCATCCGTTAAAGGCAACCATCGGTCATCTATTGTCCATATAATTACATTTGAGAAATCTTTAATATCGTTAAGCATCATCGAATATGCAAGTTTCGGAGTACTCCCTCCAGATAGTCCAATTGAGAAATTTTTATTTTTAGAAGTTGAAATATTTTCTGTTATTAGATTTGATAAACATGAAGATGCTTCTTCGTGGTTATTAGCTTTATAAATTTCTATTGCTTCTGACATAAAAATATTGTTACACTTAATTTTTTAAGTAATATCAATGATAGTGGAAAAACATTTAGTAATAGAAGGTAATCATCAATTAAAGGGTGAGATTCAAGTTAAAGGAGCAAAAAATGCTGTTTTAAAACAGATGGTCTTACCACTACTTTGTGAAGGAGAATACAACCTTACAAATGTACCAAATATTACAGATGTTTTATATATGCAAGAAGTTCTTGAAGTTTTAGGAATAAAAACAAAGTTATCTGAAAATAAATTAAATATAAAATCTCCAGAAAGCATAGGAATAGAAGCCCCTTACGAGTTAGTGCAAAAAATGAGAGCTTCCATTATTATTTTAGGTCCACTACTTGCAAGAAAAGGAGAGGCCAAAATTGCATTTCCTGGAGGTGACGAACTAGGCCCTCGCCCGGTTCAAATGCACTTAGATGCATTAGAGAAAATGGGTGCTACATTTTCACTTGATCATGGTGTTTTGACAGGGAAAACAGAAGGCTTAAAAGGTGTACAAATAAATTTGCCTTACGCATCAGTTGGGGCAACCGAGAACACTTTATTAGCAGCTGTTCTGGCCGAAGGAGAAACTGTCATAGAAAATGCTGCAAGGGAACCAGAGATTATAGATTTAGTTCTCATGCTTAAAAAAATGGGGGCAGAAATAAATGGCGAGGGTACAAGTGAGATAATAATCAAAGGGGTAAAGAATCTTAACCCAACAGATCACCAGGTTTTAGGTGATAGAATTGCAGCTGGCACTTTTCTATCAGCGTTTCTTGCAACTAAAGGCTCAGGAGTAGTCTCTGGAATCAACCCAGAAAATTTAACGATGGAAATTAAGAAATTTAAAGAAATTGGTGCTGAAATAAATTTAAAAGATGACTCTATTGAAATTTTAAATACAGGAGATTTAAATGCGATAGAGTTATCAACACTTCCTTTTCCTGGGGTAGCTACAGATCTTCAACCTGTATTTGGATCTCTTTTATTAAAAGCTAATGGCACCTCTATAATTACTGAAAATGTTTACGATCAAAGGTTTCAATGGATTCCTGAAGTTCAAAGAATGGGTGCTAACGTTCAAACAGGCTGGCAGCATGCAATGATAAAAGGAGTAAACCACTTATCAGGGGCACCAGTTCATTCGACAGATATCAGAACAGGTGCAAGCTTAATAATTGCTGCTTTGCAGGCTGAAGGTCATTCAAAGATTACAGGTATAGAACATATAAATAGGGGTTACGAGGATATTGTGGCTTCTTTAAGTTCAATTGGATCAATAATCGAATATAATTAACTTATATGAGTGATGAAAAAAATATTGAATTTCCAACCTTAAAAAATAGGGATGAAAATGATGATATTGATATGGAAATTTTAAATGAAACTATAGAATATATCAGACCTGCTGTTCAAGCTGATGGTGGAGATATTAAACTCGCTTCAGTAAATGATGGGGTAGTAAATATTGATATGTTGGGTGCTTGTCAGGGGTGTCCTCTCTCAATAGCTACACTAAAAAGTGGAATTGAAAGAATTTTAATGGATAAAGTTCCAGGGGTAAAAGAAGTTATAGCTACTTAGTTAGTACCGCTTGTATTGAGAAAACTTGTATATAGAGAAAGACCAAATAAGAAATTATTTTCTACAAGGGGTTCTAAAATATATTGAACTCCATTTTTATTTACACTTCCCGCAAGCTGCTTAGGGTCACTGACTTCGTCGTAAAGCCCAAGATTAGTTAAGATTGCTTCTCTTTCGTTTTTATCTAATGTTTCATCAGATAAAGTAAGTATTAGAAGAAAGAATAATTTCGTTTGCTGTGCGTTGACTTCTTCTTTTGTAGTTGGTGCAAAAAATTCAATTCTTGACACAATATCATCTGTTATAAACATATTAATAACAAATACATTGCTTATGTCAGACTGCTTTCCCGAGTCACCAAAGCTATAGTAAAGTACTTCCTTTGTTTCTGAGGTCCATTTAACATTGTCTGGATTTATTGAGAAGTAGAGAATAGTTTCTTCATCCTCTGAGATGGTGCTAACAAGTTCATTCCAATTAGATACAAATTCTTCAGAAGGCCTTCCTAATCCTTGGTAGTTTAAACTTATATCATTTTCTTCAGTTGACTCTGTATCATTTATTATCTCAGACTCTGTTGATTGACTACATTGGATCAAAACCATAAAGGATAAACTTAACAAAATAAACTTCTTCATTTAAAATATCTCTTTCAAATTTTTTAGATTTTTCTTCCATATTAATTTTAGAATGGGTGTACCAAAAAACTCACCAAAAATACCTCCTAAGTAAAAAGGAAATTTAAGAGTTTCTTTCCACTCAAATTTAGTGTTATATTTATCTAATTTTTCTAAATTAAATTGACCTTTCCCTGAAACAATTCCAGTATGATCAACTGCTATTGTTTTCTCTTCTACCCATTCCGTCACAGTCATATAATCATAAAGAGTAATGGGGCCTACTTTTGTAAGAACTTTCATTTTTGTACCAATACCTGAATTATTCTTAGTCAAAAAATCTATTTGTTCTGCATCATTCATCCAATTTGTATGGTTTTCAAGTCTAGAAACCTCATTCCAGACTGTTTTTAATGGCGCATTTATTATTGTTGAAACTTTAATTGTTTTACTCATTGCTTGTTAAACAATCTTACTTCATCAGTAGAATAAATAAATATGAAAAAATCTGAATATCTTTATTTAGACCATGCTGCAACAACTCCTATGAGGGAAATTGCAATCAAGGCCTTTATTGATGCTGAGCATGAAGGATTTGCAAATTCTTCAGGAGGACATAATTTGTCTAGAAAAGCAAAAAATATATTAGAAGAATCTAGAGAAACAATCTCATCAATATTTGAAGTAGCTCCTAATGAGATAATATTTACAAGTGGCGGTACGGAAGCAGATAACTGGAGTATTAAGTCATTATTTGATAAAAATATAGATTCTGATTCTAATTTAGTTACTTCAAGTATTGAACACGAAGCAGTCCTTGCCTCAGCTGAGTGGATTAAAGATAATGATTTTCCAGTAACATTTTCAGAATGTTTAAATACTGGAGAATTAGATAAAAATAGCTTTTTAAAAGCCATAAATAATGACACAATTATAGCTTCTGCGATGTGGGCTAATAATGAAACTGGGATAATCCAACCTATTAAAGAGCTAACAAAGGAAGTAAAAAAAATAAATTCAAATACTTTATTCCATTCGGATGTTGTCCAAGCTGTTGTTTCTGCAAAACTAAATTTTCATAGTGAAGGAATACAGAGCGCAGCAATATCGGCACATAAAGTTGGTGGTCCAAAAGGAGTTGGGGCAATGTTTCTAAGTAATGAATTTAAATTACCAAGTATGCTTCACGGTGGCAAGCAAGAGCTTGAGAGAAGAGCAGGAACAGTAAATGTAGCAGGAGTAGCATCTTTTGCTGCTGCTCTTCAAGAACAACAAAATAATTTTGATGACGAAATTTCCATAATGATGAATGAAAAATCAGAGTTTGAAGAAATTGTAAAAAACAATTTTAAAGTAAAAATTATCGGGGAAAATGAAAAACGTTTGGCTCATATTAGTAATATTCAATTTGAAAAAGTAAATTCAGAAGTATTAATGGTAGATTTAGATTTAAATGGACTAGGTGTTTCAAGAGGGTCTGCTTGCGCTAGTGGGGCACAAAAACCATCACATGTCCTTGAAGCAATGGGAATTAAAAAAGAATATATTAATAACCATTTAAGATTTAGCTTTGGATGGTCAACCGGACTTGGTGAAGGAAAAAAAGCAGCTCAAATTCTGCTAAATTCTTTGGAGAAAATCTCATGAGAATTTTAGTTGCTATGAGCGGAGGTGTTGACTCTTCTGTTGTTGCTGGATTATTAAAATCACAAGGCCATGAAGTTATAGGTGTAACAATGAAACTTTGGGAGGGCCCCAATGGTGAAATGCCAGAAACTGGTTGTTGCACTGCCTCAGATAGCGAAGATGCAAGGAAAGTTGCAGCAAAATTAGATATTCCATATTATGTGATGGATTATACAGAATCATTTTCAGAGGATGTCGTTGATAATTTTGTAGGAATGTATGCTAAAGGATTAACTCCTAATCCATGTGTTGAATGTAATAGGTCTGTAAAGTTTGACCACTTTTTAACACAAGCAAAAAAATTAAAGTGTGAAAAAGTAGCAACTGGTCATTATGCAAAAATAATCAAAAATGACAATACTTATGAACTTCATAAGGCTGATTACTTAGATAAGGACCAATCTTATGTTCTTCATATGTTGACTAGTGAAAAATTAGAATATATTGAATTTCCCCTAGGAACAATTTCAAAACCAGAAGTAAGGCAAATTGCCGCCGAACTTGGGCTTAAAACAGCTTTTAAAAAAGATAGTCAAGATATTTGTTTTGTTGGGAAAAAAGATTATCGAAATTTTGTAAATACTCGAGTAGATATTTCTTCTTCAGGTGAGATTGTTGACAATAAAGGAAAAAAAATTGGAGAACATAAAGGTATACATGAGTTTACAGTTGGTCAAAGAAAAGGACTTCCTGGAGGGCAAGGAGAAGCTAAGTATGTAACAAAAATAGATGTTTCTTCAAAAAAGGTACATATTGGACAAAGAAAAGATTTATTGGTTCGAAATTTTTTACTCGACGAAGTCTCTTTTGTTAATGATATTGTGACTAATGATCTCACTATTCAAACTAGATACAATTCAGAGGACTTACCATGCAACATAAATAAAGTTGGAAATGGGCAACTTGAGGTTACTTTACATGAGTCAACTTATGGTGTAGCACCAGGTCAGTTCGGTGTAATCTACCAAGGAACAAAACTAGTTGGAGGAGGAAGGATTTCCTCAAAAGTATTAGAAAAGTCTGGTAATGGATAAAAAAAAAGTAAGTGAAATAATTAATAAATTATCTAAGGCTGAACATGATTATTACGTCAGGAATAAGCCAACAATGTCAGATGCTGAATATGACAAATTATATAATGAATTAAAGAGCATAGAAGAATCAAATTCAGAATTAATTCTTTCCTACTCACCAACACAAAGAGTTACAGGGACACCTAGTAATGCTTTCCAACAAGTCGAGCATAAGCAAAGAATGTACAGTCTTGATAATTCAGAAAATATTAATGATATTGAAAAATGGCTTGAAAGACTTGAAAAAATTACAGATGAAATGCTGTTTCCAATTGTTATAGAACCAAAAATAGATGGACTAGCTATTTCTTTAATTTATGAGAATGGGTTATTTGTTCAAGGTTTAACTAGAGGAGATGGCTTTATTGGAGAGGATGTAACACATAACGTAAAAACTATTAAAAATATACCTTTGAAACTAAAAAAAGAAACAAAAGGAATTCTAGAAATAAGAGGCGAAGTTTATATGCCTACTGAAAGTTTTAATATATTAAATGACCTTAATAAAAAAGAGAATATACCCACATTTATAAATTCAAGGAATGCTGCGGCAGGTTCTTTGAGGCAAAAAGATTCTAATATTACAGCTACACGTGATTTAAGATTATTATCTTATCAACTGATTAATCACGAAGAGATAGATCTATCTTTAAATTATTCAAAACAATTAAAAAATCTTAAAACATACGGTTTTCAAGTTAATAACTTTTATGAAGTATCAGATATAAGTGAAATTACAAAAATATTAGATGAAATAGAAACCATGAGAGATAAGTTTAGTTATCAAATTGATGGAGCAGTATTAAAAATAGATTCTGCAACTTCACAAGACCAGTTAGGGTATACATCTAAAGCACCAAGATGGGCTATTGCATATAAATTTCAAGCAGAAGAGCAAACTACTGTCTTAAAAGATATAAAACTACAAACTGGACGAACAGGGGCGGTTACGCCAGTTGCTGTATTAGAACCTGTAAGCGTTGGAGGGGCAATGGTATCATTTGCAACGCTACATAACCCAGATGAAATTAAAAGAAAGGATTTAAGAATTAATGATTATGTAATAATCAGAAGAGCGGGAGATGTTATCCCTGAAGTAGTAGCCCCTGTTATCGAAAGAAGAGATGGAAAACAAAAGAAATGGAAATTACCAATAAATTGTCCTTGTAATGAATATGAAATTGAATTTATTAAAGAAGAGAAGGTTCCAAGATGTAAAGGAAAGACAAAATGCAATCTTGCTAAAAAAGAGGGAATAATATTTTTTGGTTCAAGAGCAGGATTGGAAATTGATGGCTTAGGTAAGGAAACTATTGAAACATTAATAGAAAATAATCTTATTAAAAGTGTTCAGGACATTTATAGCTTAAAATTTGAAGAATTAATTTCATTACCACAGTGGGAAGAGAAGAAGACAAACAATTTATTAAAGGCTATATCAAAATCAGTTAATACTGATCCAGAAAAATTGTTGACAGCTTTCGGTATCAGACATGTAGGGAAAAGAACTGCCAAGCAGCTTATTCAAAATTTTGGATCAATAAATGGGGTATTAAATGCTAGTAAAGATAAGATTGAAATGATTCATGGCATTTCAGAAAGTGTCGCAGCTTCTTTAACTGAATGGAAATCAGATAATGAAAATATTAAAACCATGTCTACTTTAGAAAAGCACGGATTTAAATTTGATAAAAAAGCAGCAACTTCTACTGGTAAGTTAAATGGAAAAACTTTTGTAATAACTGGCACGTTAGAAAATTACTCTCGTCAGGATCTCATCAATTTAATTGAAAGTTTTGGTGGTATTGTAACTACTTCAGTATCCAAAAATACAGACATATTGATTGCAGGAAACAAATCAGGTACAAAACTTGATAAAGCACAAAAATTAGAATTAAAAATTATGAATGAGGAAGAAGCTTTAAATTACATTAATAAGTAGAAAATGTCCAGCTGAATTCTCCAACATCCGGAAGCCCAATAACCCTACTCCAGGTTATTGTTATTTCATGTTTTCCTGGATTCCAAACTTCGAAAGTTTTATTTAGCCCAGGTTTCCATACATAAACACCTGTTCCCTCTATATAAAGTATTTCAGAGGTTGGAATTATATAGTTATCAACTATAAGTGTTAACTCATATCCAACAGGTAAGTCTATTTCCAAAGAAGCTTGTTGTGGAACTTGATCATTTGGAAGAGGCGAGATATTTTCAATTACACTCGGTAATTCTTTTGTTTCATTGTTGTTTTGAGAAAAACTAATGCCAAAATAGATAGTTAAAGATAATAAAACTGTTAAAGAAAGAATAATTAATCTATATGTGTTCTTTTTCATACATTAAAATATTATCTAATAAATAAAAAGAGACCAATATGAAAATAGAAAAAATTAAAGAAATAATTGAAAATTTAGAC
>Ga0111541_10000359_pt1 | contig 14626 bp, 8 predicted proteins | sample Knorr_S7_td_DCM__FD_83039 | JGI IMG/M metagenome (GOLD analysis project Ga0111541, IMG submission 83039) | Marine microbial communities from Southern Atlantic Ocean transect - Knorr_S7_td_DCM_ad_131m_LV_B (version 2) (version 2) | ecosystem: Environmental > Aquatic > Marine > Oceanic | place...
CAAAAAGATGCGTGGAACATCGAATTGAGTCAAGCTAAAAGAAGAGAGCAGCCACTTTTCAGTATTCGCAATAGAATGTTCATTGGTTATTTGAAAAGTTTATCAATAACATGTATTGCCTATCTTATTGGAGGGTTTAGTGGCCTCCTTATTTTCCTCCTCTGTGCCTTTATTGCTAAATCACTTTTAGAGGTAATTAATTATTCAGAGCATTACGGGCTGATAAGAGTTTCAGGAGAACCTGTGTATCCAAGGCATTCATGGAATTCAAATAGTACTATGAGTAGCATCTATCTATACAATGTTACTCGGCATTCATCTCACCATGAAAAAGCAAACTTGAAATATTGGGAGCTTAGATCTTACAATGATGCTCCCATGATGCCACAGGGATATCTTACTATGCTCTATATGGCTTTATTTCTACCTTATTTTTTTCATAAAATGATGGCAAAAAAACTCGTCGAGTGGGATAAAAGTTATGCTACAGACAGAGAACGAGTTCTTGCATTAGAGCAGAATAAGAAAAGTGGAATTCCGCTACTTTTAGATTATTCTTGATTAAAATATTTATTAGTTTGCCGATGGCCAGTTCAAAATAATATTTTTTGCCAGCTTTCCTGCTTCAGTTAGGTCATTGTCATTCCAGTTTCCATTTGTACTTGCACCAGGTACAAGTATAGACCATTCTTCTTCTTTGTCATTTACAGCCCAATTACAATGAATGATCTTATTTGTAAAACACCAAGTCATCCAATTATTGGCCTCTGTATCCACAATGCTATATCCGATTGATCCCCATTCTGATACAAAGATTGCAATCCCATCATCCAATGCTGCACTTGCACGGTCTCTTAACCATTGGTGATGATAAACTGTATAAAAATGAAGTGTGTATGCAATATTTGGGAACCCTATAATTGGATCAGCTGCAGCAAGATCTATTCTTTGTGACCATTCAGGTGTGCCAACTACTATTAAATTATCAGGGTCAATAGCGCGAATTGCTGATATGACACTAATTGCATATGGCTTTATGGTCTCACTCCAAGAAATATCTAAAGGTTCATTATAGATCTCATAGATAACATTATCGTTATCACCATAAAGTGAAGCGATCTCTTCAAAAAATATAATAGCCTCATCCACATAGTCTTCTGCATGGTGAGAATGCCAGTCAACAATGACATATATTCCCTCTTGAATAGCCGCATCTATAATGATCTTTACTCGGTCTTTGTTTGCAGTTTTGTTGTCTAAGTATCCGCCAGGGTCCTCAACACCCATGGACGCCCGAACAATCGTTGTATTCCAATCCTCCTTAAGCCACGAAACGACCTCTGAGTTATAGTATTTTTCTCCTCCCCATCCATCGTTGCTCCAAAAAAAACTATTTCCTGCTAAAGATACAGGCTCATTATTCTTGTTAACGATTCTATTGCCATTTACCTCAAGCAGTCCGTGGATATCAATCAAAGTGGTATCAGGACGAATATCCGCAGTTGTCTCATGACCGTCATCTTCTGTACAAGATTGATTAAAAAAGCAGGTAGTGAAAAGTATTATATATGTAATGCGAATCATTATCTAAAGCAAAATCTAGAATTGAAATTTAGTGAATTAAATGATGAATCACTTGGATCACAATATCAGTGGCTCGGGCCGGAATCGAACCAGCGACACATGGATTTTCAGTCCACTGCTCTACCAACTGAGCTACCGAGCCACAAACGATATTATATTTATGGTATATAAAAAAGTTGGGCAAAATTACCCGGTCACTTAAGGAAAACAAAAAGATTTGATCTAAAATAAGCCTAAATATATACTACTTGATTGATTAGACCTTTCCGCATAGGTTTCTCGGCATTTTTTAGCAGGGTTTTGTTCACCATGTCTCGACAGATAAAATTGGTTTTGGCCACACATAACTCCCATAAACAAAGGGAGATGAATGCAATTCTTAGCCATTTAGGAATTGTTATTGTAGGATTGGATGATTTTCCCCAAATTGGAGAGATAGAAGAAACAGGAAGCACGCTTCTTGAAAACTCATTGATAAAGGCACGTACTGTGCATGAAATAACTGGCTTACCTTCATTGGCAGATGATACAGGTTTAGAAGTTGATGCTTTAGATGGTGCTCCGGGTGTTTATTCTGCGCGTTATGCGGGTAATGACCCATCTTTTGAGGATAATATTAATAAACTATTATTTGAGTTAAAGGGTGTCCCACTAGAAAAGCGAAATGCTAGATTTAGGACAGTCATCTCTTTTGTCAATGGAAATGAGGAACTCATCTCTGAAGGAGTCATTGAAGGTATAATAATCAACGGTTCAAGAGGAGCCAGTGGATTTGGCTATGACCCTATTTTTCAGCCAAATTCTTATAATAAAACATTTGCAGAAATGGGTCAGGATGAGAAGAATTTGATTAGTCATCGGGCATTAGCCTTGGAAAAAATGAAAAACATTTTAGAACCTTATTTGAAAAAAGGAGATTCTATAGGATAAATAGATATCAGTTTAATCAAGACTGACCTTGAATTTTAAAGAAAAATATAAATTTGCGTTAGGCCAGATCATAGCATATGGCTTTTGCATATCTACGTCCCTTACAGGATTAATATCCCAAGAAATTGGTGTACCTAATACATCAGGTGTGGAAGAGATATTAATCCCTGAGTATGTCCCATCAACCTTTTTTGTAGTTGACCCTTTTCCTAGGAAGCCTGTTCCTCTTATTCAATCATTAGATTCTGTCAATAATTATAAGGGCATTCTTGAATATAATTTTGGGATAAAAAGTACAAAGACTGAGTTGTCTAGAGATTGGTCTACCATTACAATCTCAGAAACCATTGGTGGCCAGCAACTAAGAATTCCATTTACATCTTCAGTAGAATGGTATATAAAAATGATGCAGCAACAAAAATGGCATACAAAGCTATTGGAAATAGTGCATTCTAAAACAAAAGATGACTCTCGAAAAGGAAGAGGGCAGATGTTAGAGGTTGTGGGTGTTGACATTGGCCGTTTAGGGAGAGCTTCTCTTCAAGTAAGCGGTAATGTAAACATAAATGGTAAGATGGTATTTCAAGATCAAGAGTTGGTACGATCGACACTAAATGAAACTCAAAATACTCACCTTGAGTTTGACCAAAAACAAAATTTAAATATTCAAGGGAAGATAGGTGACAGGATCACTGTTGCTATGGATCAGGATTCTGAACGTCAATTTGAATGGGAGAACAATATTCGTATATCATATGAAGGACATGAAGATGATATTGTCCAAAAGGTAGAGGCTGGTAATATCTCTCTTTCATTACCTTCTACAAAATACGTGACCTTCTCAGGTAAAAACCAGGGGCTGTTTGGTATTAAAGCTATTTCAAAGCTTGGTCCAGTAGATATAACGACTATTGCTTCAATTGAAAAATCAAAAAAGGAACAGTCTGAATGGGAGGGTGGTGGTCAAAGTAGCACACAGCAGATACGCGATGTGGATTGGATGAAAAATCGATACTTTTTCATTCATCCATGGTTTAGGAATGGTGTTGATACATTCTCTGTTTCTACTCCATTATCAATTCCATCTTTTTACCCATTGAGAAATGGTCTCCATCTCATTGGAGATGTCGTTGTCAAAAATTTTGAATTATACAAATCCATTAATATTAATGATCCAAGTGCAATGACTGGTATGGCCTATGTCGATCCAACTGATACTACGTTATCTACCAATGAGAATGAGGAAGGCAGTTTCATACGATTAGAACAAGGCACTAATTATTATGTTAGTCCGGATCTTGGCTTTATAAGGGTACGTGAACAAGTCTCACAAGATATTTTAGGGTGTACCTTTACACTCGAACATCGTCAAACAGGTGAAACGTTATTCGAGGTAGGACAAGGCCCAGATTCCGCTGGGACAAACCTTGCCTTAATGATGTTGAAACCTCGCAATAGCCATCCAAATCATTCAACTTGGCCACTAATGTTCAAGAATGTTTACTATCTTGGAACATCTCAGATCAACCCTGAGGGTTTTGATATCAAAGTTATAAATAAAAATTCAACACCAGTATCTGATAGAGATAAAGGAACTAGTTTTCCATATATCACTCTTTTTGGCCTTGATAGTTTAGATGAGAATGGGACACGTAATTATGATGAGATGATAGATAAGGATATGGCAAACATAATGAATATGATGGATGGAGAGTTGATGTTTCCGAGTTTACATCCCTTTGCAGATGGTGACTCATTGGAGGGGGGCCAAACATCTGAGCAATTAAAAGGACAAATCGGTTCGGGTACCATGTATACTTCTTCATCTTCGCCAGAGGTAAATGGGGATCATCGGTGGATGATCGAAGCTGCATATACCAATCAAAGTTCAACGATTAATCTTGGGTTTATGCTTATTGAAGGAAGCGAAGAAGTTATCCAGAATGGTGTTACACTTAAACGAGGGCTGGATTATAATATTGATTATTTTACAGGCACCATTGTCCTATTAGGAGATGCAGCAAATGACCCCAATGCAAAATTGAAGGTCAACTATGACAAACATGAACTGGTCTCATTCGATAAAAAGACCATATTTGGCACACGAGCCCAAATGAACCTTGGCAAGCCTAATTCTTTTATCGGTGCTACAGCTCTTTATTTTAATCAATCTATCATCAATGAGAAGGTAGAAGTTGGTTATGAACCCACACGAAATTTTATTTGGGATCTAAATGGACGCTATGAGTGGGAAATGGATGGTGTTACTCGTTTGTTGGATAGATTACCATTGATCGAGGCAGAAAAGGTTTCCTCTTTTTCTGTAGAAGGTGAAATAGCTCAGGTATTACCCAATCCTAATTCTATAAGTAATGCAGAAACAGGTGATCCAGATGGGGTAGCTTTTATCGATGACTTTGAGGGTAGTAAAAGGACTACTTCACCATCCATCCAACGTCGATTTTGGAAGGCTTCATCAGCGCCTCTTAAATATGTTGCAGAGGATTCATTATTTCTAGATCCCTTTGATCAAAGAAATAGAGGAAAGCTATATTGGTATAATCCATATATCCCAGTTCGTACAAAAGATATCTGGCCAAATCAATCCACATCACTTCGAGCCGGAAATGAGACGACGGACGTTCTTGTGTTACGTTATAAAGCAAAAGAACATCAATATAGTTTAGACCCTGATTCACTGTGGGTTGGTATAACTACATCACTCTATTCAGGAGATTATGATCAAATACAAAGTAAATTTTTTGAGATATGGGTTAAGGGGAATACAGGGAAAATGCATATTGACCTAGGAAAAATTTCGGAAGATATTGATGGTAATGGACAATTGAATACGGAAGATATTCCTGCAGCAGGACTTACTCTTGGTAATGGCTTTCTAGAGGATAATGAAGATACTGGCTTAGATGGGTGTTTTGATGAGACTGAAAATGGATGGGGAAGTTGTTTAGAAAGTGGAACCTACGCTGAATACTATGCCCAAGGAGATACGGTCACGATTAATTACTCTAGTGATGTGAACCCAGAGGATCCGAATGGTGATAATTGGGATTATGAGCCAGGTAGTTTAGATTATTCAAAGGTAAATGGAACTGAATCTAATGGAACAGGTTCTAAAATTCAGGAAGGAGGGAAATACCCTGATACTGAAGATCTAGACCGATCAACTTTCTTGGATAAAACAAATGATTATTTTTCCTCCAGTTTCTTATTAACTGACACAACCTACCTTGCAGGCACCACAGAAAAGGATGGAGTCCCAACGGGATGGAAGCTTTTTCGGGTACCTCTATCAAATTTTAAAAAAGTAGAGAATATTGAATGGAATGAGATTCGTTATGTACGTATTGCAATAACTGGATTAGAGCCTGAACATAAAACATTGCAGATCGCAAAAATGGAAATTGTTGGTAATGAATGGCAAGAGATGGGCATTTATTCACCTGACACATCGGCTTATGACCAGTCTCGCTCAATTTTATCAAATCTATCAGATGAGGATGGGCCTCAATTTCAAGTCGCTGTGATCAATACAGAGGATAATGCAGATTATATTCCTCCAAAGGGTGTGAAAGGGGAATATGATCGTATTAATGAGATACAGTCAAAAGAACAGTCGCTGGTGCTAAAGTTTTCAAACCTTCCTCCAAAACATACTGGGGTTGCTCAGAAGACATTATATACCTTGAATGATAATCAGAAACGTAGTTTTATGACATATGATTTTATGAAAATGTATGTAAATGGGAATAGCCCTTGGATCAATTTTGCAGAAACAGATGTGGAACTCTTTTTAAAGTTTGGCTTGGGAGATGATTATTATGAGATTACTCAACCGATCTTCTCTGGTTGGGATGAAGATGAGAATAGGAACAGTTTCAAGATAGATCTAAACTGGCTCACTGCGCTTAAGATATCTGACACAACAAAGATAAATAAATTGAATGACCAAGACAGAATCTTAGATTCAGCAAATGTAAGGCAATATTTATATACAGATGATAATGGTCAGTTAACAGGCAAGCGAGTTAAGATAGCTGGTAGGCCTGCTTTAAACCGGCTTCAGTATTTTGCGGTGGGGGTCAAAAATATTGGAGATGAGACAATCAATGGTCAGGTATGGTTGGACGAGTTACGCTTAAGCGGAGTCAAAAAAGAAAAGGGAGTAGCTATGCGAGTTCAATCTAGTTTAAAGCTATCAGACCTTGGATCAGCAACAATAGTATATAGCAGGCAAGACGCTGATTATCATCGTTTGCAAGAACGACTTTCAAAATCAAATAATACCTCCGAAAATTTCAACCTAACTGGTAAGATCGATCTTCATCGATTTTTACCTAGATCTTTAGGTATTTCTATTCCACTCAATGGCTCATTCACGCAAAATCAGAGCCGTCCTAAGTTTTTTTCTGGTGAAGATATCCTGGTTGATCCAGATAATACACCAGACTCAATTATGATACTTAGTAATACAGTATCATTGAATACATCGCTCAAGAAAACTGGTAAATCAGATAATAAATTGATGAAATATACTATCGATAATATTTCTTTGAATTTCAGCGCTTCACAGTCGAGGTCATCTGATGTAACCTATAGGCAAAAATGGTCCGAAACCTATACGGGTAAATTTGGTTATAACCTTTCGTTTGATAGAAATAATTATATAAAACCCCTTTTATGGGCTGAAAAAATACCTTTTGTTGGTAATGCGGCTAGCGATTTTCACGTTTACTATACACCTACATCATTTAAGACGGGAATGAACCTCAGTGAAAAACTTACATGGAACGAAACTAGAACAGGTGTAAAAAGTCCAGAAACATATAACTTTGGTTTGAATAGGAATTTAAATCTAGACTATAAGTTCACTAACACTTTAGCAAGCAAATATAGTTGGAGTGGGCAAAGTAAATTAAATGATTATAGAGGATATATATTGACGGCACTAAGGGAATTGGACCCGGGTACAGTTACGCAGACGACAGAGAGTTTTAATACTACATATAATCCATCTATTATGAAGTGGTTAAAGCCTGCCTTTAATTATACCGCCAATTTTCGTTGGTCTGATGATCTTACTAGAGAAGGACAAAATATTAGTACTCAATTAAGGTTTGGTTCAAACTTTACCTTAACACCAGCTCAGTTGATCGAATTCATAATTAAACCTAAATCAGCAAAAAAGTCCCGTTCTTCAGGAAGAACTGGCAACTCAAGATCAAGGACAAGGAATAGAAAAGCTCCTACGGTTGATACAAAAAACCAGAAAAAAGATTCAAAAAAAGGTTTTAACCTTCTCAATTCAGTTCATGGCTTATTTAAGAAGATCAGTCCAGTGTCCATAAGTTATACAGAGACCTTAAACCGCTCTGCTAATCAGATCATTGGTGATGTGCCTACGGGCTATAAGTTTGGCTGGATACCGGAGCACGGTTTGGAACAATCAAGTGAAGTAGGAAGCAATCTAGGCTCCTGGGATCACAAACGAGATGGTTCAGTTCGAAGTGGTATTAAACTTTCAAGAGCAATTACAATTAGCGCAAATTTTACCCAAAACCTTTCTACAACTAGAAACAGCACAGGCTTAGAACAGATGTCCATGACCCGTGATTATGTGGCTTATGGTGAGCTTTTAAATGAAGGTCTGCCTTTTCCTGGTTGGAGTTTTAGGCTTACCGGTCTTGAGAAATGGCCTATCATAAAAAGGTTTGCAAAATCCGCTTCAATGGAACATAGTTTTTCAGGAAAAGAAACTCGTTCCTGGCAGTTTGAAGATGGTTCTCCTGAGCAAATGAATTTCTTTAGCTTTGGTACATTTGCCTCAGAATATAAAGATAATGAAAGATCTTCAAGAATTAATCAGAATTTTTCACCACTTATAGGCCTCAACTTGACCCTGAAAAAGAATATATCCTTAACATTCAGAAATAATATGAGTAAATCCTTAGATGAAACGCCAACAGGTCTTACGATTCAAAATGATAATAGTTATACATCGACTGGAACATATACTCATAGAGGAGGTATGAATATACCTGTGCCGTTTTATGGCACTCTGAATCTTAATAATACCATAAGTTTTACATTAAATTTCGACTTGAATGAGAGCCGTGAAGAAAGATCTGGAGATAAAATTAATTTAGAAGTAGGATCTTTTTCGGAAAGTTGGAAAGCTGGCCTAAGAATGTCATATCAATTTTCAACAAAAGTGAGTGGAGGAGTCCGTTACGAATATCGTGAAAGTGATACAAGAACGACAGGAAAAAAGGTTGATAGGGATTTTGGATTTGATGTCAATCTAGCAATATCAGGATAAAATGAAAAAATTAATAACTTTAATATCATTATTGGCATTGTGTTGCGGTACAGGTAACCCAAAATTTGATGAAGATCACGCATTTGAATATCTTTTAAAACAATGTGAATTTGGTCCTAGAAATCCGTCATCCGAAGGGTATTATAAATGTTTAACCTTTATGGTCGAGGAGTTAGACAAAACTGCTGATGATATCATTATACAAGAATTCTCTTACCAAGAAAGAAAGAAAAAAACTCGGCATGATCTCCAAAATGTAATTGCACGCTATAATCCAGATGCAGAATTTCAAACCATAATTTCTTGCCACTGGGATACTCGTCCCTGGGCTGATAGTGAGCCAAATAGAAAAGACAGAGATCAACCGATCTTGGGTGCAAATGATGGAGCTTCAGGTGTGGCAGTACTATTGGAGTTAGCAAAGATATTCGGAGAGAATCCACCACCTATAGGTGTCAATTTAGTTTTCTTTGATGGAGAAGATATGGGTGTGCCAGGAGAGAATGAAACTTATTGTCAGGGATCCAGGTTTTTTGCAAAAAACCTACCTATACCAAAGCCAAATGAGGCTATAAACTTGGACATGGTTGCAGATAAGCAGTTACATCTTCCTGTTGAAAAATATTCTTTAGAGTTTCACCCAGAGCTGGTTCGATATTTATGGAAACGAGCTGATGATATGGGTTTAGATGCCTTTGATATTAGACCGCAAAATGCTATTTATGATGACCATGTTCCTCTATATCAAATAGCAGGTATACCATCCATAGATCTGATTGATTTCAAATATCCAAATTCATATGCCAACTTTTGGCATACAATGGATGACGTTCCAGAAAATTGTAGTGCAGAAAGCCTGGGGCAGGTTGGGAGGCTAATGGTAGATTATATTTATAACCGAGAAGGCCAAAACTGGTAAGCTCAAAATGCAAAGATTGCTTAATATCTTATTTCAATACATTAACAATGTCCTGTTCATCGGCATTTTTTTAATATCCTGCTCGGGCTCGGAAGACCAAGAAATAATTGACCCCGTCATTGACCCTCAGTTCACATTTCATCAAGATTTGAACAAGTTATACTTTTCTATTAATGTCGAACCTAAATATCAAGGATCATCATTAGACAGTGTTATTGTTTATTGGTATGGTACCAGTAAGAGTAATCAACCTGATCTTATTAGTCTTCATGATGATGGGACACATGGAGATATCATAGTAAATGATAATATTTATGGACGAAAAGTATCGAATAGTTCAAATCTATTAAATCCCTTAAACGACCATACAGGTAATGTATTTGTGGATTATAATGCCATCTTTGGAGAGGGTATTGTTACTATTGAAGATACATTTATGATTGGGAATATTATCCCCAGGATAGAATCTGTTAGTGCCCCAGATACTATTGTTCGTACATCTGATGAGACTGTGAGCCTTTACTTAGTAAGCGCTGAGGTCTTTGATGCAGATGGCCTAGAAACGATCAAATGGGTTGGATTTACTTCTTTTCATGTTGAGGGAGACTCAGTAATGAATAATGGAAACTATATCTACTTGTATGATGATGGCAGCGATGAGATTCTTTACGAACCAAATATTACCAGCGGTGATGTAACTCGAGGTGATGGTATTTTCTCTTTTAGAATACCTGTCTATGGTACAGGATTCACCGATCCATCTTTCCAGACCAGGCCAGGAACATTTTACTGGAGATTTCTAACGCAAGACCTGGCAAATGAATACAGTCAAATATATCTACATGAAATTGTTATACAGTAGAATATATCTTATTTTATTTCTGGTTTCGCAGTTATCTGCACAGTCTTTTTCGCCAGCTCGTTTCTCATTGAGTACTGCAGTCCAAGACACGTTTATGTCTCAAGGGTTATTAAGTAACATTGTAGCAGAAATAAAAATAATGGGTGATTCCCTTACCTGGCTTGGCACAGGACAAGGGCTCGCACTTCATGATGGAAAATCTATTTACAATCACCATTTTACAACTGATTCTATAGCAGATGGAGATAATACAAACTTAGTTCCCTATGGAGGTATCCCGGCTATTGCTGTTATGGGAGATACAATGGCAGTCGCCTTTTCTGGCGATAATGGGACTATTCAAGTGGGATATGGTATAACTTTGACATATGATGCACTAGCGGTCGGCGATAGCTCAGGAATATCTTGGACCTACTTACAACAGCCTATAGATGCAGAGACTGATACTGTTCCACCTTTTGGAGAAGGGTTCTACAGGGCTCTTCCTGTCACAGTGCCAGAGGCAAATGTTACGTATGATGCTTTTTTGTATGGTGATTATTTATGGACAGCAAGTTGGGCGGGTGGTTTAAGGCGCTATAATCTTAGTAGTAAGAACTGGGAAAATGTACCTATGCCAATGGACGATCAAGATTCTTTATCTCTTTGTGATGGTTTTGACGAAACGGATGATCTTGGTCGCGATATTTTACCTGGATATTACCTTAACCCGAGAGACCCCGCAGATGGAGGAAACCATAATCATAAAGCCTTTTCTGTTTTAGTTCATGGAGATACAGTTTGGGCTGGGACCGCTAATGGCATCAATAGAGGTATTATGATTAATGAGTGGGTAGAAGACCCGCCGGGCAATTTCAAATTATTGAATTGTATAGAATGGGTCCATTATTCTTACCCTCACGATAACTTGTCTGGCAATTTTGTGGTTGGTCTTGCAAGACAAGTATGGAATGGTTTTTCAACTATTTGGGCAGCAACCATGAACGCTGATACACCTGGTGAAGTAAGAGGATTAAGCTATACGAGAGACGGAGGGTTAACCTGGAAAACAGCATTACTGGGTGAACGGATCTATAATATTACCGCTAAAGATTCATTGGTATTTGCCTCTAGTCAATCAGGCTTGTGGAAAAGCTTAGATGGCGAGAATTGGGCAGTCTTTGATCCTGCTATTGATACAACATTTATGTCTCAGAGTGAGATACTAACAGATGTTGTATATACTTCAGTATTGGATGAGCGTGATAGTATACCAAATTTATGGATCGGGACATCTAATGGTGCAGCAATTTCATCCGATCTTCATGGCACTAGCTGGACTATTTTTCAAACTGAATATGATTCAACAGAATTCTATGCCTACCCTAATCCATTTTCTCCTTTCAATCACAATCAGCTTGGAGGGGAAGGTTATGTAAAATTTCATACGGGCAATATCGTCAATACTCAAGTAGAACTTGATATTTATAATTTTGCAATGGAAAAAGTATTCCAGTATAACTATGATTTCAATTTATATAATGGTGCCATAAAATGGAATGGCCGTGATATGAATGGTGTCCTTGTTGATAATGGTGTTTATTTCATCCGAATAAAATATGCTCCTTCTATTAATAAAAGTCCTCAATATTTTTGGGACAAACTGATCGTGGTCAAATGACGAAAAAAGCAATTTACATTTCCATCTTAATCTCGATTATTTACAGCCAAGACTGGGGTGGACAATCAGGTGGGTTTTTGAGGATGGGTTCAACCGCAAAGGCCGTAGCAATGGGAGGAGGTTTTACTGCAGAACTAGACCAAAGCTTTCCCGCATTTCACAACCCTGCCTGGGCAGCATTTTTAGTAAAACGCCATTTTGGAAGTTCTTACACAAACTTAACCCTAGATCGTCGTTTAGCCTCTACTAGTTTTGCTATGGCATTACCACCAACGGCTGGAATTGGACTGGCTTGGGTCTATGGAGGAGTAAGTGATATTCAAGGTCGTTATAGTACAGGCATGAAGTCATCAAAGATGCAGACTGGAGAAAATGCTTTAATGATAACATTTGCACAAAAATTAGTTCCCTGGCTCTCCATAGGTGCAAATTTTAAAATATTACGTTATGATCTTCCAATTACGGAATCAGACCAGATCTCCGGCTCCGGAATTGGTTTTGATATTGGGTTATTGATTAAAACGGGCATAAATAGCACGTTAGGGATTATGGTCCAAGACCTTAGCTCTAATTATCAATGGGATACAAATAAGCTATTTGCACAGGGAGGTCCATATCAAGAAAAGTTCCCGACTATTTATCGTCTAGGCTCTCGGTATAATAACAAGGGACTTATTATCGTTGGAGATATAGGGTTAATCACTGATCATGATTCTTATTCGGGTCTACTTCCAAGACTTGGGGTGGAATACAGTTTTCTTGATCAATACTTTTTTCGAGGTGGATATGGAAACGGTAGAATGGCGTTTGGAGTTGGATACGAATATGGATTATTCAAATCACGTGATTCACATATAGACTATGCTTTTTCATTGGATTGGGTTTCACAGGCAGCCCATACGATTTCTTATGCATTTAATTTTTAGTTTGATTATTGTGCTCTCTGTTCCACTCACTGGAATGGGAACTCAGTTTTTAGTATTGCCATCTTCAGCAGAAGAGCTAAGTATGGGAAGCCATGCTACATTACCAGGATTATTTTCTGTAAACCCTGCTTTATTCTCCGCACCAAAAAAGTATCCTCACTTTTCTATTGATAGAGGAACATGGTTAGGAGACGTGACCTTAACTCATTTAGGATATAATCAAAATTCGGGTAATAGAACAACTCATTTTGGCATAAAGTATTCGGGTTTAACAGATCTAGAATTCAGGCAAGAATCACCTCAAGATGATGCTTCGTCAAGATTTAGTGCCTATGGTCTTGCAATTAATGGTGGGGCATCCATAAGTCGTGAAAATCAAAAATTCGGATTTTCCATTTCCTACATTAATTTTGGTTTGTATACTGAAAGTTCAAGTGGTATTGCATTAAACCTTGGATATGCGTTAGAGTTAAAAAATGACATTACCTTTGGTCTATCAGGACAAAATATTGGTTGGATGAAGAAGTTGTCTTCATCAAGCCCTGCTTTGCCAGTAAGGATCTCGACCGGACTTTCAAAACTTATCCGATCAGATATGTTCACTAATAATATTTTTGGATCTGTTGAGTCGAATTCAATAATATCGGGACCAAAGATATATTTGGGAAATCGTTTTAGTTGGAACCGCTTGGATATACTTGCTGGTTATTCAGCTTCAAATGAAGTCGTCGAGTCGTCTATTGGTATTGGGTTGAATCTAAATCGTTATCATATCGCATATGGTATACGTGTAGGGTCGCAAGACCTTGGGATACCAAAAACACTTTCTCTGAGGCTCTTATTGCCATGAAGAAATTTGATCTAAGAACACCGATCATATATGTGCTTATTTTTATCATTATGGTTTTATTGATTGTATTAAAACAACAGGATGATCAAAATAAAGAACTGGCTTTAAAAGAAAAAATTGGAAAAGTAGAAACAAAAGAAGAAAAAAGACAAGATAAGGTCCTTCCTGAAGCACCAGCTCCAACCCTAAAAGGGAAGATAGGAATTATTATAGATGATTTTGGATATCGCAATGATGAGATATCCGATGGTTTTTTAAACTTGGATGCAAAATTGACCTATGCGATCATACCCGGTCATACACATAGTACTTCATTTGGTGAAAAAGCAGTCGCTGCTGGATATGAGGTCATAGTGCATATGCCGATGGAAAATACTGGGAGGACCTATGGAGAAGAAGAGTTTGTTCTAATGACCTACATGGATAATGAGACGATCGAAAGAAGAGTGAAGAATGCCTTTCTCCAAATTCCAACAGCAATTGGGTTAAATAACCATCAAGGCTCTAAGGCATCCGCAGATCAGCATGTGATGTCAAATATCGCCAGAGTCTTAAAAG
>Ga0111541_10000361_pt1 | contig 14619 bp, 16 predicted proteins | sample Knorr_S7_td_DCM__FD_83039 | JGI IMG/M metagenome (GOLD analysis project Ga0111541, IMG submission 83039) | Marine microbial communities from Southern Atlantic Ocean transect - Knorr_S7_td_DCM_ad_131m_LV_B (version 2) (version 2) | ecosystem: Environmental > Aquatic > Marine > Oceanic | place...
AAGGAATTTAAATTAACTCCAAAAATGTATAAACCTTTACCATTTCATCATGCTGTTAATGCTCCTGATCTTATTGAACAGGGTCTATTTTATTTTTCTAAAACACAAGATTTGGACCCAACTAAAAAAATGGAATTACAATATTTAGTTAAGGCAGATAAAGAAGAAAGTTATCAAGATAATAACACTATTAAATTTATAATGAATTATAAAATTCCGGAACAATATATAAATCAAAATGCAACTCTAGATAAGGCAGAAGATAAATATAATTGGAAGGAGACGTGGTACAATAAATCAACTACTGTAATTTTATCTATATTAACAGTAATATCTGCAGCAGCCTTGTTAATTTTCAAAGACCTTTACACAAAATATCGAAATATTCACCAGTTTGTTAGAGTTATATTTTTAATATGGGTGTTAGTATGGCTTGGTTGGACTGTAGGAGGACAAGTAAGTATTATTCATTTAGCATCATTAGTACAAGCTATTTTTGACGGAAGAGGATTTAGCTCTTTTATGGCAGAGCCCGCAATTGTAATTATAGGACTTGGAGCATTAATTAGCATGCCGATATGGGGACGAGCATTATTTTGTGGCTGGCTTTGCCCTTTTGGAGCTCTGCAAGAATTATTAAATAAATTAGCTTTATTAATAGGTATTAAGCAAAAAAAAATAAGTGAAAAAAATGATATATTTTTAAAGAAAGTGAAATATGTAGTCTTAGCTATTCTTGGAATTGTATTTGTATATTCTTTTGATATGGGCTTAAATGCTAGCTCTATTGAGCCTTTTAAAACTGCCATTACGTTTAGATTTAACGCTCCATTAATGGCTTTGATTTGGGTAGGTATATTATTAGTAATAGGCCTATTTGTTGAAAGAGCATATTGTAGAGTTTTATGTCCATTGGGTGGCTCTCTCGCAATTTTTGGGAAGGTTAGAATGTTTAATTTTCTTCACAGAAGAATAGAATGTGGTAATCCATGTAAGGCATGTAACGTTGAGTGCCCAACTCAAGCTATAAAATCAGATGGTAATATAAATATGAATGAATGTTTTCAGTGTTTAGATTGTCAAGTTATGTATTTTGATAAACATAAATGCCCTCCTCTGGTGTCTAAGTATAAAAATACTAAAGCTGGACAAAGCATATAATAGTACCTATTTATACATATTGATAATAGGAAAAGAAGTAGATGAAGCATAAAAAAAATAAATATGTAGATATTTTAAAAGAAGTAAATCTTCGCCCTACTAGACAGAGGGTTGTTCTGGTTTCTAATATTTTTAATTCTGGGAACAGACATATTAACGCAGAAAAACTTCATGAAGAAGTTTTATTTTCCGGAGAAAAAGTTTCTTTAGCAACAGTTTATAACACACTTAATAACTTGACTAATGCCGGGTTATTAAGGCAAGTTAAGGTTAATTCGAAGCAAAATTATTTTGATACTAACACTTCTTCTCATCATCATTTCTATGATGAAGTAAGTCATTCTTTAATAGATATTCCTCATGATGAAATAAAATTATTGGGAATACCTAAACCACCAACTAATAAAAAAATATCTGACGTAGAAATAATAATTTCAATTAAAAATAAATAAATATTCTAGACATTGAAAATATAAAATATCTTTTAAAATTAAATTTAATAGTTTAGAATAATTCTAAACTATTTAAATCCATTTTAGGATATTTATAGTATAGTAATATAAATAACTTATGACTTAAGGAGGTACAAATGTCATTAGCAGAATCAAAAACATTAGAAAACTTGAAAGCTGCATTTGCGGGAGAATCGCAAGCAAATAGACGCTATCTATATTTTGCATCTAAAGCAGATGTTGAAGGCTTCAATGATGCATCTACAGTATTTAGATCAACAGCAGAAGGTGAGACTGGTCACGCTTTCGGTCATTTAGAATTTATGGCTGATGTAGGCGACCCTGCAACGGGTGAGCCTATTGGTGATACTGCTTCTAATTTGAAATCAGCTATTGCAGGCGAAACTCATGAATACACAGATATGTATCCGGGTATGGCAAGAACTGCAAGAGAGGAAGGTTTTGATGAAATTGCAGATTGGTTTGAAACTTTAGCAAAGGCCGAAAGAAGTCACGCTGGAAGATTCCAAAAGGCTTTAGATACTCTAAGTGAATAAATAAATATGAGCGTCTTTCAATCTAGAGACGCTCCTAAATTCTGAGTTGGAAATAAAACATGAGTAATGGCGAAGGTGGCCTAAGAGCTCCAGTGCGCGAAATAGTCGCTTGGCAGGAAGAAGATTATTGGAACAAAGAAAAGTTAGATGAGGAAACACGTAGACAGTTTGACGTGTGCCATGGATGTAGAAGATGTTTTAATTTATGTGATAGCTTTCCGAAATTATTTGATTTAATCGATGAGAGTGAGACATATGAACTAGATTCTGTTAAAAGTGAAGATTTTAAGCCTATTATTGACGCTTGTACCATGTGTGATATGTGTTTCATGGTAACTTGCCCCTATGTTCCGCCGCATGAATTTGCAATAGATATTCCTAAGTTGATGTTGAGGCATAGAGCAAAAAATTTTAAAGAAGGTAAAGTAGGCTTTAAAGAAAAACAAATTGCAGAAATAGATAGGAATGGCAAGTTAGGACAAAAAATCAGACCTATTTCAAATGCAATTGTTTCTTTAAAAAATAAGCCAGCTCGATATACAATTGAAAAAGCATTAAATGTAAGTAGAGAAGCTAAATTACCTAAATTTGCAAGAACATTTAAGGAAGATTATCCAATAAATAAAAAAGCACCTTCTTTTGGTAAAAAAGCAATTTTATTTTCAACATGCTATGGTAGTTATCATAATACGGAGATTATTTCTTCGGCTTACAAAGTTTTAAGACACAATGGTATAGATGTATCTCTGTTTTACGATGGCTGCTGCGGAATGCCACAATTAGAACAAGGAAATATAGAAAGAGTTATGGATCAGGCTAAAAATATTTCTAGAAAATTATTACCTTTAATATCTGAAGATGTTCCTTTAATCGCTCCAATTCCTAGCTGCGCGCTAATGTTTAAAACAGAATGGCCTCTTCTCTTACCTAAAGATGAAAATATTATGTCTTTATCTAAATATACAATGGATATTGATGAATACATAGTACAACTTTCTGAAACCAAAGGAATAACTAATGACCTTAAACCCTTAGAAGGGGATATAACAGTTCATATGGCTTGTCATAGTAGAGCCCAGAATATAGGCCCTAAGTCTGCTCAAATGTTAAGATTAATCCCTAATACAAAAGTGAATATAATTGAAAGATGTTCAGGGCATGGAGGTTCATGGGGAGTCAAAAAAGAAAATTTTGATACTGCTCTAAAAGTAGGAAAAAATTCTGCAAAAAGTATAATGAAATATAGTACAAAATATTTTGCTTCTACTTGCCCCTTAGCCGGAGATCATTTAGTGCAAATATCAGAGAAGGAAAAAAACAATGATTTACAGGAATTAAAAGACCCTTCTCACCCTATCGAGTTACTTGCATTAGCTTATAATATTAATAAAAAATAGAGGAAAAGAATGAATAAAAGAATTATTAGTCTCGATGATATCATTTCTAATGAGGAATATGGAAACATAAGAAGTTCAAAAAGAAGAGAAATGATAGAATTTAAAAAATTTAGAAGATTAGATGTAGGACCTGTCGCCAGCTTATATTTTGAAAGTAGAGATACTATGATCTATCAAATTCAAGAAATGGCGTATGTAGAAAAAATTACTAGAGAAGAGTTAGATGAAGAGCTGGCTTCTTATAATCCTTTAGTGCCCAATGGTAGGGAATTAACAGCCACTATGATGATCGAAATAGATGACCCTCTAAGACGAAAAAATTTTTTATCCCGACTGGGAGGTGTTGAAGAAAAAGTTAAGATTGTTATTGGAGATATTGAAATTTATGCAGATTATGAGAAAGATGTAGACAGAACAACCAGTGAAGGTAAAGCAAGTGCAGTTCATTTTTTACATTTTAAATTTAATGATGAACTAGTTGAGGCTTTTAAAAATAAAGAAAATATCATCCAAATTGGTATCGATCATGAGGCATATGGCCACTTAAGTATCGTTTCTGATAGAGTTAGAGAAGAGTTAGCTAAAGAATTTATTTAGTTGCTGGAATATAGGCTCCCCATATACTATCTGTTTTTACATAGCCCTTTATTTTATGTTCTTTAGATTCTACTTTACACCAACCATTTTTGCAAAAGTGTATATCTAAAATTGCATTTTTACTAACGTAAGCAATTATATTCGATTCTATGTTGCTTTTTTTATAAATATTTTCTTTTTTCTTAAATATTACAGTTTTTTGTTTATTAGATAATAATTTACCCCACATCCAGCCAATGGTGCCGTCTGGAGTTTCAACCTGATACCATTGCTCAAATTTCTTTAAAATTTTTACAGGAAGGCCAGTTTTTTTAAAGTTCCATAATATTTCAAATCTTTTTCCAGGACCTACTCTCATATTAGCATTATCGCTTCTAATTGATTTAAATTCATAATTGTGATTTTTGGTATCTTCAGAAAATGAATTAGAGGATAGAAAAAAAAGTAATAATGTATTAATTATCAAAATTTTATATTTTGCATAAAAAAAGTTATTTATAAAATTTTGCAATGTTTTATACTCCCATATATTATAGTTATATTATTTTTGATTAAAATCTAGTCGAAAATATCAGTTTTTTGCATTCTATTTTTTTATAAAGGTATTATATGACTGATAAGCCACTGGTAATAGTTACAAGACGTCTTCCTGAATTAGTGGAAGCAAGAATGATGGAGCTTTTTAATACTAGGCTGAGCATAGATGATAGCCCCTTAGATAAGCAAAAATTAATTGAAGCAGTAAAAGTAGCTGATATTTTGGTTCCTACAGTTACGGATAAAATAGATAGTGATATAATTAATAAAGCATCGGATAAGTTAAAATTAATAGCTAATTTTGGAAATGGAATTGATCATATAGATGTTGATACTGCGTTAAAAAAGAAAATAATTGTTACTAATACACCTGGCGTATTAACAGAAGATACGGCAGATATGGTTATGAGTTTATTGTTAGCAGTGCCCAGAAAAATAATTGAAGGTGAAAAATTAATTAGATCTGGTTTATGGAAGGGTTGGAGCCCAACTCATATGATGGGAAGGAGAATATGGGGAAAAAGATTAGGTATAATTGGAATGGGTTCAATAGGGCAAGCTCTGGCTAGAAGAGCCAAAGGCTTTGGTTTAAATATTCATTACCATAATCGAAATAGACTTCCTGATATTATTGAGGATACAGTGGATGCAACCTATTGGGAAGACTTAGATCAAATGCTACCTAAAATGGATATTTTGTCTATTAATTGTCCTAGTACTCCTGAAACGTTTCATTTGTTATCTAGAGATAGATTGTCTAGCTTACAGCCGCATGCATACGTTATTAATACATCTCGAGGAAAAGTTATCGATGAAGAGGCATTAGCAGATATGTTATCCCAATCTAAAATAGCTGGAGCAGGCTTAGATGTATTTGAGAGAGAGCCTTCTGTTAGTAAAGTTTTATTAGGCGCTCCAAATACTGTTCTTTTACCTCATATGGGTTCAGCTACTGTGGAAGCTAGAATAGAAATGGGAGAAAAAGTTATTATTAATATTCAAACATTGTTAAATGGACATAGGCCTCCTGACCGCATTTTAAATGACTAGATAAATATAATTTGGTCGTGAGAATTATTAGGATTAAGTATTGAAGTTAGTCCAGATATATTAAAAATAATGTCTTTTCTTAATTCAGATTCTATTATGTTATTTTCATTTAATGCCCCTGAGCAAACAGTTATCTTAGTTTTAAGCTCTAAGAGAGATGAGATCAGTTCATCAGAAATAGCATAATTTAAATTATTATAATTTTTATTATCTAAAAAGCTTTTGATACTTTTACCTGTTAAAAATAATTCTGTAGGTCTTTCTAAGGCTGCGGCGGTAGCTAACATTCCTAAAGCATAATTTATTTTTTCTTTATCTTCTGAAAAAAGAATTATAATTAATTTATTCTTCATAAGTAATCCTTATGATTTTCAATAGATGTTATGGTCGGGTTTGTCCCACATAATTGACAATTTTTATCTTTTTTAATTTTTACTTTTCGCATTTCAGAACTTAAAGTATCAAAAATTAGTAAGTGATTATTTAAGCTATGACCGATTCCTATAATTTCTTTTAAAATTTCAATTCCTTGAATAGAACCTATACTTCCAGCCAGCGCTCCAAAAACTCCAGCTTCACCACAAGAAGCTATTAAGCCTTTTGGAGGAGGCTCTGGCCATAAACATCTATAACAACAGTTTGGTTTTTTATAGGCTGAATAAGTTGATATTTGTCCTTCAAACCTTAAAATAGCTGCAGATACCAATGTTTTATGCTGCAAATAACATACGTCATTAGCTAAAAACCTTGTTCCAAAATTATCACTTCCATCTGCAACAATATCATAATCTGAAACAATATTTTCTGCATTCTTAAAGGTAAACCTTTCTTTATAAGTTATAACTTTTATATTTGGATTAATAGATAAAATAGCTTCTTTAGCACTATCAGTTTTATATTTATTGATATTATTATTAGTATGAATTATTTGTCTTTGTAAATTAGATAATTCAACTTTATCATCATCTATAATTCCAATAGTACCTACACCTGCTGCAGCTAAATAAAGTAGTACAGGAGAACCCAGGCCACCTGCCCCAATTACCAAAACTTTAGAATCTATTAATTTACGCTGCCCAGTTCCTCCAACTTGAGGCAATGTTATGTGTCGGGCATAACGTTGTATTTCTTCCTCTGTAAAACCTAGATCATTCATTATCAACTCCGGTAGACCCAAACCCATCTGATCCTCTTTCTGTATCACTTAGAATATTTGCTTTCACTAGATTAATTTTAGGCAAACTACATATTACCATTTGAGCTATTCTCATTCGAGGTTCAATAATAAAAGTTTGATTACTATGGTTAATTAAAATTACTCCAACTTCTCCTCTATAATCTGAGTCAATTGTACCTGGAGAATTTAATACAGTTATACCGTGCTTAATTGCTAACCCTGATCTTGGCCTAATTTGTGCTTCATAGTTTATAGGCAATTCAATCTTAAAGCCTGAGGGAATTAATATTCTTTCTCTTGGGTCAATTTTAATAGGCTCCTTTATAGCAGCTTCAATATCTATCCCTGCGGCCCCTTTAGAAGCGTAGCCTGGTATATCTTTAGGGCCATGCTCTAATAAAGTTATTTTAATATTCATATTAATTTCTTTCAAAATTTTCAATAGCTTTAATTGCTAACTTTTCAGCCACTTCTTTTTTAGAACAAATATCCCAATCATCAACATTATTTTTAGTTACAAGTGATATACAATTATTATCCCCTCCAAAAATTTCTGGATTTTTTGATACATCATTTGCCACTATCCAGTCACAATTCTTTTTCTTTAATTTTTCTTTAGCATTTTTAATCAGATTATTAGTTTCTGCTGCAAAACCTATAACTAACTTAGGCCTATTATCGTTTTTATTTGAAATATATTCCAAGATATCAGGGTTTAAAGATAAATTTAATACAGGCTTATTAATGTTCTGTTTTTTAATTTTATTAGTAGAGGGCTTATCTATTGTCCAATCAGATACTGCAGCAGCACATATAGCAATATCTATATTCTTTAGCTTTTTTATTTCTGTTAACATCTCTTTAGCAGTCTTAATATTAATAATATTTATACCTGTAGGAATAGACTCTTTGCTAGGGCCTAATACAAGATTTACATTAGCGCCTAGTTTATGAAAGGCTTTTGCTATCTCAATACCTTGCTTTCCAGAAGATTTATTACTTATATATCTTACAGGGTCAATAGCTTCGTGGGTAGGTCCTGCTGTTACTAATATATCAAGTTTTATGTTTTTTTTTTTAATTGTGGAAGTGATATATTTAAATATTTCTTGAGGTTCAGACATCCTTCCCTCACCTTCTTCGCCGCATGCTAAATCACCTGAATCAGGTCCTATAAAATTAAAATTATTATTTTTCAAAAATTTTATATTTCTTTGAGTAATAGGGTTTTTCCACATTTCTACATTCATAGATGGAACAAAAAAGATAGGTTTATTTGCAGCTAATAATACTGTAGTAGCTAAATCATTTGCAATGCCTGCAGCCGCATGAGCTATAATATTTGCTGATGCAGGAGCCACTAAAATGAGGTCATTCTCTCTAGATAGACGAATATGGCCCATTTCAGTTTCATCTTTTAACGAAAAAAGGTCTTGGTATACATTTTCTTCTGAAAGAGCTGCAACTGATAAAGCCGTAACAAATCTTTCTCCCCCTTTGGTTAAAATGACTTGAACTTTTATATTATTTTTTTTTAAAATTCTTATTAATTCTAGACTTTTATAGGCAGCTATTCCTCCAGAGATAATAAGAAGTATTTTTAAATTTTTATCCATATTAGTCATATTCTTCTTTTTAGTTTATATTGAAGTATATTCTAACCTTTTAATTAGAGAATTTAAACAAAAATTAAATTCTAGTAGCTATATACAAGTAAGCTGCCCCATTTGCATATTTTTTTATATTAACTAAATGAAAACCTTTAGACTCTAATAGTTTGCAAAAATTTTCAGCAGAATAAAATGTTTTTATACTTTCGCTCAAATATTGATAGGCCATTCTATTATTTGCTATTTTTTCACCTAGAAATGGAATTACATTTTTTAAGTAATATTCATAAAATTTTTGAAAGGGTGTTATTACTTCTGGGGAAAACTCTAATATCATTAATTTACCCCCTGGTTTTAAGACGTTATAACAACCATTTATAGTTTTTTCTATTTCGGCTACATTTCTAATGCCAAATGCACATGTTATGTTATTAAAGGAATAATCCCTGAAAGGTAAATAAGCAGAATCTCCTGCTACCCATTTTAAATTTCCTTTAAAGGCGACAGTCGAAGCTTTAGATTTACCAATTTTTATCATACTGGGTGTTAAATCCATTACTGTAATATTATTATTTTTGAATTGTTTTTTTATTTCAAATGCAATATCCCCTGTTCCGCCTGCAAGATCTAAAATATCCTTGTTATCATTTGAAAGTTGATCTTTTCTAATTCTATCTACTAGGTCTTTTTTCCATATTCTATGTGCACCTAGGCTCATGATATCATTCATTTTATCATAATCATTTGAGACTTCTTTAAATAAATTAGCAATATTAATTCTTTTTTGAGATATAGGTATTTTTTTCAGTCCATATATGACATTTCTTTCAGCATTTTTGACTTCTTTTTTCATTATAATATGGCTTTCTAAAATAACTTATCGTAACATTGCTTTATGCCTGAGTTACCCGAAGTAGAAACCGTAACAAGTGGTTTAAATTTTGCAATCAAAAACTTAATTGTAAAAAAAGTCCTCGTTAAGCGGTATGATTTACGTATTAAAGTATCAGATCAGATTACATCTGTCTTGAATAATATAAAAGTTACTAAAGTAACAAGACGTGCAAAATTTGGTATTATTCATTTTGAAAATAATTATTCCATAATTTTTCATTTAGGAATGTCCGGAAGAATTGTTATTGATAGAAAAGTATTCGCTCCTTTAGAGAAGCACGACCATATTACAATAGAGCTTTTTAAAAAAAATAATAAAAATTTTAATTTAAGGTTTTCGTTTAGAGACCCAAGAAGATTTGGTTTTTTTAATATATATAAAACTAATAGTGATGAGTATAAAAAATTATTTAAGTTTCTTGGTCCTGAACCGTTAGCTGATAATTTTTCTATTGAAAATTTTTTCTATAAAATAAATAAAAGTCATTCAAATATAAAGTCTATCTTATTAAATCAACGTGTGATATCTGGCTTAGGCAATATATATGTATGTGAAGCTTTATTTTTGGCCAAAATATCTCCGAAAACCAAAGGTTGTAATCTTTCTTTAAAACAAATACAAAACCTTCATAATAATATTAAAATAGTTTTATTAAAAGCAATAAAAGAAGGAGGAACATCAATCCAAGACCACAAGAATGTTTCCGGTGAAATAGGCTATTTTCAAAATTATTTATCTGTCTATAATAGAGAAAAAGAAAAGTGCTACACCAATGATTGTGAAGAGCATATTGTAAGATTTAAACAAAATGGAAGGTCAACTTACTATTGTCCAAAATGTCAAAAATAATTATTTTAGGTTTTTCTTTATTTTTTTATAGTAAATACTTATTAGCTATGGATTTTCTTGAATGTATTCAGGATGTACCTATCAATAATAAAATAATTGAAATTAAAGAAAGTTGTTTTGTTTTTGACTCAGATACAGGAAAGATAATGAGTGTAGAAGCCGATTCTTTATCTAGTAATATGGAAGTTTTAAATTTTTATAAGACCTTTTTGATTCAATTTGGCTGGGATTTAAAGACTGAGAAGAATAATCAAGCAATGGTATTTATTAGAGATAATGAAATATTAAAAATAAATATTAATAATACAAATACTATTATATTTAATAGTTTTTTAAGTTTTAAAAATAATTAGGAGTAAGTATGTCTTTTAAAGAAAAATATAAAAATATAAAAATAAAAGTAATTGAAAAAGTAATCTTAATTACTTTAAATCGCCCTGAAGCTCTTAATGCATTAAGCAGTAATTTGATAGATGATTTAAATCATGCCTTAAGTGTTGCTGAAAAAGATAAAAACATATCAGTAATTGTTTTAACAGGCTCCTCTAAAGCTTTTGCTGCTGGCGCAGATATAAAAGAAATGAGCTCAAAAAGTTTTTCTGATTTAATAGATAATGATTTCATTAAGCCCTGGGAAAAAATAAGTTTATGTAAAAAACCTACTATAGCAGCTGTAGATGGTTATGCTTTAGGAGGCGGATGCGAATTAGCCATGATGTGTGATTTATTAATTGCTAATGAAAATACGAAATTTGGTCAGCCTGAGATAAACCTTGGTGTTTTTCCTGCTGCTGGAGGGACTCAACGATTACCAAAAGCTATTGGTAAGGCTAAAGCTATGGATATAATATTAAGTGGTAGAATGATGGGTGTTGAAGAAGCTGAAAAATTAGGATTGGTAAGTAGAGTGATTTCGTCAGAGAATTTCTTAGACCAAGTATTAGAAATAGCAAAAGAAATATCTGAAAAGTCTTTACCTGCTTTAATTATGGCTAAAGATGCTATTAATGCATCCTATGAAACCTCTTTAACTCAAGGAATAATTTACGAAAGAAGATTATTTAGATCTACTTTTTCACTAGCTGATCAAAAAGAAGGAATGCAGGCTTTTATTGAAAAAAGAAAAGCTAAATTTAAAAATTCTTAATATTCTCTTTCAAGAGTTGACCTCTTAGTAAAGATCAGTTAAGAGAAGTATCTAAATTATGAATAAATATGATATTAAGGAATAATATATGGCTAATATAGCTTCTGCAAAAAAAAGAATAAGGTCAACGAATCGAAAAACGATCGTAAATAAAAATAGAATAAGTAAAATACGTACTTTTGAAAAAAAAGTAGAGGAAGCAATTGCTGAAGGAAATCATGAATTAGCTATGTCCGCTCTAAAGGCTGTTCAACCAGAATTAATGGCAGGCGTCAATAAAGGTGTTATTCATAAAAGTACAATGTCTAGAAAAATTTCAAGATATAATACACGTATAAAGCGTCTAAAATAATTTTTTAATTTGCCCGTTGCATTGATATAAATTCTTGCTTATAGTTTTTTGTACTACCTATTTCGGTTTTTAAAATTATAAAGGGATAAAAATATGCTCTCAGGAGATAATGCCATCGAGTTATGGGAGCAAGTAAGAGAAAAACTTAGAATTGAGGCAGGTGAAATAGTTTTTAATAACTGGTTAGGCTTGTTATCTCTTTCTAGTTTCTCTGACGGAAAAATTGTCCTGGCTGTTCATAGTAAATTTCATAAAGATTGGATAGAACCTAGGTACGGCAATAGAATAAGGACATTATGGCGAGGCTTTAGCAAAGATGTTGTTAGTGTAAGTTTAATTGTGGATGAAAGATTAACAGGTAAGGCCTCAAGAAAAGTTGAAGATTCTGTTTCTAGTGTATTGAACTTGTCATCACCTCTAGACTCTAGGTATACTTTTGATAAATTTATAGTTGGCCCCTCTAATAATTTTGTAGCTGCTGCTGCAGAAAGAATATCGGACTCTACTGACGTAACTTTTAACCCCTTGGTAATATATGGAGGAGTAGGTTTAGGTAAAACTCATTTAATGCATGCTATAGCATGGAAAATTAGAGAAAAAAACCCCAGTCGTAAAGTTGTATACTTATCTGCGGAAAAATTTATGTATCAATTTGTTAGAGCATTAAGACAACAGGAAACAATTACTTTTAAAGAGCAGTTTAGATCTGCAGATGTATTGATGATTGATGATGTTCAATTTATAGCTGGAAAAAATTCTACTCAAGAAGAGTTTTTCCATACTTTTAATGCTTTAGTAGATCAGAATAAACAAATTATAGTTAGTTCTGATCGTTCTCCAGCTGATTTAGAAGGAATTGAAGAAAGACTAAGGTCGCGTTTAGGATGGGGAATAGTGGGTGAAATTCATCAAACAACATATGAGCTTAGATTAGGAATACTGCAGGCAAAATCTGATGATTTAAAAAATTGTTCAATTCCAAAAAATGTAATCGAATTTTTAGCACATAAAATAACATCCAATATTAGAGAATTAGAAGGAGCACTTAAAAGATTAGTTGCACATTCACAGTTAGTAGGTAGGCCGGTTTCCCTTGAAAGTGCTCAAGATGTTTTACATGATTTGCTCAGAGCAAATAATAGAAAAGTAACCATTGAAGAAATTCAAAAAAAAGTTGCAGAATATTTTAGCATTAGGCTTAGTGACATGTCTTCTCCAAGAAGGGCAAGAGCTGTAGCTAGGCCTAGACAGATAGCAATGTATTTATCTAAGCAGCTAACTTCAAAATCTTTGCCAGAAATAGGAAGAACTTTTGGAGGTAGAGATCATACTACTGTAATGCATGCAGTTAATAGGATAGACGAGCTTAGTATTGAAGATTCATTACTATCTGATGATATAGAACTTTTAAAAAGAACATTAGATTCATAATTCATATTTTTATATATAAATTAATTTTATAGTCATACAATTTATAAGCTATATAACTTTATATAAATAAAAAAATGGTTTATAAAGTATATATAAAGAGAGGTTTAAATATGAAGTTTACTATTGATAGGTCAGCACTTCTTACTGCTCTACAACATGTTCACTCAGTAGTCGAAAGAAGAAATACAATTCCAATTTTATCCAATGTCTTAATTGAAGCAAAAGAAGACGGTGTTTATTTAACTGCAACAGACATGGATATAGCAGTAATAGAAAAAATTAATTTAGAAAAATCAGAAGTTATGCAACTAGGCACAATAACTACTTCAGCTCAGATGCTATATGATATTGTTAGGAAGTTGCCTGAAAACGTTAAGGTGGAGCTTTTATCGGAAAAAAATGATAGATTAGGTATAAAAGCCTCTAGTTCTTCTTTTGCTTTAAATTGTTTACCAGCTGAGGATTTTCCTTCTATTTCTCAAGAAGAATTTAAATTTACTTTTAGTTTAGAGACTAATGATCTGATAAGGTTAATTGATAAAACATCATTTGCAATGTCATTAGAGGAAACCAGGTATTATTTAAATGGAATATATTTACATGCAGTTAAAGATGCTGAAGGAGAAAAATTAAGAACCGTATCTACTGATGGCCATAGACTTTCAAGAGTAGATATGAATATTCCGGAAGGAGCAAATGAGATACCAGGAGTTATTGTTCCTAGAAAAACTATTATGGAAATTAGAAAATTATTAGAAGATCATTCTGATACTATAAACCTTTCTTTGAGTGATAATAAAATCAAATTATCATTTAGTAATGTCATTCTAACCTCTAAGTTATTAGATGGAACTTTTCCAGATTATTCTAGGGTTATACCAGAGCAAAATGATAAAACTGTAACTATTTCAAACCAATTGCTTTCTGAAGCTGTAGATAGAGTATCTACTGTCTCAACAGATAAAACTAGAGCTATTAAAGTCAATATTAGTAAAGGCAATTTAATAATCTCAGCTACTAATCCAGATAAAGGTAGTGCTAGCGAAAGTCTAGATGTTATTTACGATGGAGAAGAGGTTGAAATAGGTTTTAATTCTAAATATGTGCTAGATGTTGCTCGTCAAATTAAAGGTAATGAAATTATTATAAAGTTATCAGATTCCGTATCTCCAACTTTAGTTTATGATAAAGATGATAAAGGTGTGTTATTTGTTTTAATGCCAATGAGAGTTTAGAAGGCATTAATTGAATTGGAAGAGTGCCAGCCAGAAAATATAGCAAGCCTTTCAAATGATATTGCAAATAATTATATCTCTTCAATAAAATTATCAAATTTTAGAAATTATAAATCTTTTAAGGCCAACTTCAGCCACTACCCTATAGCGTTTATAGGTAAAAATGGAGTTG
>Ga0111541_10000364_pt1 | contig 14547 bp, 15 predicted proteins | sample Knorr_S7_td_DCM__FD_83039 | JGI IMG/M metagenome (GOLD analysis project Ga0111541, IMG submission 83039) | Marine microbial communities from Southern Atlantic Ocean transect - Knorr_S7_td_DCM_ad_131m_LV_B (version 2) (version 2) | ecosystem: Environmental > Aquatic > Marine > Oceanic | place...
CGACCAGTCGAAGGTTTGATTGAACGAATTGACGTTCAGCTTTTTCACCGTTGCGTGCGTTTCGTTTAAGATCTCGTTTTTCAACTGCGGTAACTTCTTCTGATGACTCAAGCTTCTGTCTGGCTTCAACTCCCTTTTCAATAGCTTGGGCTAGCCGGACTTCGTCGTCCTTTGTCAAGAGCGGATATTGTCCAATATCGGTGAGATATAACCTTACGAGGTCTTCTTCATCTCGCTCTACTCGCTCTTTAGGCAAGGTACGCTCTTTTCAATATTTGTGGTACTTCTTTACTGCACCACGCTCCGCAAGTTTCACCCTACCGAGATGATCGCAGCGTGCCTACCAAATTTTGACGATATCTTTACTGTTTCTTAAAATTTTTAATGTACGTTTCGAAGCTTTGTCGAAGTATTGATCGTTTGATTCGAATTTCTACTTTGTATTAATCCCGGTTGTATGCATTAATGATTGGAATTCTTCTATCTCGGCCAAATGCTTTTTGAGAGACTTTTGGCCCGATTGGACTTTGTCTTCTTTTATATTCTGCAAGGTCAACTAATCTGGCGATGTGTTTTACCATATCGGGGTCATAACCTTCTTGGATTAGTTCATTGATGACTTTATCTTTCTCAATAATATCTTGTAGTAATTTATCCAATACTTCATATGGGGGAAGTGAATCTTCATCGAGTTGATCTGGCCGTAACTCGGCGGAAGGAGGTTTTTCAATAATTGAAGTTGGAATTACTTCTTTCCCAGCTGTGGAGTTTCTCCATCTGGCAAGGTCGTATACCTGTGTTTTCCATAAGTCCTTTATCACTGCAAAGGCTCCTGCTGTATCACCATAGAGTGTTGAGTATCCAACGGCGAGTTCGCTTTTATTTCCTGTAGTTAATACAAGCCATGAAAATTTATTTGATAATGCCATAAGAAGAGTACCCCGTATCCGAGATTGAAGATTTTCTTCAGTGGTATCTTCAGAAAGGTTTATAAAGGATTCTGAGAGCGTGTTTAAAAGGGCTTCGTGGGTTTGCTCGATTGGAATAACTCTGTGGTCACATCCCAAATTTGCTGCCAATAAAGCAGCATCTTCAATGGAGTGTGTGCTGGAAAAACGTGATGGAAGCGCGACGGTGTGGACGTGGTCAGGTCCTAACGCATCAGCGGCGATTGTAGCGACGATTGCTGAATCTATTCCGCCGGAGAGTCCAATAACGACGTCAGTAAAATTATTTTTTCTGAGATAGTCACTGGTAGCGAGACACAAAGCTTTCCATACTTCAGGTAATGGCTCGAGAGGTTGAAAGCGAGTATGCTCTACTTGGCCTTGGGCGGGATCGTATTTTTTAGCATCTAAGGGTATTTTGGTGGCTGCTTCGTCCGAAGTTTTTGTTGAGGGTTCTAAATCAGTAATCATGATAGTTTCTTCAAATTGAGGGGCGCTGCTAAGTACGTTTCCATCTGCCTCAATCACCATTGATCCACCGTCGAAAATTAGTTCATCTTGGCCACCGACCTGATTTACGTAAACGATCGGGATTTGTGATTCTTCTATACGTTGTTGAAGGACTTCTAGTCGAGTTTGTATTTTCCCTTGTTCATATGGAGATGCATTTAGATTGAGGACTAGTTGAGCCCCATTCGTAGCTAGTTCATTAACTACACCATTCGGGAGCCAGAGATCCTCACAGATAGTTATTCCGACGTTTACTCCATGGATCTCAAATATTGGTGCTGCACCCTTCCCAGGCGAAAAATACCGTTCCTCATCAAATACCCCATAATCGGGAAGGGCCCTTTTGTTATATACCCCGTAGATTCTCCCATTGGCGCATATTGCAGCAGAGTTAGATGTCCTCCTAACTGGGTCGGCAGCTGCCTCCTCACCAGAGACAAAGCCAATAACTGCGACACATGAGTTAACTTCTTTAGAAATCATTTCAAGGTTTTTTTGCACTTCCTCAACAAATGCCGACTTCAGTAGAAGGTCTTCAGGTGGATATCCGCAGACTGCTAGTTCTGGAAATATTGCAATATCTGCTGATGCTGACTCTGCTTGCCTGTATGCAGCGATGATCTTTTCTCTGTTTCCATTTAAATCACCCACATGCAAATTCAATTGACATGCAGCTATCCGTAAAGAATCCATATCTGCAGGTTAGGACGATTGTGGCTCTCCTGAGAATTTAGATACCGAGAAGTTATAAAAACAGTGAAATAACAATGGTTTGATACCAGTTTTGAGCGAATTCAGATTAATTTTCTCACTATGGTTTCTTAATTAGGTAATCTAAAGAGGTGGATAACCATGAAGACCTTGAAAAGGGAACCTTACTTTCTCTTGATTTTTCTAAACTAAACCAAATAGGGAGTGCAGGACATCCTGTTCTGCCAGTTGTGGTTCAAGATAGTGATTCAGGTGAAGTATTGATTGTTGCGTATGCAAATGAAGAAGCATTACGGGAAACCTTAAAACGAAAAGAAGCCGTTTTCTTTAGTACTTCTAGAAATGAGTTATGGCATAAAGGGGCTACTTCAGGGGACACGCTATCTCTTGTTGAGGTCAGAGTGAATTGTGAGCAGAACTCTCTTCTATACCTTGTTCGGCCTCAAGGCGAGGGAGCATGCCATACAAAAAACGAGGAAGGTGTCGCCAGATCTAGCTGCTACTATCGCAGCATTGATTCCGATAGTGATCTTCGGTTTATCTGACTTAGTGTGCTCTTATTGAAGCAAACTTAGGCTAACGCAGCACCTACTGTTTCAGTCATAAGTGCAGCAACAACATAGGGATCTGCATTGGCATTAGGCCGACGATCCTCAATGTATCCTTTCTGGTCTTGTGCAACTTGCCAAGGTACACGGACAGAAGCTCCACGATCTGAAACCCCGTAGCTGAACTGGTCATACCGTTGTGTTTCATGATCTCCGGTTAGACGATCTTCGATTCCTACTCCATAACCTTCAAGATGCTTTTCAGGGACTCCTGGGGCTCCAAGTGACTCACATGCCGCTGTGATCGCTTCATAGCCTTCTCTCATGGCCTTAGTTGAGAAGTTGGTATGCATGCCGGCGCCATTCCAATCCCCTTTCATAGGTTTAGCTTCTATGCTGATTTTCACATTATGAGCTTCGCCCACGCGATAGAGCAAATATCGAGCTACCCATAGATGGTCGCCTACTTCAACTGTTCCTGCGGGGCCAATCTGGAATTCCCATTGTCCAGGCATGACCTCAGCATTAGTTCCGGAAATTTTGAGGCCAGCCTCTATACATAGGGTGGTATGTTCTTCAACCGCTGGACGGCCATAGATTTTTTCTGCGCCAACACCGCAATAGTACGGTCCTTGGGGAGCAGGAAAACCATTAGCGGGAAAGCCTGCAGGCCATCCACTTTCTGTATCGATCATCGTGTATTCCTGCTCAAGCCCAAACCAAGGATCTTGGTCTCCGTATTTCTCTTCAGCTGCTCTCGCTAGCGCTCTTGTATTAGTCGGGTGTGGAGTCTCTTGATCAGTTAAGTACGTCTCACACATAACAAGTATGTTGTCGCCGCCACGAATTGGGTCAGGACATTGAAAAACGGGTTTTAGGACAACATCAGAATTGTCGCCCGTAGCCTGGTTAGTTGATGAACCGTCATAACCCCAGATACCTGGTTCGTCTCCATCAGCTAGAATTTTTGTCTTCGATCTAATCTCGGCTGTTGGTTCGGTACCATCAATCCACAAATACTCTGCCCGATATGTCACAATATTCTCCATCACTCTTTAGGAGAGCTAAGAGACAGATTATCTGTATCTTTTCTCTCATTAACTTCATTACTGCATTCTGAACTCTAGTTGCAGGTGCAGCGAGAAATGTTAACAGAGTGTTAATTCGCTACCCAAATAGAAAGTATTTCTGAAATTATTCGTTAGAAATAGGATATGGAACCACAAAAAGAATACGTACTGCGAACCGTTGAAGAGCGAGGGGTTCGTCTGATCCGTCTTTGGTTCACGGACGTTTTAGGAAAACTTAAATCTGTTGCTATATCTCCGGCTGAACTTGAGGGTGCTTTTGAAGAAGGCCTCCAATTCGACGGTTCTGCAATAGATGGATATAGCCGGGTACAAGAAAGCGATGTTTTAGCTGTTCCCGACGCAAACAGTTTTGAACTACTCCCATGGGTAGATCCTTCGGAACCAACAGGCCGCATTTTCTGTGATATCAAGAGTCTAGATGGTTCACCATTTCAAGGAGATCCCCGTCAGGTCCTCCGGCGAAACCTACAAGCTGCCCACGACAAAGGATTTACGTTCTTTACTGCACCAGAGATCGAATTTTTCTATTTCAATAACGCAAGTGATCGTAAACCTTTGGATAATGCAGGGTACTTTGATTTAACGACGCTTGACTTAGGAAGTGGGTTGAGGCGCAGAACCCTTCATATGTTGGAAGCAATGGGAATCCCTGTGGAGTACTCATTTCATGAAGATAATGCTAGCCAGCACGAAATTGATCTTCGTTATACCGAAACTTTGGATATGGCCGACAATATTATGACATTGCGCCTTGTTGTCAGAAAGATCGCTTTAGACGCAGGTATCCATGCGACATTTATGCCTAAACCGATAGATGAGGGGCAGGGATCAGGCATGCATACCCATATGTCTTTGTTTGAAGGGGATGTCAATGTATTCCATGACCCAGGAGATGTTCTTGGATTATCTGATATAGCAAGAAAATTTATGGCCGGTATCCTGCATCACGCTCCAGAATTTACGGCAGTAACAAATCAACTCATTAACAGTTACAAAAGAATGGTGTCAGGGTATGAATCTCCGGTTTACGTAAGTTGGGCTAGGAATAATCGTTCTGCACTTGTTCGTGTCCCCATTCACAAGGCGGGTAAGGCATCCTCAACACGAATCGAATATAGAGCTCTCGACTCTGCCGCAAATCCATACCTTGCATACTCTGTCATTCTCGCTGCAGGTCTTAAGGGCATAGAAGATGGTTATGAATTACCTGATGAAGCAGATGAAAACTTGTGGTCATTAAACAGAGAACAGGCTAGGAAAGCGGGACTTCAACGACTACCTCAAGATCTCCGAGAGGCCTTAGATTTGATGGAAGAATCAGAGTTAGTTAGGGACGTGCTTGGAGAGCATATCTTTGAATGGTTCATTCGAAACAAGCGAGAAGAGTGGGAAGCGTATCAGCGGCACGTCACTCCCTATGAAATAGAAAGGTATTTACCGATTTGGTAAAGGTATTTTCTTCAATTCACTTACTGACTTCATTCAAAATCGGCGGACATGACGTCGGTTTTCAGATCCTATCCACCCTAAGCTGAAGATCTTATGTCCCCGATTCTTCTCTTCCCAGATCCCCCACCTCCCGAGTTGATCCAGTCCCTTGATATGGCTGGATACGCTTGGAAAGCGGTCGCCAACGCAGTAGCTGCAGAAGAGTTCGAAATACATGATGGATGGGGAGGAGCGATTTTAGTGGCTGATCAAGATCCGGATGCTGCCTTTTCATTAGCCCGAGCTCTGAAGAAACGTTCTGAACCAATCCAAAATATTCTGATATTGATTAATGGCGGACAATTGAATCAATTGGAACTTCGTGATGACCTATACGATGATTTCTGCCTTACTCCGTTTCATCCCCAAGAACTTCAGGCTCGACTGAATCATCTTTTCTGGAAAGGTGGTCAAGGTACCCGTGGAAATACTATTTCATACGGTGATCTAGTCTTGAACGTGGAAACATATCAAGCTGCGATTCAGAGCCGGCCGCTTGACCTTACTTACATGGAATACGAATTATTGAAGTTTCTTGTTTCACACCCAGGAAAAGTTTTTAGCCGCGAAACACTTCTATCTCGGGTCTGGGGATACGACTACTTTGGTGGGGCTCGGACAGTTGACGTCCATGTGCGTCGATTAAGGTCAAAATTAGGTGAAGAGTACGCGGGGCTTATACAAACCGTCCGCTCTGTTGGCTATAGTTTTGGCCAATCAAGGTGGAGTTCGTAAATAATCCTTCGAGCTAGGCCCTCTTGTAATCACCCAAAAAATTTTCTAGTTACTAAAATCTTTTCTGCTTAACTCAAAAAGCTCCGAGCCCTCGTGTTCTCGATCAACATCCTTTTGAAGAATATGCCCTAAAACTCCACTAAAAAGGAGGCCGGTCATGATTATCGCAATAGGAACTACTACAGCGAGGATAATGATAATTACTACGGTGCCGGCCATACGCTCTCTATTCTAAAGGAGTCGCTTAAGTTAATCATAATTTTGCCCAAGCTTCGATTTCAATTAATGCGCCTAAAGGGAGAGCAGCTACAGCTATTGCTGATCTAGCGGGACGATGACCTTCGAATTCATCGGTATAAATTTCGTTCATATGGCCGTAGTCATCGATGTCCGTAAGGAAAACCGTTGTTTTGAGAACGTTTTGTAAAGTGGCATTCTCGGACTCAAGTAATCGTTTGAGATTAGCAAAAAGCTGCCGGAGTTGAGGTTCTAGCCCTCCCTCAACGAGAACCCCATCAAGGTGACCGATCTGACCGGAAACAATAATCCAATTACCGGATCGGACGACAGGGGTATATGGTCCAGCTGTTTTCTCCATGGTTATAGGGTACCTAAAAACATTAAACACTGTTGTGGATAGAAATCTATAAATGTGCCAGTTGGCGAGTTAGGAGTTACGTTTATTTTCATGGCCAAGGTATTTTCTGAGCTTCAAAAACGCTCTATTCCTAGAAGATCGTTTTTAGCTAGTGCTGGCTGCGCTCTTTTACTTTCTTCATGCTCAAATAAACAGGAGGAAGTGTTCAAAGACGCAATCCCTATCGATAAGGTCCAATATTTACAAGCAGGTTTTGCGGATGGTTTTACGATGCCTTCCACCCTTGTTACTGGAACGCCACAACGCGCTCCGTTTTTTATATATGGTTCAAATGGGCTTCCGGTTGTCAATAACCTTCCCAGTGAAATTGTTGGGGAATTCGTACTTCCTTCAGGATCAGCTCAGCAAGTCTCTCTCCCTCAATACAACGAAGGAATACCTACTCCCTATTTTCTCTTAGAGTTTGAAATTCCTGACGAGGATCAGGGGATCTGCCAATTAAAGATCGATAGTCAGGAGTTATCTCAAGTTGTTGAATTTCGCGTTATCAGTCAAACAGAAACTGACCTGATCCAGGTTGGAGAAACGATGCGCATCGCCGATACCCCAACGTTTGCTGATAGCACTGGATATGACCCACTTTGTACCCGATCGGAGCCATGTCCATTCCACGACATAAATCTCAAAGAAGCACTTGCAAATAATCGACCGACCATACTCCTTATCTCGACTCCGGGATTTTGCCAAACAAGTATCTGTGGTCCGGTTCTCGAACTATTAATTGAACTTCCGAAAAATTCAAATTGGGATGTGATCCACGCTGAGGTATACACAGAACCTACAAAAATTGCTGAAGGCACTAATCTTCAAAAGTTGATATCGCCAGTAATTCAAACATACGGCATGAATTTCGAACCATGCTTTATCGTTGCCGGAAGTGACAACAAAGTATTAGCAAGATTGGATTACGCCTTTGACAAAAGTGAGATGCGAAAAGCGTTAGATTATCTTTCTTAGCTAGGTTAAATACTGGGCTGGTTAGCTGAAGCTCTGTCCGCAGCCACAGGTCTTTTGCGCATTTGGATTATCAATACTGAAACCAGACTGATCTAGGCCATCCTTGTAATCCAATGTTGCTCCCTCAAGAAGCATAGAACTTGAAGGGTCTACTACTACTCTGACATCGCCATATGTCAATGTTTGGTCATCGTCAGCTATATCTGTATCAAAGAACATTTCATAACTGAACCCTGAACATCCACCTGGGCGGACTGCCACGCGCAAAGCTAAATTACCTTCAGCTTCATCTTTAATGAGTTCGTCAACTTTCGTTGTTGCTGCATCAGTAAGGGTTATCATCTTTAGCTCCTAAACAAATCTCAGTTTCCAGTATATTCCGGATCTTGTTCGAGGAGAAGGGTGAAGGTTGAAAATTTTTCAAGCTAGTATTTCTATATGGGATTATCCGACCTTTCAGAAGTTGAATCTAAGGTATTGAACCAGCTTCAAGGAGTTGTAGACCCTGAACTTGGATCAGATATTGTTGATTTAGGAATGGTCAAAGGTGTTGACCATCATCATGACGGTCATGTACTTGTTACTGTGGCACTTACGACGTCGGGGTGCCCTTTACGCGCTCAAATTCAAAGAGATATCCGTTCGAAGCTTTCTCATATTCCAGAAGTCACAAAAGTAAAGATTAACTGGACCGAGCTTACTCAAGAAGAAAAATCGGAAGTAATGGCTCGTGCCAGGCTAAATATTTCTCAAGAAGAGACAGTGACACAAATTCCTCGAACAGCTAAATCGATAATGGTTGCTTCAGGAAAAGGAGGAGTTGGAAAATCTTCTATCAGCGCAAACATTGCTTCTGGTATAGCCCACCGTGGCTATACCGTAGGGGTACTTGATGCGGATATTTGGGGGTTCTCTATCCCACAAATGCTAGGTCTATCTGGAAGGTTGGAAGGTAATGAAGAAACTCGAAGGATAAAGCCTATTGAGAAACAAGCTGGTTCAGGAGTTCTTAAAATTGTTTCTATGGGGTTTCTCATCACTGAGGAATCATCGTCCTTAAATTGGCGGGGTCTTATCCTGAACCGCGCGGTCAGACATTTTCTCGAAGATGTCGAATGGGGCCATCTCGACTATTTAATAATCGATATGCCACCCGGGACTGGTGATGTTCAGATGGGGTTAGCAAAGATGCTCCCACGTTCTGACATGATAGTTGTCACTACCCCTTCAAAGACAGTGCAGAATGTAGCTGCAAGGGTGGCAAATATGGCGAGGAGTTATTATTTACGTATTGCCGGTGTAATCGAAAATATGTCTTATTTCGTTAATGAATCTGACGAAAAGTACTTTATCTTCGGTAAAGGTGGCGGACAGGATCTTGCTCGAGAACTTGGCGTTCCTCTTTTGGGTTCGGTCCCGATAGACGAGAATGTCAGTAAGGGTTCAGATGAAGGAAATCCTGTCATTCTCAGTGATGGACAAGCTTCGCTTGCACTTAATACCATCGTTGACGTTATTATCAACGAGGCTATTCCTCTAAATAAAATTACTGACTGTTCTGCCTATATTGAGCAAGAGACAGCTGTTGAACTCAACAAGTAATGCTTTTTCGGTTCTTATCGAACTTTCCAGCCAGATTTGAGCTGCTTAATTGTTTTCTCAGTCGCTAGTTTTTCAAGATGAACTTCGATATTGCTGATAAGGAGATCAATTTGTGCGGGGTCATCAATTTTAGAATATTGGGATGCAACTACTTCCTCGGAGGATGTTGCTCCTTCTTTAAGTGCTTTCACGATCAAATCGTCTGTAGCTGAATACCGTTCCAGTGTCGCAGAAATGGCTGCTTTAGGGTCCTCGACCACGTGACCGAATGCTGGTGCGATTCTTCTTAAGCGCATTTTTGATGCCTTGTTAATGCTTTCGAGGGCGATTGAAAGATCCGCCTGTCCAGATACCAAAGGAACTGCCCACTCTTCGGAAATTAATTGGCCGCAAAGTAAAGTTCTCTCCTCTTCCAATAAAAAGGTTCTGTGATCAGTAGTTGGCCCGCCCATTTCATGAGCAGTGAGTCGAAATTCTGTTCCGAGGATTGCGTTTCCATCTTTGGGGTCGAACCATTCAGCTCCTGTGCGGTCGATCATTGCGTTAACACCACCAGCGTGAGCAGGGTCAGAGCACGTCGTCGTGACCCAACGTATACGGTCACCTCCACAGCCAACAACAGAATCCAAATGGGAAGTGTTTTCTGGGCCAGGATCAATCACGACTATTTCATCAATCCCTACAAGGTAAGTGTTTGTCCCATATGAAGTACGTGGGCTGGGATTCAAACCAAGAATTCGACGAACGAGTGGACTTAAGGCCCGAGCTACACCAGGAACGATCGGTTCAGGTCCTAAATCTTGCTCTTCTTCTTCGTCTCGGAGAGTTTTGTTATTTTTTCCCATATTAGTTCTCCAGTGAAGGGGGATCTCGAGGGTCATCATCTTCTCTGCGTAAATCAACGATTTCAGTATCCCCGTTCTCCATCCCAAAGAAGGAACCGCTTGTGAAATTGAATGTACTTTGCTTTGAGTCCGAACCCATTGCACTAAATGGCTGGTTGACAATTCTTTTGAAAAATAGGCGACGAATTATTGGACGGGTTAATGGGAAGAGAAGCAACAACCCAACCACATCAGTAATGAACCCAGGGGTAAGCATGAGAACACCAGCAATTAGAATCAGCCCACCGTCTAATAGTTCCTTATTTGGAATCTGTCCCTGTATAAGTTGAAACTGAATTTTTCGGATAACTCCCATCCCTTCTGATTTCACTAACCAAGCACCAAGAATGCTAACAATAAGAAGAAGGGCAATTGTTTCGATTATTCCAGTTCTCTGCGCGACTTCGACAATAACCAAAATTTCAGCCAAAGGAACGGCTAGAAATAGAAGAAGAAGCAGAAAAAACATCATTTCCAGTCTACGAGATGAACTGTCTGCTTTGACTTTTGAGGGCCTACCTGAAGTAAAAAAATTTAAATCCAATAGGAATCCTTGATGGATCGGAGGTTAATCAGTTCTAGAGTCAAGGTATGAGAAAGAAGCCTCCTTCGGTTAACGATCTAGCATTATCCATGCAAGACTCAGGAATTCCACATGAGCTTTTAGTTAAAGAAGCACGGTTGGCTATTGCTGAAGGCAACTGGGAAAATATTGGGGAACGTGTAGAACATCTTCAACGCTCGTTTATCCAACCCGTGGTGAACGCAACTGGAGTGCTACTTCATACGAACCTTGGAAGGGCTTCTTGGGGAGTTCCTCGGTCAAGTTTCTCTTCAAATATCGAATTTAATCTAGAGAACGGCAGTAGAGGTTCTCGACAAACAAGTATTGGGGATTTGTTTGCGCAATTATGCGGAACTGAATCTGCAATGGTAGTTAACAACTGCTCTTCAGCGGTCTTACTGGTTTTATCGGCTCTAGCTTCTGAGCGAGGGGTTGCGATTTCTCGCGGTGAGCTTGTTGAAATTGGCGGTTCGTTCAGAGTTCCGGAAATTCTCGAACTATCAGGTGCATACCTTGTAGAAGTCGGGACAACAAATAAAACACGCTTAGCTGATTATCAACGAGCTATTGACGCTCATCGCAATGTGGCTATGGCTCTGAAGGTCCATCAATCAAATTATAAAATTATTGGCTTTACAGAAGAAACGGCAGTAGAAGACCTAGCTTCACTAGATATTCCCCTTGTCGTCGATATCGGATCCGGTTTATTAGACTCGAATTGCCCGTGGCTGCGTTCAGATCCACCTACGTGGCTTGTTGGAGAGCCGGCAGCTAAACAGACGCTTCAGAGCGGAGCTGATTTGGTTACTTTTTCATGTGACAAACTTCTTGGCGGGCCGCAGGCAGGAATTATTGCAGGTAAATCAGATTTGATTAATAAATGTCTTAGCCACCCTTTTGCTCGTGTACTTCGACCAGGAAGCCACACGCTTATTTCGCTTCAAGATTTAGCCCTTCGCTATCTTCATCGTGATGGCGATCAAATCCCATTTTGGAGGATGGCGTCAGCCAACCTAGAAGAATTAGGTGCACGAGCAGAAAGTATGAATGTTGGTGAGGTTGTTAGCGTGAATTCCATTCCTGGAGGAGGAACTCTTCCTTCAGTTGTTATCCCTTCTATTGGATTGAAGTTATCGGGAGATCGAAGCTGGGAACTTCGCCGTGGGTTTGATAGAGGGCTGCCTGTAATCGCTCGCGTAGAGGATGGCGATACCTATTTAGATTTTCGCACTATCGACCCTGATCACGATGAAATCGTATCTGCTGCGCTAGGAAAACTGGATTAGCTAGTGGTAAACCATGTTGTCTGCACAGCTGGCCATGTGGATCATGGAAAATCAACTCTTATACGTGCATTAACTGGAACTGACCCAGATCGATGGGCCGAAGAAAAAGAGCGTGGCTTAACTATTGATTTGGGATTCGCCCAATTCACGCTTCCAAGCGGAAACACTGTTTCGTTTATTGATGTACCAGGTCATGAGAGATTTATTCGGAATATGTTAGCTGGGGTAGGAACGGTCGATTCGTGTATCTTCGTCGTTGCTGCTAATGAAGGGTGGAAACCTCAATCTGAAGAGCATCTGCGGATTCTTGATCTTCTTGGTGTTTCTTCGGGCGTTGTAGCTTTAACGAAGGTTGCGTTAGCTGATGAGGAGTTGCGTGATCTCGCCGAACTAGAAGTTGCTGATCATTTGGATGGAACATTTTTGAGCTCGGCACCAATTGTTCACGTTGATGCTTTATCAGGATTAGGTCTAGATGCTTTAATTTCCGAGATCGAGACTGTTTTAGGTGATACCCCGCCAAATTCTGATAGACAGAGACCTCGTTTATGGGTAGATCGTGTTTTTGCCGCTAAAGGGTCTGGGACAGTAGTTACAGGAACTTTAGGAGGAGGTTCCTTTGAGGTTGGGGAAGAATTGTTGCTTTCACCTGAAAATCATCAGGTTCGGATACGTGCGTTACAGTCTCACCACGAAGAATTAGAAAAGGCTGATCAGGGGGCAAGGGTTGCAGTTAATTTAGTGGGTGTAGATCATAATGACCTTGCTAGAGGGTCTGTACTCACAAGGTCTAATCAGTGGTATTTGACTTCAAAATTTGATGGTGACCTGTTCGTCCTTAATGCCGTAGATCATGATATTTCAAGGAGAGGCGCTTACTTAGTGTATTTAGGATCTGGAGAGTATCCGGCAAAACTTCGTGTACTTGGCCCAGAGAGTATATTTCCAGGGGAGCAAGGGAAAGTCCGTATTTTCATAGATAATGAGCTTCCATTAATGCTTGGAGATAGATATATCCTCCGCGATAGCGGACGCGGAGAGACGATAGGAGGGGGAAAGATTCTCGATCCGCAGCCATTGCTCAAATCTTCAGAGGCGGTTCCGGATGCAAGCGTGGATCGGGTCATTTCGGAGCATGGTTGGATTACAGATGACCATTTAGAAGCTTTGACAGGTGAAAGGCGAACTCCGACAGTTAAAAACTGGATTATTGACCCACCATTGATTAATGAATTGAAATTTGAGGTTCTTCACTTAATCGAAGAAGGTGGGGCACTTGGTGTGAATCTTTCTGACCTAAGTCAACACCAACGTAACATCGTCGATTTACTTTCTGACGTCGTCGTAGAAGGAAACTATCTCCGAAGAGAAGGTGAGGATAATCTAGCCGAGCATGACTTTCTGGAGGAACTGGAAATGAACTTGTTTAAACCACCTGAGCCTACTTCTGTGAGTAAGCCTGAACTCCGCGAGCTTGTGCGCAGGGGGCTGGTAATTGAGGAAGGTGGGATCTATTTTTCTCCTAAGGCTATTGAGGAAGCGACAACGATTTTGGGCTTAATGCTTCAAAAAGCACCTGAAGGTATCACGGTTGGTGAAGTTAGAGAAGAACTAAAGACAACAAGAAAGTACATCCTTCCTCTTTTGGCGTATCTTGATAATTCGGGAATAACTGTTAGACGAGGCGATGTCAGGTTGGCTGGTAAGCGCATGCCGAATACTAATTAGGAGCGTCACCTCCACAAGCTCTACCATAGAATTAGATTTGTAATCGAAATAGAAAAGGGGACTTCTAATGGATAGTGGACCAACCCCTCACCTAGAGGGAAAAAGAGGAGATTATGCTCCTATTACCCTCGTTCCTGGAGATCCAAAGCGGGCTAGATTCATAGCAGAAAACTACCTTCAAGAAGTCAGGCAGGTAAATAGTGTTCGCGGCGCCGATGGTTTTACCGGAACATTTAATGGAATTCCAATTTCGGTTCAAGCTGTTGGGATGGGGGTTCCATCAGCGGCGATTTACTATACGGAATTAATCCGTTTTTATGGAGTGCAAACACTTATTCGCGTTGGAAGCTGTGGAGGGTTGTCAGAGTCAGTAGGGCTGGGTGATATTATCTGCGCTACAGGAGCTGGAACTGACTCAGCTGCAATTCAGACTTTAAATAACGGACTCACGCTGCCTGCAGTTCCTAGTTGGGACCTTCTGTCTAGCGCTATGAGTGTTGCCGAAGAAAAAGAGATAGCGGTCATGGCTGGGCCTGTATTTACGTCTGATCTCTTTTATGGTCCAAGTACAAAAATTTTTGAAGAGCTTGGAGCGAGAGGAATCTTAGGAGTTGAGATGGAAGTTGCTGGTCTATTTACGATTGCGGCACTCGAGGGGGTTAAAGCCCTAGCTCTATTGACGGTAAGCGACGACATCGTGAGAAATGAAGTAATGACTTCATCGGATAGAGAAAATACTTTTGATGAGATGGTTACTGTAGCTTTGGGCGTTGCATCAAATCAAGCAGAATAGCTTCTTAATTAAAAAGGTTTTTCAGGGAGAAGGGATTTGCGTTC
>Ga0111541_10000367_pt1 | contig 14462 bp, 16 predicted proteins | sample Knorr_S7_td_DCM__FD_83039 | JGI IMG/M metagenome (GOLD analysis project Ga0111541, IMG submission 83039) | Marine microbial communities from Southern Atlantic Ocean transect - Knorr_S7_td_DCM_ad_131m_LV_B (version 2) (version 2) | ecosystem: Environmental > Aquatic > Marine > Oceanic | place...
AAATTTCCGATCGAAATCCTCAGAAGTAGTCAACCACGAGAGGTACCATTGCCTTATGGCTAATATTTCAGTTTCGCTGCCCGATGGTTCACAACGGGAAATACAAGATGGAGCAACCGCGGCTGACTTAGCTTCTGACATCGGTAAGGGCCTGCTGAAAGCAGCTCTCATAGCGGAAGTAAACGGAGAAGAGACAGATCTCAACAAGGTTTTACCTAACGGTGCAATTGTTAATATTGTAACGGCCGACTCTGATAAAGGTTTAGAGACTCTGCGGCATTCAACGGCACATGTCCTTGCTCAAGCCGTTCTAGAGCTTTATCCTGGCGCTACTTTTGCTATAGGGCCCCCTATTGAACATGGTTTCTATTATGACTTTGCCATGCCTGAAGGGGAAAAACTTAGTGATGAGAGTCTTCAAGTGATAGAAGAAAAAATGAATGAAATTATTACTGCTGATCAAGATTTTATTCGAGGGGAGGTCTCAGCGGGTGAAGCTCTTGAGATGTTTTCTGACCATCCATATAAATGTGAAATTATTGAAGCTGCTGATTCGACAGAAGTGAGCGCTGCCGACGCAATTAGTTATTACCGGAATGGGGATGGATTCATTGACTTGTGTCGAGGGCCTCATGTGCCTTCAACTGGAAAGCTTCAGCATTTCAAGCTGATGAATGTTGCGGGAGCCTATTGGAGGGGGGATGAAAAAAACCCCATGCTCCAGCGGATTTATGGGACAGCGTGGGCAACTAAAAAGCAATTGAAAGAACATATATATCGGCTTGAAGAGGCAGCGAAAAGAGATCATCGAAAACTCGCGAACGAATTGGATCTGCTGAGCTTTCCCTCAGAGCTAGGTGGGGGTTTAGCAGTCTGGCATCCCAAAGGCTCTCAAATAAGAAAATTAATGGAAGACTACAGTAGGAAACGACATGAGGAAGGGGGATATAAATTTGTTTACTCTCCACATATTGCAAATGCCGAGTTGTTCCGAACCAGCGGGCATCTAGATTTTTATGCTGAGGGAATGTACCCCCCAATGGAAATGGACAATGGGGAGTATTATCCAAAGCCGATGAATTGTCCTATGCACTGCCTAATTTACCGAGCAGGGACTAAATCATACCGAGATTTACCAATCCGGCTTTTCGAACTAGGAACCGTCTATAGGTACGAGAGGGCGGGAACGCTGCACGGCCTTATGAGGATTCGGGGTTTCACCCAAGACGACGCCCATATTTTCACCACTGAAGAGGGCCTTGCCGATGAGATAGCACAACTGTTGGAATTTGTTATATCTGTTCTGGAAGCGTTCGGGTTCGAGGACTTTTCGTTTAATCTATCTACTCGAGATTATGAGAAATCTGTTGGTGACGATCAGATATGGGACCTTGCTACTGCGGCCCTAGAAAAAGCGCTCGATACGCACGGACTACCTTTTGAGACCAAAGAGGGAGACGCTGCGTTCTATGGACCCAAAATAGATATTGACGTATCGGATGCAATCGGCCGGTCATGGCAGTTATCAACTATTCAGCTTGACTTTAATCTCCCTGAGCGATTCAACCTAAGGTACATAAACTCCTCTGGAGAGCGGAAGAGGCCGGTTATGATTCACAGAGCTTTAATGGGGTCTATCGAAAGATTCTTCGGTGTCCTCCTTGAACATTATGCTGGCGCATTCCCTGCTTGGCTGGCGCCAATCCAAATAGCGGTGCTTCCTGTCGCAAATGAACACGGAGACTACGCCTCGAGTATCGTTACTCAATTGGAAGAGGCTGGCTTTCGATGTGAGTTTCATCGTGCCGACAATCCACTTGGGAAGCGGATTAGGGATGTGAAGACTCAAAAGATTCCATATGTGCTTGTTGCGGGCAGTGATGATGTGGCCAACGGAACTGTTGGCGTTAATCCGAGGGGGAGCGAAGTGGAACGAGACGTGCCGATATCTGAATTTATAGAACGCCTGCAAGGTGAAGTCGAAAACCGTTTATGAGCAGTGGCCCCCGAAGTAAGGCACTGGGCCAGATTTGGGCCGGTTGGAGAAAAGAGTATGTAGCACGAACTCCAGATGCGGGCGAAAAAAACAATGACAGAAGTACAGCATTCGAAAAGATATTTGCCGCTAACTCAGATCCAAGTAAGGATAACTACATTCTTTGGCAAGGGAGCTACTGTGCTGCAGTGCTTAATCTTTATCCATATGTAAGCGGGCATGTGCTAGTTCTTCCCAAGCGAAAAGTGGGTGATCTTGTAAATCTGGAAAATGAAGAGTACATCGAATTATGGGAAGGTGTCCGTCTTGCAACGCGAGCGATTCAAAGCGCTTACAAGCCCGACGGAATCAATATTGGGGCAAACATCGGTGAAGCTGCTGGAGCAAGCATTCCCGATCACCTCCATGTTCATTGCTTGCCTAGATGGAAAGGGGATACAACTTTCCTCACTTCCGTAGCTGAGGCCAGAATGATCCCTGAAACGTTATCTTCGTCATGGGATAGGCTTCGGGCAAATTGGCCTCATGATCCGCGATAGCCGTGGTTAATAGGTAGTTGATAACGAAACCGGCTATCGTACTGAATGAACTAATTAGAGGTAGCGATGTCAGACGAAAAACAAGCACTTGATTCATTGCCCGAAGACCTCGAAGCATCGTTTAGTAGCCCTGATTACGAAATTCCAAATAACGACCGACGTCGAATCGCAGGCTTTCTCTATCTCGTAGTCGGAGTCGTGGCACTTGGACTCGGCATATTTGCCTCGGGTTCGCCACTTGCAAATTCCGGTTTTATGTATGCAGGAATAGGAATACTTTGTACTGCTCTCTATTCCTTTTTCGCCTCGGCAAGCACAAGCATTGACGAGAGCCAAGCTCTGAAACTCGCTGAGAGTGATTTAGGCTTTGCTGCTGGCCCTGCATCAGCTCAAATGATGTGGCGAGGGTGGGGAAGTAAGCCTGTTTGGCGCCTCCTAGTTTATTCCCAAGAGCCCCAGCCAGAGTTTCGAGCTGCTGTAATTATTGATGCAGGAAATGGGGAAGTCCTTGAAAAAGTAGTAGAAGAGAACCCTGAAGACTGGAGTTAAAAGTCTCAACATCTCTTAGACAAGGACAAATTTTTACAATGATCAGTGCTATTGTTGCGCCAGTTGGGTTTGGATTCGAAACTCAAAGGAGAAGAAGTGTTTGACGGAAATTTACGATCAGTGGTTGACAAGGTGCTAGACCCTATCGGTGTGGTCCTGTGGCGCCTAAAAATTTCCGCAGATGCATTAACAATCCTAGGAATTCTTGTAGCAGTAGCTGGAGCAATAGTTATCGGCCGTGGCCATATGTTTATTGGTTTTATTTGTCTGCTACTAACAGGAATCCCAGATGCTCTCGATGGAGCGGTAGCAAAAGCGGCCGGTACGGCTTCTGTCCGCGGGGCATTCTTTGACTCAGTCAGTGACCGGATAACTGACTCTTTGCTCTTTTCTGGAATAGCTTGGCACCTAGCTACAGAAGAACCTGGGAGAATCATGATGCTCCCAGTTGCTCTGATGGCTACTGCAATGCTTGTTTCGTACCAAAGAGCGAAAGCTGAGTCCTTAGGCTTTGATGCAAAAGGCGGAATCATGGAACGAGCTGAACGCTTTATTGTTCTTGCTTTGGGCCTTCTCTTCGATGAGATATTGATCCCTGTTCTTTGGGTAATGCTGGTGCTCACTGGCATTACTGCATGCCAACGCTTCGTCAAGATATGGAAGCAAGCTTCAAAAAATATGAGCTCTCCTATAGGGGATCAAACCTAAACGTGAGGAAGATTTCAATTGCCGTGACTGCCTACCGAGTTGGTAGCTACCTTCTGAGAAGAATTCCTAGAATTTGGTTGAGTCCCATTCAACGCTTTTCTGCATCTTTAGCAACTAGCGTTGCTAAAGAGAAAAAGATGCTTGTAGGCCGGCATCTGTCCGAGTATACGGTGAGGATCTTCCACCAAAACAACTGAAGGAAAAAATCGATCGAACCTTTGAAACATACGCTCGATATTGGATTGACTCTGCGAGGATACAAGACCTTACAGATTTTGAAATTGATGCAGGATTTACCGTGGAAGGTTTCGAGCACATAGAGAATGGCTTAGGAACTGGAGTGGGCGTAATATTGGCACTCCCGCACCTTGGTGGATGGGAGTGGGCTGGAAGGTGGTTAATCTGCTCGCCGAAATACCAAGTAACAGTAGTTGTAGAAGAACAAAGCCCTCCAGAGCTCTTTCAGTTCTTGATGAAATACCGGCAGGGTTTTGGGATGAACGTTATCCCTCTAGGGCCAAGCGCTGGTCGACAAGTCGTTGAGGCATTAAAAGCGAATCACATCGTTTGTTTGCTTTGTGACAGAGATATAGAAGGAAACGGAATAGAGGTCGATTTCTTCGGGGAAAAAACAACGGTACCTGCGGGGCCTGCCACACTGGCACTCCGAACAGGAGCCCATGTAATCCCTGTAGCTGTTTACCAACGTCAGGATTCCCACCATGCGGTCGTTTGCCCCCCGATTAAACCGGAAAGAACAAAAGGGAGATTTCGCGATGACATCACAAAAGCTACGCAGGACTTGGTTTACGTTTTTGAAGATTTGATACGAGCAGCTCCGGAGCAGTGGCATTTAATGCAGCCGAATTGGGAAAGCGACCATGTGGCTTTAGAAAGCTTCAGATTACAGAGAAAAAATTTCTTGAAATTCGAAAAAACCCCATAAGCCTCTGATATCGGCTACCAATAAAGATATGCGAATCGGAATGATAAGCCCCTACAGCCTCACAATACCCGGAGGTGTCCAAAACCAGATTCTGAGCTTGGCGCGCGCGTTGCGAAACAAGGGAATCGATGTCCGTGTTCTCGGCCCGTGCGATGGGCCTCCTCCTGACACGGGGATAACCCCTTTAGGGAATAGTTTGCCAACTGCGACAAATGGTTCTATCGCTCCACTTGCCCCAGACCCCTCAGCGCAGCTTCGACTGATTCGAGCCCTTAGAGATGAGAGATTCGACCTTCTCCATGTTCATGAACCGCTAGCACCCGGTCCGGTAATCACAGCAATTGTTCTAAAGCAAAGTCCAATTGTCGCTACTTTTCATCGGTCTGGGCCGTCGAAGTCCTATGAGTACTTCAATAAGCCAGCTCGATGGGTAGCAAACAGGGTAGAAGTAAACTGCGCCGTCTCTGAAGAGGCAGCTGTTACCGCAAGAAACGCTCTCGGTGGTGATTATGAAATTTTGTTTAATGGGATAGAGCTAGATCGGTATTCTTTAAAAGTCCCAAAGCAAGCAAAGCGGTCTATCTTCTTTGTCGGAAGGCATGAACCAAGAAAGGGCCTTGAAGTTCTTATCCGCTCTATGCGATTTCTCCCTGATGAGGTCAAACTTTGGATCGCATCCGATGGGCCAGATACAAAGCGCCTGCAGAAGGCGACTGAAGACGATATCCGTATTGAATGGCTCGGCAGAATATCGGAAGAAGAGAAAATAGAGCGTTTACAAAAATGCTCGTTGTTTTGCGCCCCTTCATTGGGCGGCGAGTCATTTGGAATCGTTCTCCTTGAAGCGATGGCATCAGGAGCGCTTGTAGTGGCAAGCGATATCCCTGGGTATTCAAAATTAACTAGAGGAGGCAAAGACGCCCTGCTTTTCAAAGCTGGAGATTCAACCGCCTTAGCGAAAGCCCTTGAGAAAGGCCTCTACGAGCCTTGGGCATCGCAAACTATAGTGCAATCAGCCATGTTAAGAGCTAAAGAGTTCTCTATGGTTGAGTTAGCTGAGCGCTATATCCAGATATATCAAAAGGCTATTGCCCTAACACCAACAGTGCCATTAGCTAAAGGAAGGCAATTCTTCACACAACGCGCCCTGAACTCAAAGAATTTCAGAATGAAGTAAAAAAATCTTATTGAGAGTAAATGATCATCAAGGATTGGTTATCATTGAAGTAGAAGCCGGAAGGAGGCTCCGTGGTTGCAACCATTATCATCATCGTAGTTGTAGCACTATTTCTTTTATTTCTCGTGCTGCAATATAACAGTCTCGTTCGATTGCGTAACCGAACAAAGAATGCTTGGGCGCAGATTGATGTTCAACTACGCCGCAGATATGACCTGATACCTAATTTAATTGAAACCGTGAAGGGGTATGCAGAGCACGAAAAAGAAACTTTCGATGCGGTTATACAAGCACGAAGTTCAGCAATGGCTGCTACTGGACCGGTCGATCAAGCACAGAATGAAAATCTTTTAGAAGGAACCCTTAAATCTCTATTTGCCCTGTCTGAGGCGTATCCAGACCTAAAGGCGAACGTAAATTTTCTTGAATTACAAGAAGAGCTAACGAGCACTGAAAGTAAAATTGCTTTTGCTCGGCAGCACTTCAATGACAGTGTCCTTGGGTATAACAACAAAATCGAAGTTTTCCCATCGAATTTGATCGCTGGCATCTTTAAGTTCGAACAAGAAGAATTCTACGAAGTAGAAGATGAAGCTGAAGGGCCAGTGCAGGTCCAATTCTGATGAATTCAAAAGTTGCGGCTTTTCGCGCTTCATTACTTTTCGTCGCCTGCGCAACAGTTGACTCACTGATTCTTATCATAATTGGTCTCCTGATAGGCATTGAATTCGCTATCTTGGTTCCTTGCTCAGTGGCCCTTGCGAGTCTTTGGATATTTATTGTCTTTAGACAAATAGATGCGTTCATTCTAAAAAAAATTAACGCTTTGCCAGTTAATCTGGAGACCCACCCTCGGTTCATCAATCTTGTAGAGGGGGTTTGTATTTCCTACGGATTTCGAAAGCCTCAATTATTCCTTATCGAAGACGCTGCTCCAAATATGATGATGGTAGGCCGCGACCCCCAGCACAGTAACTTAGTCGTAACAACTGGCCTGCTAGACCGCGTTGAACGAACTGAACTAGAAGGGCTAATCACTCATGAATTATCAAGGTCGAGAAACCGAACATCCTACTTAGAAGGAACTTTGGCCATAATTGTTGCATGGCCTTGGTCTTTTCTGCCCACTGTCGTTTCGAAAATAGGCGCGAAATTTCTAGACCCATGGACTATCGCAGAAATTGATGTAGCTGCTGTTGGGTTGACAAGGTATCCACCTGGATTAGAGAAAGCGTTAGAAAGTCTTTACTCCGATGGAAGGGAGCCAACATATAACCCAAGATTCTGTAGGCATATGTGGATTAACCCGCCAAGTGAAGCGCTGATTAATTCTGGATTCTCTACTAACGACCGGATTGCCGCACTGGCAGAGCTTTAACCTGCTTTATCAGAATCTATGTCCTAGATCTAAAAATTTAGAGATAAGATTTAAGTATGGCTGAAGAAAATATAGAAGACTCAAAGACAACAGGCACTGTAAAAGTAAAGCGCGGTCTTGCCGAAATGCTAAAGGGTGGGGTGATCATGGATGTTGTGACCCCTGACCAAGCGAAAATAGCCGAAGATGCAGGGGCGGTTGCTGTCATGGCGCTCGAGCGTGTCCCAGCCGACATTCGAGCTGATGGTGGGATAGCTCGAATGAGTGACCCCGAGATGATAGAGGGAATCCAAGAAGTCGTAACTATTCCGGTTATGGCGAAAGCCCGTATCGGCCACTTTGCAGAAGCCCAAGTGTTGCAGGCTTTGGGCGTTGACTACGTTGATGAATCTGAAGTACTCACTCCTGCAGATGAAAAACACCACATCGATAAATGGGCGTTTGAAGTACCATTTGTTTGCGGCGCCACAAATTTGGGGGAGGCCCTTCGACGAATCTCTGAAGGCGCATGCATGATTCGAAGTAAAGGCGAAGCCGGGACTGGGAATGTTGTTCAGGCAGTGAGACATCTGCGGACAATTTTGGGCGATATACGTAAGCTTGGACAGGCAGACTCTGCTGAACTATTTGATTGGGCTAAGGAACTTCAAGCCCCCCTGCCTCTCGTTCAAGAGGTTGCGTTAGCAGGTCGATTGCCAGTACCTATGTTCTGCGCAGGTGGATTGGCTACTCCTGCCGATGCAGCTCTCGTCATGCAGCTAGGGGCTGAGGCAGTTTTTGTGGGCTCAGGCATATTTAAATCAGAAGATCCCGAGCCGCGTGCCAAGGCCATCGTGGAAGCCACGACGAATTTCACACGTCCAGAGATTGTAGCGAAAGTCAGTCGAGGGCTGGGAGGGCCTATGACTGGCATCGGAATGGACGAAATCCAAATTAGGTTAGAAGACCGCGGTTGGTGAGTCTTGAAGGTTGGCGTTCTCGCACTTCAAGGCGCCTATGCCAGCCATTTGCAGACTTTTGCTTGTCTTGGTGTTGAAGTACTTGAAGTTCGAACCCCAGAGGATCTGGAGAAGATAGATCGTCTCGTCATCCCTGGTGGAGAGTCGACAACAATTTCTATGTTGCTTGATAGCAATGGAATGAGGGTTCCAATCCAGGAATCGATTTCGGAGGGCATGCCAGTGTTTGGGACTTGTGCCGGGATGATTGTTCTAGCAAGAGAAGTACTTGATGGGCGCGATGACCAAAAGCCTCTTGGGGCAATTGACATCACAGTCCGACGTAATGCGTTTGGTAGACAGGTCGATTCATTTGAAAGCGAAATCGAGGTTAGTGGGCTTGACGAGCCATTCCCATCTGTATTTATCAGAGCTCCAATTGTCGAATCAATCGGCGAAGGTGTGGAAGTATATGCAAGGGTTGACGAAAAAATAGTTTTATGTGGAACGGATTCGATATTAGTAGCTTCCTTTCACCCAGAGTTATCTAATGACGCAAGAATCCACGAAATGTTCTTGTCTTTGGAACCATCAGGTTCGCAGAGGTAGTGTTTTAGCATGTCTGGTCATTCAAAATGGGCAACGATTAAGCACAAAAAAGGCGCTGCTGATAAAAAACGTGGAAAGCTTTTCGCAAAGTTAATTAAGCAAGTCGAAGTCGCTGCCAGACAAGGTGGTGGTGACTTAGATGCTAATCCGACCCTTCGGACGATGTATCAAAAAGCAAGAGATAATTCGGTGCCGCTCGACACGATAGAGAGAGCGATTAAAAGAGGAACCGGCGAACTCGAAGGAGTGAATTACGAAGATGTTACCTATGAAGGTTATGCCCCTAACGGTGTGGCTTTATTTATCGAAACACTTACAGATAATAGGAACAGAACCGGATCAGAAGTGAGGTCGATGCTTTCCAAAAATGGAGGATCCTTAGCGGAACCTGGCGCAGTTGCGTGGCAATTTGAACGAAAGGGCGTAATTATTCTGGACCGTGAAGTGAATGAAGATGAGTTAATGATGGTGGCTTTAGAGAACGGGGCAGAAGACCTTGTAGACGAAGGAGATACATGGAGGTTGACTAGCGACCCAACTGACCTCAATGGATTGCGTGATGCATTGGAACAGCATGAAATTCTATTTCTTTCATCAGACCTTACTTTTCTCCCAACACAAATAGTGCCATTGACTGAATCAGGTTCAGCAAAACAAGTCTTAAATCTAATTGACCTTCTAGACGAGCTGGATGATGTTGACGCCGTACATGCGAACTTTGATATACCCGACTCTGTTATGCAAGAAATAGCGGGTTGAAGTTTAAAAATACATATTTCATGATCTAATTAAAAGTTTGATTTGATTCCACCGGTTGCCTTTTTATATAGGAAAAGCCCACCCATGGCTTCGGGTAGGGGCTATTATCGTACATATGTTCGTATTAGGAGTCGACCCTGGATTGTCCCGTTGCGGTTATGGGATTGTCCAGCGTAAAAATGGAAAAGAGGTCGCATTAGCTGCTGGGGTTATCCAAACGCCTCCTGAAATGGGAACTCCATATCGTTTGACTTTATTAAGGGATGAAGTTCGAGAACTGATTGCTGATTATAAGCCTGATGTTGTAGCTATTGAACGAGTCTTGTTCCAACATAATGCGGCGACAGCTATTTCTGTAGGGCAAGCAATTGGAATAGTCATGACCGAAGGTGTTTCTGCTGGTTGTGAAGTAGTTGAGTACTCTCCAAATGAAGTGAAGCAGGCTGTTGCCGGCCATGGAGGTGCTGATAAGGAAGAGATGGAAAAAATGGTTCGTATCCTATTGGGAATTAGAACTCCGCTTCAACCCGTTGACGCTGCTGATGCATTGGCGCTTGCCCTTTGTTATTTGGCTCGTCAGAGCGTGGAGGCACCATGACAATTGGGAGCCTTCGCGGAGAGTTGATATTAGTTGAAGATCAGGAGATCATTGTTGAGGTAAGCGGCGTGGGGTACAGAATCTTTATACCGCCATTAACACAAAAGCAGTTTGGTGAAACTGGTTCTGAAACACTTGTGTACACACATCATCATTTTCGAGAAGATGCTCAGTCTCTATTCGGATTCCCAACTCGAGAAGATTGTTTATTCTTCGAAGCGCTTATTTCGACACATGGTGTTGGTCCATCGTTGGGGCTTTCTATATTGTCCACCCACTCACCTAACCAACTGGCAAATATTTTAGCTGATGAGGACACTGACGCATTATGTCTAGTTCCAGGTATAGGTAAAAAAACTGCCTCACGTCTTATCGTGGAACTGCAATCAAAAATTGACTTAGATTCTATCTCTCTCAATGGCCAAGACTCGGACGATAACGACTCTCTAACGGATGACTCCAGCCGTAAAGATGTTCGTGATGCTTTAAGTGGCCTTGGTTACGGTAGGGAAGAAATACAGTTAGCAATGAAAAACCTGCCATCCAATGCTGAACCCTCTCTATTGCTTAAACTCGCATTGCAAGAGCTGGCAGCAGTGACGTAAGAGAAAACTAGGATTATTGGTAGGCCTATGAGAGAAGAACTTCTTTCCCCTGAAAACTCAATTGAAGATCAAGAGGTAGATTTTGAATTAGAAGGTTTAGGCCTTAGACCAGCTTGCCTTGATGACTTTATAGGCCAGCCTGAATTAAAAGAACATCTCTCGATCATCCTTACAGCTGCGAAAAAAAGGGAACACCCTTCGGATCATTTGCTTTTCGCAGGGCCACCAGGGCTAGGTAAGACCACATTAGCCAATATTGTTGCGAGAGAGATGGAAGTATCGCTTCACACAACGTCTGGGCCCGCTCTTGAGCGTGCTGGAGACTTGGCTGCGATCCTCACGAAACTAGAACCTGGGGATGTTCTCTTTATCGATGAGATACATAGATTAAATCGAGCTGTTGAAGAAGTTCTTTATCCCGCCATGGAAGATTTTCAGTTGGATATTGTGCTTGGAAAAGGTCCCGCAGCGCGCTCAGTTCGGCTGACAATATCTCCGTTCACTTTGGTAGGGGCTACTACCCGAACTGGCTTAATAACTGGCCCTCTTCGAGACCGCTTCGGTTTAGTAGCTCGGATGGATTATTACGAAGCTGAAGATTTAAATGAAATTATCCTTCGCTCTGCGAACATATTTCAAGTGGACATCGAAGAGGTCGGAAGCAGGGAAATAGCCGTCAGATCAAGGGGCACTCCCCGTATAGCTAATCGACTTCTGCGAAGAGTTAGAGACTATGCAGAAATTAAGGCTGAAGGAGTTATCGATGAGCAGACAGCGGTAGATGGGTTAAAGCTTTTCGGTGTTGATGAGCGTGGGCTAGATAAGGTTGATCGGGCAATCTTGAAAGCTATCTGTGAAAGGTTTAATGGTGGCCCTGTCGGTTTATCGACACTTGCAATTAGTGTTTCAGAGCCAGCAGAAACCGTTGAAGACGTCTATGAACCCTTTCTTATCCAGCAGGGGTTTATTATGCGAACGCCTCGTGGAAGGGTGGCAACGGACGCAGCATGGACTCATCTTGGGATGAAACCGCCAGATAGAGCTTCCGAGTCCTCTCCGAATTTATTCTCTTAACCTAATACTTGAATTTACGCTTATGCTGTTTTGAATGGAATCATCTTCATTTGATTATTCTTTGCCATCGGGAGCGATAGCACAAACCCCGCTATCTCCTCGAGATTCTTCTCGGCTTCTGGTAGACGGAGAAACTACTCTTCATAAGCATGTCAGGGATCTTCCTGCATTTCTCCAAGAAGGTGACCTCGTTGTTTTGAATAACACAAGAGTGATGCACGCCAGACTCAATTTATTCAAAAAAACTGGTGGGGCTGTAGAGGTGCTCGTTCTATCTGAGTTGCCTGATGGGCGATGGGAAGCTCTTATTAGGCCAAGTCGAAAAGTGCCATCAGGTTCTCTCTTATACAACTCAGCTCAGGAACCTGTTCTGGAAGTAATAGGTGATGGGGCACTTGGGGTGAGGATTATTGAAGCAAGGAAAGATTCAATAAGGCATTTGATGAAGAGTGAAGGGAAGGTTCCTCTTCCTCCTTACATAACTACCAGCTTGAAAGATGCCGAACGATACCAAACTGTTTTCTCCGAAGATGAAAAGTCCGTGGCGGCACCTACTGCAGGACTTCATTTGACGCAATCAGTTTTAGATGGGGTAAAGGAAGTAGGTGCAGAAATTGCTTTTGTTGAGCTCAATGTCGGACTTGGTACCTTCCGCCCAATAGAGGCATCAGACCTTTCAGGCCACTCAATGCATGAGGAAGAATATCGAATTTCTCCGAAGACATGGGGCGCTTGCCTAAAAGCAAAGAGAGTTGTTGCTATCGGTACCACCGTAGTTCGGGCGCTTGAGACAGCGGCTATAACGCACGAGCTTGAAGGAAAGAGCAGCTTATTTATAACACCAGGATTTGAATTTAAAGTTGTTAACGCTTTGCTTACAAACTTCCACCAGCCACGATCGACGTTGTTAGTTATGATTGAAGCGTTTATCGGTGCACGATGGCGTGAACTATATACGTTGGCTTTAGACGATGGGTACCGGTTTCTCTCTTTCGGGGATGCAATGTTTCTAGAGAGACAGGTTATTTGAGAAGCCGGATACATAAACTAGAACAATGAAGGTAGAACCAACACCAAATTTTGCTGTGGAATCAACAGATGGTTCTGCTCGCCTCGGAAAACTTTCTATGGAGAGGCATGCTCTAGAAACACCAACCTTCATGCCGGTAGGAACTCGAGGGGCGGTGCGGACCCTTAACTCACTTGACCTAGAAGAACTTGGTGCCGATGTAGTTCTGGGTAATACGTACCACTTGATGCTCAGGCCAGGAGTTGAGATTATCAAAGCACAAGGCGGACTTCATGGGTATACAGGTTGGGACAGGCTAATTTTAACTGACTCTGGAGGCTACCAAGTGTTCTCCTTAGAGCCAGAGGTAGATGACCAAGGCGTAACTTTTAAATCAACATATGATGGAAGTCTCCACCGATTAACGCCAAAAGATGCTGTTGATATTCAATGTGGGCTTGGTGCGGATATCCAGATGGCGCTAGATGTCTGCCCTCCTCTGCCAGCAGAGAAATCAGTCATTGAAACTGCAGTAACTAGAACAAGCCTTTGGGCTGAGAGCGCAAGAAAATATTTCCTTACCAGGAGAGAAAATGAAAATTTCACTAACGCCCAGTTCGGGATAGTTCAAGGTGGTCTAGATCTCTCGCTTCGTCAGACATCGGCTGAGCAAATAGTTGAAATAGGATTTGATGGTTATGCAATTGGTGGCCTGTCTGTTGGTGAAAGTAGATCAGAAATGATTGAACCGATGGATGCGAGCATACGCACACTTCCATTTGATAGGCCTCGCTATTTTATGGGTTTGGGTGACCCAGCTGGTCTTGTAGAAGCCGTCAACCTCGGGGTTGACATGTTCGATTGTGTCTGGCCGACACGTCTTGCTCGCCATGGCACGGCCTTAACTAGAGAAGGTAGAGTCAATCTCGGAGCGGCTCGGTACGCAAAAAGTGAAGACCCTATAGATCCATATTTCCTTCAAAGTCCAGCCTCTCATTGGTCTCGAGGATACCTACGCCACCTTTTATCGGTGGGAGAACCCGCAGCAGCACGTCTTCTAACCCTGCATAATCTAGCGTGGCTATTCGATATGATGCAACGGATGCGAGACGCCATATCAAGGGGCACATTCCAAGAGTTTCGAAAAGAAATCCTTGAAATTTGGGGCTGAAGCTTCGAAATTATCTACCTAATGTGTTTTGATAAGGGAATAATGGTCTGAACGCAGTACCATGTGCGAACTGAAAGAATTATTTTCCCGAAGATAGGATGATGTTATGGGAATTCTATTTATTCCAATTTTGCTTGTAATTATGTATCTGCTGATACTTAGACCACAACAGAAAAGGATGAAAGAGCAGCGAGCGATGTTGAGTGTCCTTGACGTTGGTGATGATGTGAGAACTGATTCAGGGATTTATGGGACGATAAGCGATCTTGACGGCGATACTGTCTTCCTAATGGTCGCTGATGGTGTTGAGATAAAGATCTCAAAAGCATCGATTGCCGAAATGATACAGTACAACGACGAAGACTAAACGAGCTTTCGACCCATCATGAAACAGCGACTTCTCACC
>Ga0111541_10000369_pt1 | contig 14419 bp, 14 predicted proteins | sample Knorr_S7_td_DCM__FD_83039 | JGI IMG/M metagenome (GOLD analysis project Ga0111541, IMG submission 83039) | Marine microbial communities from Southern Atlantic Ocean transect - Knorr_S7_td_DCM_ad_131m_LV_B (version 2) (version 2) | ecosystem: Environmental > Aquatic > Marine > Oceanic | place...
AATAAGTCCCAAGGCCTCGTTATATCTCTTTACAAGAACAGGATTGCCAGGGGTCGTCCCTGTCTGTAAACGTGAATTTACTGCCGCGACTGTTCTTTGATAACTCTCTGCACTTAGTATTCCATCCGATCTTATTTTTTGAAGTTCGGTATTATTTTTCATTACATTTCTTTGCAGTCTCGATAGTTCACGCCTAAGTTCTCTTATTTTCTCACCAACAAAAGTTGATGTTTCTTCCTGTGTCCTGTCAGATTCGGGAGATGCAATTGACGAGGTTATGGCCGTTCTTTTGCTGGTAGAGTCAGTTGGAACTTGCTTGTTAGATTTAATGGTAGGGGTTTTACCGCCGGTAGGGTCTTCGCCCGTCAAACTTGGAAGAAGAGAATTTTCAGGAAAAGCACAACCTGCAACAAATAGGGACGTAACCATCCAAATTACTAAAAATCTTATCGACTGCATTCCGGAAACATCCTCAATTATTTTGGTGCCTCATAACAATTCGACTGTTGTTATCCAAGCATCTAAAAATTTCCTCAACCACTATAATACATAACGGTATTTAACAATTCAATCAAGTAAACACATACTTCTCAAAATTACAATATTTTACGACCAATTTGCCTAATAAATGGATAATAGTTAAATTAAAAGGAGTTGGTGATTAATTTGGACCAGGGGATAGTACCGCAACTCTGTCTATAAGAGAAAAAAGTAACCTGATTCGTGTCCCATTAACCAAAATTATTATCTTGCTATTTTAATGAAGGTACCCAATACCTTTGTATAACTTGTATTTGGGTCTGGAGTTTCATAAGTTCGTATTATAAGCGCCCGTAGCTCAATTGGATAGAGCGTCTGACTACGGATCAGGAGGCTGAGGGTTCGAGTCCTTCCGGGCGCGCCACTATATTCGAGGCCCATAGTTTTGCACAGGTTATTGTTGCTTGGCCATGTGACGGACGGTGTCAGCCAAAATACTGATTAGCCCCCTAGTGAATGGGTCTAATTCATTCATTTTCTTTTTAAAATTAGCTTTACTCACCTCGAGTAACTCAACAGGACCATTAATAGCTTTAGCTGATGCCATTCGAGGTTCGTCATCTATAAGAGCCATTTCACCGAACATTGCACCCTTCTCAAGAACTCTTAGGCTTGTTAAATCGCCATTAGAGTCCTTTAGAATTTCGACTTGCCCTTCCGCAATAATAAAAGCTAGGTCACCGGTCTCGTGCTCTCGGAATATAAACTGATCTTTTTCAAACCTTCTTCTACCTACATCGGAAAGTCTAGCATTTGTTCTGTTTAAATCAGGGGCGGATTTCTTGTTCATAAAATTTCCTTAATTTTTGATAACTAATTTATTATACTAAACTAGACTAAATTTACATAACGGTTATCTTACAATCTCTGCCATGAATTTGATTAGGCCTCTGGTAAAAGGGTCGAGTTGCTCCATTTTTTTCTGAAAATTAGCTTTGCTTACTATTAGCAATTCAACTGGCCCATTAATAGCCTTAGCTGAGGCCATTCTTGGTTTGTTATCTATTAGAGCCATTTCGCCAAACATAGCACCCTTCTCGAGAACCCCTAAGACTTTAGGACCATTATCAGACTCTTTGATAATTTGCACCTGTCCATTTGCTATTATATAGGCCACGTCTCCATTTTCGTGTTCTCGAAATATGACTTGATCCCTATCATATTTTTTTCTTCCTATACCGGACAGTCGAGTATTTGTTGATTGTAAACCTGTAGAGGCATTAGTATTCATAAAAATCTCAAAATCGTTGCAGACCACGCTAAAATAGAGTTTGAATGCTATTCGTGTAAGTTGTCAATGGGAATAGTTGGAATTGGAGTCAAACTTATGACATCAACTAGGTTCGTCTGTTTTTTGCTTATTCTATTTTTTCCTCAAATTTGTCTGAGTGAAGTTTTTCCCGACTTTAAATTTAAAACACAGAAACATAATGTGTTAGTAAAAAAGTTGGTCGGCAACTTAGATCATCCCTGGGGCTTAGCTTTCCTCCCAAATGATTTGTTTTTAGTTTCAGAGAGGTCGGGAAAACTAAAGCTTATAATGCCAGACTTATCTCAAAAACTGGTTCATGGGTTACCGGACGTTTGGGATCATGGACAAGGTGGACTACTTGACGTTGTAACAGATCCAAATTTTAGCCAAAATCAAATAATTTATTTTAGTTTTTCTGAACCCTCATCGGATAACAGGAGAGCGGGAACTGCAGTAGCTTCAGCCAAGTTAATCTTAGAAAAAAAACCGGTATTAAAGAATATGCGGGTAATTTTTACCCAAAATATCAAGTCAAGTAGCTCTGTGCATTTTGGTTCTAGAATTGTAATATCTCCGAATAGAAAATTATTTATTACTATTGGGGATCGAGGTGACGGCGATAGGGCCCAAAATCCTTTTGATCATGCTGGCTCTGTTTTGAGGATTAACACCAATGGTTCATCCCCCTCGAGCAATCCATTTTTTGGGAGCAAAAAAGCATTGCCTGAAATATGGTCTATAGGCCATCGCAATCCTCAAGGGGCTATTTGGAATACTGTAACAGAATCATTATGGACGTTGTCCCATGGTGCCCAGGGGGGTGATGAAATAAACCAGCCGCTAGCTGGAAAAAATTATGGTTGGCCTATAATATCTTATGGTCGTCACTATTGGGGTGCTAAAATAGGCGTGGGAACCCATAAATCTGGACTGCAGCAGCCTATTTATTACTGGGATCCCTCTATTGCTCCGTCGGGATTTGCAATTTATTCGGGTGATATTTTTAGTAAATGGAGAGGAAATTTATTTGTGGGAGCCCTAAAACACGAATTAATTTCAAGGTTAGAATTAAAAAACGGAAAGATTGTTAGCGAAGAGAGGCTATTTCCCAACCGCTTTGGAAGAATTCGTGATATTAGGGTTGGGCCAGAGGGGCATATCTACTTCCTGACAGATGAGACCGATGGCGGGCTATATAAAATTAGCTCTTTAGATTAATCTAAGCGCAGAATTCCGCCTTTGGGGCCATTTCATCGAGGGAAAATTTTTCCCGCATCATCATTTCAATCAATTGGGCTTTTTCAGATGACGAGCCGGGATCGTTCCAAAGATTGTTTAGTTCATGTGGATCGTTATGATGATCATAAAGTTCCCCGAACCCATGTTCCAGCCAATAGGTCATCCTCCATCTTCCATCAACAAATGAACGGGTTCTTAGATAGTGATCGCAATTCGCGTTGAATGGAATTTCGTCTTCTTCTAAAAGAATTCCCAAACGTGATGGAGGAGAATTTGACTTGTGCGCGGCAATAATATCAAATCCCTGAATGCCGTGGTAGGGCGCCAGTCCGGCTCTCCCTAAAATTGTTGAAGCAATATCAATTGTTCCTGACAGCATGTCTGTTCTTTCTGCAGGGCCCTCGTCATAAGGGTCAGACCATATGAAAGGAGATCTGATAAGTCCCTCATTATGGAAGCAGTGCTTAAGCATAAGTCCTTGTTCTCCCATCAAATCGCCATGATCAGAGGTGAAAATCACTACTGTATTGTTGGTTAAATCAAGCTCCTTCAGTTTTTTTAGTATTCGTCCAACAGAGTCATCCACAAAAGATATCATGCCATACGTTAGTGCAATCGACTCCCTTGTTTCTCTCTCTGTTACTGCATAAGCGGCGACACGGCTCTCTCTAGTTCCATTCTTGAGTTGGCGATGAAGGTCTTGTTGAAATGGAGGAGGCTCAAACAAATCTGTTCCTAATGATATGGGTGGCGGGCAATCTACTGGGTCATACATGTCCCAATACTTTCCGGGCGGAGTAAAGGGGTGATGAGGGTCAGGAAAGCCAACTTGAATAAAAAATGGTTCATCGGTTTTGGATGAAGCATGTTGTTCCAAGTAATCAATAGTTCTTTCTTCTACAAAAGTTGTAGACCACAACTCTTCAGGTACAGCAGTCTTATATGCTTGCGGAGCAACATATTTATTTCCCGGCAATTGGTTTTCTTGACCAGTTAATTTTTTGAAATCTGCATAACGCTTGAGGGCCCAATGGGTGTAGTGCCCCCCAGCATAATCTGAGTGCCCATTTGCTAGTTCTACGTGCTGAAAACCATAATAAGGAAGGTTAATCTTCTTATTAGAATCTTCTTCCCATAAATCGATTCTTTCATTTTCATATATTTTGCCAGTCCTGACCTCAAGGTACGCTTCCTGAAATTCTAAGGAAGGAGATCGGCCACCTTTTTTTTCTGGGTAGTTCCAATCTTCAACTAAATGATTTGCCATATTTTGAAGATGACATTTACCGACTAAAGCAGTTTTGTACCCTCCGTTAGCTAGTATATGTATGAAGGTATTAGAATTCCATGGTAAGCAAAGGCCATTTGTTAATACGCCATTTATGGACGGCATCCTTCCTGTAATGAGGGTGGCTCTATTTGGCATACAGATGGGGCAAGATACATAAAACTTGTCAAAAGATAATCCCTTATCGGCTATTTTATCTATATTTGGGGTTTGAACTACTGAATTTCCATAACATCCTAAGTGGTCCGCACGGTGCTGGTCAGTCATAATAAACAAAAAGTTAGGATGGTCTTTAGCCAACTTTTATCTCCTCATACAACGTAAGTTGAAAATAACTTGGTCTATCAGGTTTGTCATCAACCTATACTTTATTTCGTTTTAACGTAAATCAATGATGATTTAAACCTGTTTCACAAGGTGAAATTTATAAAAGAGTATTAACCAGAATTATGAATATAACAATTAAACCAACTAATCTAGTTATCAAAATAAACAGTAAGCTGGAAATCTTAGTTATATGGTGATAGATACGATTAGTTCATGCTTACTAAACCCAGAATATGATGACTGAAATACAATACAAAAGAAATTTTTCGATTGTTGCTCATATTGATCACGGCAAATCTACATTAGCTGATCGAATGATCGAAATTTGTGGGGGTCTCTCGGACCGAGAAATGAAGGACCAGGTTCTTGATTCGATGGATATAGAGAGGGAGAGAGGCATTACCATCAAGGCTCAAACTGTAAAACTTAAATACCAATCTAGGAATGGCAACAAGTATGAATTAAATTTAATTGATACCCCAGGGCATGTTGATTTTACTTATGAAGTTAGTAGATCGCTGGAGGCTTGTGAGGGCAGTTTGCTTGTGGTTGACTCTACTCAAGGCGTAGAGGCTCAAACACTAGCCAATGCTTATTTGGCGATAGAGGCAGATCATGAATTAATTCCCGTATTAAACAAAATAGATTTGCCAGCTTCTGACCCCGATAGGGTAAGTAACCAAATTGAGGAAGTGGTCGGGGTGGATGCTACAGATGCGCTAAAAATATCAGCAAAAACAGGTGATGGTGTAGCCCAAGTATTGGAAAAAATCATAGACTTAGTTCCCCCACCCACTGGCAGCGAACGGTCCCCTCTCAAGGCATTGTTAGTAGACTCGTGGTATGATCCTTATCTTGGAGTTATGATATTGGTTCGGGTAAAAGATGGCTATTTGAGCAAGGGTATGAAGATTCGCTTCATGTCTTCAGACTCGTCATACCAAATTGATAATGTGGGTGTTTTTACGCCAAAGCCAACTCCTGTTGAGAGGTTAACGCCAGGAGATGTGGGTTATATAACGGCTTCAATAAAAACAGTTGCTGAAACGCCCGTGGGCGACACCATTACTTCCGATAAGAATCCAGCTGACGCTCCTTTGCCGGGATTTAAACCTTCTATACCTGTAGTGTTTTCCAGTCTTTTTCCAACAGATAACGCTGAATTTGACGAGTTAAGAGATAGTCTTGCGAAGTTGAGGCTTAATGATTCTAGTTTTGTATTTGAGGCAGAGTCATCTGCAGCTTTAGGTTTAGGTTTTAGGTGCGGATTTCTTGGTCTTTTACATCTTGAAATTATACAAGAAAGACTAGAAAGAGAGTTTGGTTTAGACCTAATTAATACGGCTCCAAGCGTTGTGTACAAGTTGCATATGACCAACGGCCAGTCACTCGAATTACATAATCCGGCAGATATGCCTGAAGTAACTCAAATTAGTTTTATAGAGGAGCCATGGATTAAAGCCACGATATTAGTTCCCGACGAACATCTGGGAGGGGTGTTATCTCTATGCACTGAGCGCCGTGGGGAGCAATTAGACCTCACCTATGCAGGTTCTCGGGCAATGGTAGTTTACAGACTTCCGTTAAATGAAGTGGTTTTTGATTTTTATGATCGTTTGAAATCTACTTCTAGAGGATACGCTAGTTTTGACTATCAGCTTGATGGATATCGAGAGTCTAAGTTGGTTAAAGTGTCTATTCTTGTCAATGGTGAGCAGGTAGATGCTCTATCATTTATAGCACATTTTGATCAGGCAGAGGCGCGTGGACGGTTAATATGCGAAAGGCTTAAAGATTTAATCCCACGACAATTATTTAAAATTGCTATTCAGGCTGCGATCGGAGGAAAAGTTATAGCTAGAGAAACCGTAAGCGCATTAAGAAAAGATGTCACAGCTAAGTGTTATGGCGGGGATATAACAAGAAAAAGAAAACTCTTGGAAAAACAGAGAAAAGGAAAAAAGCGAATGCGTCAAGTTGGGCAAGTGGAAATACCTCAGTCCGCATTTCTTGCTGCCCTTCGGACTAGTGACTTATGATTTAGATAGTTATGCTAGACAGTTGCTTTTTGTGTCGCTTTAATTGTCCTCATGATTGAATATTACAGTCCAGATTTAGGTAAAAACCCTGAGGACCCATTTGCGAGAGATGCATCCGGCCAATTAGTGAGAAGGTCTTATTGGTTGGGCTTGAGTGACCGGTCGGTTGTTTTAGCAATGACCATGGGGGTCGGAGCCAACATAACAAACGAACAAAAGCGGCTACACTTAGAAGATATAGCAAGAGAGCATTTAGCAGAAGAAATCTGCGTGCAAGAGATACTTCCCCCAGAATAGGTATAAAAAGGGGCGCCAATTATTGAATTGCCGCCCCCCTTCCAAATAATTAAGTACCTTAAATGGCTATACCAGTTTGCCTCCATGTTGAAGTACTTTTACAATCTGGGCACACTCTCTCCCCAATATGGGCCGAGTGAAAATTTGTTGAGCACATTAGGCATTTTCTAACCTTCGGCTGCAGGTTTTCTGCCTGCGGCTTTTTATTCATCTCCGAACGAGACCCCATAATTTATCCTCCGACTGGTATTTTAACTCCCACATTAGCTGCGGGTAGTTTTATCTTTAAACAGTTAATACTCGTAAGCATCTATGCTTTACAATAATAAAATCATTAACTCATTCTGAGCGCACAAATACTGTTGAGAAAACAAAGACCTCTTTATATTCCAAGTAGTGCAGAAAACTATCATGCAAAAAATGCATAGCAGGTATGATTAAAATGGGGCCCTAGGCGTCTGGTAACATTTTGGCGGATTTGTGAGGTTTTGCCAGCATTGTCGGAAAAAATTAATGGTTATTGCTGTTGCGAGATTGGTTTATTGTAACTCATTAGAACAAGAAATAAAATCTAGGTAATGTCAGAAGTCAATTTTGAATGAAAAGCATGTCCCAATAAAATAGGGAAATCGGGGTTGGTATCACCAAAGCTAAGATGTGTTTGTCTAAAGGGGGTATTCATGGGGCATAACTACGTCACCTCTAGAGATGTCTTTTAGATTGGTTAGTCCCATTACGCCCATAGTTCGCAATATCTCTTTCTGAAGAATGTCAAGAGCACGGTATGCACCATCCTCACCCGCCGCCGCCGCTCCGTAAAGGGTAGCCCTTCCTATAATTACTGCATCTGCGCCAAGCGCTAAACCTTTTAAAATGTCTGAGCCTCTTCGAAAACCTGAATCAACTATTACAGAAATTCTGTCTCCTACCTCTCTTTTGATTTCTGGCAGAACGTCGATAGAAGCAAGCGCAGCGTCTGAAGCTATACCGCCATGGTTTGATACAACAATGGCGTCTGCCCCGATCTCCAAACATTTGGCGGCATCGCTCGGATGCATTACGCCTTTAACAATTAATTTATTAGGCCACATCTCGCGTATTTTTTTTAAGAATTCCCAATTGAGAGAGTCGTTTTTAAACAAGAAATCTTTTAAGCTGGAAGCAGACAGGTTTTCGGGTATGTTGATATTAACGTATTTAGGTAGGTGGCCCTCAGCCAGCACGTACCTAAAGGCTGTACCAAATAACCATCGAGGATGTGTCAAAACGTCGAAAATATTTCGAGGGGTTATTCTAACAGGAAATGACGTACCGTTACGTACATCAAATTCGCGATTATACGGAACCGTAGAGTCTACAGTGAGAATAAGAGCTTCAAAGCCGGCTGCTTTTGCGCGGGGAACAGCCTCTAGCGAAGCCTCCATGTCACGCCAGATATAAAGATGGAACCATTGCCTACCGCCTCCCTCATTAATAATGCGCTCCATTGAAGTATTTGATGTACTTGCGAGGGCAAATGGAATACCAGCTTTTTTAGCAGCTTTGGCTAGCGCTAGCTCACCTCGGTACCAAACAAAGCCTGCTGGCCCAGTAGGGCCGATGATAACCGGCATGTTTATTCTTCCCCCAAAAAACTCTGACTGAGTATGGCGGGATGAGGTGTTATTTAGAACCCGTGACCGTAGTTTAATACGCTGCAACGCTGTGCGATTATGCTGCAATGCGATATCGTCTTCCGAGCCTCGGTCGCAGAATTCAAACAAACCTTTAGGTAGGCGTCGGCGAGCAAGTTCACGCAAATCTTCTATGTTCAATACTTTTTCTGGGTTAAAAAACATATTTTGCTAGTTTACCAAAAACTGCCACATTATTTTGGCCTATTTCAATTAGTTTAATCGCTCTGACAAAAATAATTCTGGATCTGAGCAATAAAAAAGTAACAACGGTTTTAATAATCCAATGTACTTATTTTTTTCTATTTATCCTCTCACAATCCAAACTTTAATTAATCAAAAAATACAAATGCTCTAGTCTCAATGCTTTCTCTAGGTCTTGGATTTTGTGGTGTAGAGGGATCCTCAAAAGCTGAGTGTAGTGCAAACCTAGCCGTTCCATCTTTCAGGGTGTCGTAGTTTTTGAATAGAAGGACCTCGTCACGTTTCATCTCTGGGTAATAATACCAGCGATGAGAGCTATCAAATGCAGCGTGACGGGTCGAGCTTGACCTAGCATATTCAAAAGAAGGCTCGGCTCTATGAGGAGCATGACGATATGTATCGACTAGCAAGTTTTCATTAACTGTACGCGCATCACAAACGGCAATTGGCCACTCCTCAATTGTGCCAGTCATAGATCGCCAGGCGTTAACCATCGCAAATCGTCGATTTAACTTATCACTAACTTGTTTTCCAAAAACATCATGCATTCTTTGCTCGGCAGATGTATCTGAATAATCGGAATGTGGTGCAGGTACAGGATCTCTCGCATTATATTTTTCTCTTTGTTCTGGAGCTGTCGAACGTCTAGTATGATCAAATACTACTACTTCCCTTCCGCCAGATGCTCTCCTAATCAAGTCTTCAATTTCCAGGCTGTAAATTGTGTCTAACTCTGAATCATCGAAAAAATTAACAACCTTGCTAACTTGTTTAAAAAAAGCGAAACCCTCTCTGTCTAATGATGGATCTGTTGCAAGTAGTCGGCCGTTTTTGATTTTCATTACTGTGGGGTCCCTTGTAGCTTGAAAATCATTTGTATCTTTTGCAGTATTCGTCTGCCTATTGATTGGTGTCTTGCTTGTATCCTTAAGATAGAAAAAGGGCGCTTCTATTTCTTCTGCAACTGCCATTTTTAAATTCATCTCTAATTAGTGAATTATAATTTGATAGACTATACAAAGCTGCGCTAGCCAACTACCAATAAAAGCAGGAGTACGAATATAAGAAATACCAAATGTATAAGATAAATAATGGATAACACGGAGCCAGAAATAAGCCATTGCTGCAGAGGCGGTGGCTTCATTTGAAACATTTGCTAAATGCGCAATAATCACTATTACTGCAAACGGGATTAGGTTTTCAATGGCATTGTAGTGTGCTCGCTTAGCTCTCTCTGCCCACAAAAAACGTTGCTTTTCATTGCCCTGCCATTTTAGGGCAGCAAGTACTCCATCGTTTATAATAGCTGAAGTGACGTATGGAACCCATAAAAACAAAGTTAGGATTGAAACCCAAAATAGCATCTCTAATTCTACTGACATGGCAAACGCCTCCTTACTTTTTGTTACCTTTGATTGGCCCCAAGTAGCCGGTAAATAAATGAAATAAATAGGCTAATTGGGCGCTTATATGTAATACTTTCGATAGTTCTATTTCAATATTACATCATCTTGTCATAAAAATATCTGAATGTGAACTATTCACACACGAATCCATACCCAAAATCCATAGTATATTATACCATCAACATATATTTGGCAGGAAGTGCCGGCAGTAAAATGCCAAATTATTAATTTTTTGACACAGACAATTAGAATACATGGTTTGAATTAATGTCTAAAACGTAGAAAACAATGACCCTTGAGCAAGCCTATTTCATCGCACAAATATTTGTGGGTGTTGGATTCAATGGTGCAACCGGAGAAGTACTTAAGAAGTGGTGCCTCGGGAGAGACTCGAACTCTCACTCTGTTGCCAGAACCGGATTTTGAATCCGGCGCGTCTACCAGTTCCGCCACCGAGGCAGGTTTGACCCCATTCTACATTCAGCTTGCTATGCTAACAAACTAATTTAAGTGCAATTTTTAATGTATTTTTTGAGGATAGCCCATTTTTGACTCTTTAAGTGCTACAAAATCTCAGCGATACATCCAAGTGTTTTCTTACGAATTTTATGCTGGTAGGTTGTTTTATTCATATTGTTAGTCGTTATGTGCTTGGGGTGGTTTTAAAGCTTGCCCCTGTCAATTTAACGAATCTGAAGTAAGTATATAGAATGTTATTAAGGCTTTATAATTATCTTATAGTTTTGGCTGGCCACAAATATTCACTATTTGTATTGGCTTTAATAGCTTTTGTTGAAAGTTCAATATTTCCTATACCTCCTGATGTAATGCTTATACCTATGATTATAGCTGCTAGGAATAGGGCCTGGTTGATAGCTGGGGTTTGCACAGTATTTTCTGTTCTTGGGGGACTTTTTGGTTATCTGATTGGTGTGTTTCTTTTTGAAGAAGTGGGGCGACCAATAATTGAATTCTATAATTTTTCAAACCAATTTTCTGAGTTTGCAGTTAAGTATAATGAATGGGGTGCTTGGGCTGTTTTAATTGCGGGAATAACTCCATTTCCATATAAAGTGATTACTATCTTGAGCGGCTTTTCTAGCATCGATATCGTCGTTTTTGTTGTTTTTTCAATTATTGCTAGAGGCGCCAGATTTTTTCTTGTAGCTGCACTATTGTGGTACTATGGCGAGGCTATCAAAAGTTTCATCGAACGTCATCTTGGTTGGTTGCTTGCTACATTTATTTTTCTTCTCCTCGGTAGTTTTATTTTGGTTAAGTTTGTTATATGAACTATTTCTCACATAAATTTTTTAAATTATTTGTCCATCAGTTGGTCCCTATTACGCTTATTATAAGTTTAATTGTAATTTTTATAGTTTTGATCGCCGAGTTTTACTTTAGTCTGCTTCCCTGTGAGCTATGCGTTTATCAAAGATTTCCCTATATTGTTGTTATTATTTTTGCTGCGTTAGCTATTGGTTCAGGCTTTTATGACAAACAAAAAATAGCCTTGCTTTTTGCATCCATATTTTTGGTAAGTTCTTTCCTAGCATTTTATCATAGCGGCGTTGAATATGGAGTATGGTCTTATGGTGGTTGTGCAAAACAAGCCTTGCCAGAAACTTTAGAAAAATTTCATTCATCCTTGGCGCATCCAATGCCAAAAAGTTGTAATGAAATTGAATGGACAATTTTTAATTTATCAATTTCTATTTATAATGGAGTTTTATCCCTAGCCCTTTCGATCATCTCTCTATACAGTGCAGTGAGGCTGAAAAAGTGAGAGATTCATGAAAAAAAACGAGCAAAGGTCTAATAAGGCCAAAACGAATGTTTTGATAGACCGTATGATAAGAGTGAATCAAGCAGGCGAGTACGGAGCCAAGCGAATTTATGAGGGCCAGCTCTCTATTCTTGGGGATACGACTGACGGCCCTGTTTTGCAGGAAATGAAAGAGCACGAGCAGGTGCATTTAGATGCATTTAATAAGTTGATGATAGATAAGAGGGTTCGTCCAACAGCATTATTTCCCATTTGGCATATTGCGGGTTTTGCACTAGGAGCAAGCACCGCTCGTTTGGGTAAAAATGCTGCTATGGCTTGCACTGTAGCTGTTGAGGAAGTGATTGAAGAGCATTACGAAAAGCAGATAGCAAGCCTAGGTGCTAAAGAATATGACGAACTTCGCGAAACTCTTGAAAAATTCAAACTTGATGAAGTAAATCATAAGGAAATTGCTTTAAGTGAAGGAGCAAAAGAGACCCCAGGTTATCAATTGCTAACCCGAGCTATCAAGAAAGGCTCTAGATTAGCAATTTGGTTGTCAGAAAGAATTTAAGCCAGCGTATTTTTAATGAAGGTACTTCCAAAATCTATTTTGGGTATGTTTTGGATGGCTGCAACGGTTAGTTGTTTTGTCCTGATAGCTGTTTGCGGCAGGGAACTCTCTGACACCATGAATATTTTTCAAATAATGCTGATTCGAGGTTCAGTTGCCTTCTTAGTATTATTGATTATTATTTTTGGGTTTGGCATAAAGATACCGAGAACAACCCATTTAAAGCTTCATATATTTAGAAATTGTGTTCACTATGCAAGCCAGAGTGCCTGGTTTTTAGGTGTTTCTCTTCTGCCAATAGCAACTGTTTTTGCAATAGAATTTACCACGCCTATTTGGGTCGCGTTAATTGCCGTAGTTGCCCTCAATGAGAAATTTAATCGAGGTCGAGCGATAGCATTAATTTTTGGCTTTTGTGGAGTACTGATTATTCTAAGACCCGGATTAGATACTTTTGATGTGGCGACAATAGCCGTATTGGGGGCAGCGTTGGGTTTTGCCGTAGTCTACGTGGTGACGAAAGTTTTATCGGGTTATGATAGTCCCGTGACCGTACTTTTTTATATGAATCTTGTTCATATAATTATTGGTCTCTATCCCGGGCTGAGTGTTTGGGTTCAGCCAGATTGGAATGATTTACACTGGATGATTTTAGTTGGCGTCTCTGCTTTAGGAGCTCACTATTGCCTGACTAGAGCTTTAGTCTACGCCGACACCATAGTTATTATGCCCATTGATTTTTTGAGATTACCCTTAGCTATAATTATTGGAATTCTTTTTTATAATGAGGCTTTTGATTACGCTGTTGTCTTAGGAGCCATTATGATATTTGGCGGCAATTATTACAACTTAAGGGTCGAGTCGTCTCTTGCACAAGATCCCCAATCTAAACAATAAGAAAAATACTAATTCTTTTGTTTCGCTTGTCTAAATTTTTCTAGTACATTGTTGACCGTTAATAGTTCTGGTAAGACAATTCCAGACTTTGAGTTTGGTCCATAAATTATGTTGAACGGAATACCATATCGGTCGAAAGTTTTTAGGTATGACGAGATACGGAGGTCAGGTTGGGTCCAATCACCCCTCATCGCTACTACGTTATTTTTGTCTGATAATTTTTCTATTATTATTTTACGATCCAAAACAAGTCTCTTATTAAACTGGCAAGTCACACACCACTTGGCAGTCAAATCGACAAAAACTATTTTCCCTTCTTCTATATAACTTGGTATCTTATTAGGCTCAAAATCTGCCCAATAGGCTTTGGGTGTATTTACTTCCAGCACATTTTGATCTGAATTTATTATTGTGGGTATTAGAAAGGCAAATATCAATCCACACGTTATCACTATATTTCCAGTAAACCCCTGGAAGGTTTTTAAGACATTCCTAAATATTAGAATAAGGCAAATTAATAGGATCACCGATGATAGTGCAATGGCTGCATTGGGAGATAGTTGGTAAGATATAATAAAAACTAACCAACCACTGGTCGCTGCTAGGGCTAGTCCAAGAAAGTACTTTACGTATTTAGTCCATTTTCCTGGGCGTGGTAATTTACGAGCGAGAAAGGGGAAAGCTGCTACTAGAAGAAATGGGGTACTCATTCCAATACCTAGAACAAAAAAGATTGAAAAAATTTCAATCGGTGTCCCTGCTAAAGCAAAACCAACCGCTGTACCTACAAAAGGTGCTGAGCATGGTGTAGCAAGTAGTGTAGCAAAAACGCCAGTGCCAAAATGTTTAAGAAAATTATTTTGATCTTCGTCGCCACTCTTGTCTTTAGTTAAGAAATTATTTAACCAAATTGGT
>Ga0111541_10000370_pt1 | contig 14410 bp, 11 predicted proteins | sample Knorr_S7_td_DCM__FD_83039 | JGI IMG/M metagenome (GOLD analysis project Ga0111541, IMG submission 83039) | Marine microbial communities from Southern Atlantic Ocean transect - Knorr_S7_td_DCM_ad_131m_LV_B (version 2) (version 2) | ecosystem: Environmental > Aquatic > Marine > Oceanic | place...
CAGGCGGCAGATTTTATTATTATTTGTGTTCCTACTGATTTTAATAACGAAACATCATCCTTTGATACCGATATTCTTGAGGGCGTTATAAATTACGCTATAAAAAACAATAATAATGCATTAATCATAATTAAATCTACCGTTCCAGTAGGCTATACAAGCCAAGCTAGAGAAAAATACCAAACGAAAAATATTATCTTTTCGCCTGAGTTTCTCAGAGAGCATTCTGCTATGCATGATGTATTAAATCCATCAAGAGTCATTGTTGGAAATGACTCAGAGTTATCAACTGATTTTGCTGAACTCATAGCAGAGTCAACTGTGAATGAGCCCGAGATAATTCTAATGCCATCTTCTGATGCAGAGGCAGTAAAGCTCTTTTCGAATACTTATCTTGCAATGAGAGTGGCGTTTTTTAATGAACTGGATACATTTTCAATTGCTAAGGGTATATCAACTGAAAATGTTATTAATGGTGTTTCAGCAGATCCAAGAATAGGGAGGCAATACAATAATCCTTCATTCGGATATGGTGGATACTGCTTACCAAAAGATACTAAACAGTTGCTCGCAAATTTTGAAGACCTTCCTCAAACCATTATCCAGTCAGTGATCAGCTCAAATGAGGCAAGAAAAAATTTCATCATCGAAGAAATCAAAAAGCTCCGTCCAAAAGTAGTCGGTATTTATAAACTCACCAGTAATCCGAAGGTCAAAAATTTTAGAAATTCAGAAATGCTAGATATTATCACTGGTTTATCAATCTATGTTGATGATTTGATTATCTTTGAACCATTAATAAGCGAAGAGGATTATATGGGTTTTAGGGTAATCAATGACATCGATATATTTAAGAAAGAATCTGATTTAATTGTGACAAATAGAAAATGTGATCAACTCAATGATGTATCTGAAAAGATATATTGCAGAGATATTTTTATAGGGCAATAGACGTCATCTGAGTTGATCAACTTCTTCTTGAGAAAAATCATCAACATTTATGATGTCATCAGCCAACTCATTATATAACTTTAGTTCTTCTATTCTGTCTTCAGTAATTATTCCTTCTTTGGCAGCATTGCTAAGTAGTTCTTCGAAACTTGACCCATTGATCAGCCCCTTCTTCTTGGCTCTAAGTACAGAGGCCCTTTCTTTGTAAGAAGACTCATAGAGTTCTAGAAGTTTATTCATCTGTGCGAAATGATTTGTAGGCTCATCATTTTGATAGATTCCATAAATGAGCTTTTCTCTGGTTTTTGTGTTTCTTGAAACTAATTTTCCAAGTTTAAGGGTTTCTTTAATGCTTGGAGCTTTGAGATTCTTTCCTCTGGGAAATATTATAAATCTTACGAATGTTGCAATATATCTGTTTGGAAAGTTATCCAATGTCTGACTAAGTTTTTCTTGGGCTTCAAAAAGCAGAGTCTTTTGTGTCCATTCTAGTAGAGCAAGATCTACGTCTCTTTCGCCAGTATCCTCATAATGCTTAAGCGTTGTACTGGCTAGATATAACGAACTCAAAACATCACCAAGTCTGGCAGAAATGGTCTCTTTCCTTTTTAGCTCTCCACCCATAACAAGCATTGAGATATCTGTTAGAAAGGCAAATCCGGCACTAAGCCTATTTATTTGTTTATAGTAAATAGAAGTTTCATCCTCTATCGGGCTAGTTGTGAATCTGCTAGTGATTCCTCTTACAAGCGCTCTAACAGCACATGAGATTGAATGCCCAATGTGACCAAACAAATAAAGATCAAATTGTTCAAGCGACTCATTCTTATCTTCAATATTTACAGCTTCAATTTCTTTTAATACATATGGGTGACATCTAAATGCACCTTGACCAAAAATGATCAAACTTCTTGTCATGATATTTGCGCCCTCAACTGTAATGCCTACCGGTGTGCTTTCATATCCTCCAGACATATAATTTTTTGGGCCAAGCATTACTGCTTTTCCGCCATGAATATCCATGGCATCTCTTCCAATTTTTCTTGCAAGCTCAGTTGAATGATATTTAAGAATTGCAGAAATGACCGATGGCTTCTCTCCTGCTCCAATTGCCATAGCTGTTGTGGATAGAGAAGAAGTGATTATGTAGGACTTTCCTGCCATTCTTCCGAGTGGCTCGAGTATACCTTCAAATTCTGCAATTGGCATTCCGAACTGTTCTCGTGCTCTCGCATAAGGCCCAGTTACAGCAACTGCTGATTTTGCTCCGCTCATGGCACCTGATGGCAATACAATTGCTCTTCCAGCAGAAAGACAATCCGTTAGCATTTTCCATCCTTGCCCAGCTTGCTCAACTCCGCCAATGATATAATCAAGTGGTATAAAAACATTTTCTCCAGTTATTGTCCCATTCATAAAGGGGCTACCTATAGGGATATGTCTTCTACCTGTTTCGAGCCCTTTCGTGCCTTTTGGAAGGAGGGCACAAGTAATGCCATAATTCTCAGTATCACCAATCAAATGATCAGGATCATACATTTTAAAAGCAAGGCCAATTAGTGTAGCTATTGGTGCTAGTGTTATATATCGCTTACTGAAATTGAGTTTAATTCCAATGATTTCCTCTCCCTCAAACTCTCCCTTGCATACAATGCCTGTATCAGGCATAGAAGTAGCGTCTGAACCAGCATATGGACCAGTAAGAGCAAAACATGGGACATGCTCTCCAGATGCAAGCTTAGGAAGAAGTTCTTTCTTTTGCTCGTCAGTTCCATAGTGCATTAGAAGCTCTGCAGGCCCTAGTGAATTTGGTACACCAACCATTGAAGCAAGTGTCCCACTGCGTGAACCAACTTTTGCCATAACATAGATTAGACCAAGCGGTGAAAATTCCAGACCACCATATTCTTTTGGGATAATGAATGAGAAAAATCCTTTCTCTTTAACAAAGTCATAGACTTCTTTGGGTAAGTCATAATCTTTATGTGATACCTGCCATTCATCAATCATCTCGCACAACTCATTGACTGGGCCATCAAGGAATGCTTGTTCTTCAGCAGGTAGTTCTGCTTTCGGATTTGACCTTAAAACTTCCCAGTTGGGATCACCAGTAAATAGTTCTGCGTCCCACCAAACATTACCTGCATCGATTGCTTCTTGTTCAGTTTGTGAGATTTTTGGTAAGAGGTCTTTATAGATATCTAAGATCCTTTTTGTGATGTAGTTTCTTCTAATTTCTGGAATATTGAGAGAAACTAGAAGGCCAAAAAGAATCCAAAGTATAGAGGTATAGATGGTACTTGGATCTCCAATCAGCATATATGCAATTAGGAGCAAGCCTACAGCTAGAGTCGCTTTTCTCAATTCCATCGCAGTATAAGCCACCCAAATGAAGAGTAGGACTGTAGCTATAAAAAATATCATTTGATTTTAAAAAATTGTCTTATAAAAAATTTCGCATTAGGTTGGATGTTGGATTCTACAGATTAAATTAGATCTTGTCTAAGCTTACAGGAGATGTTCGATTGCTGCCTTCTCATCGAGAAGCTCTTTTTCCGTTATCTCCATGCATTCCTTACTGAATTGATCGATTTGAAGATTTTCTACTATTGAATAGGATCCATTTTGGCATATTACGGGAAAGGAATAGATGATGCCTTCACTGATGCCATATGATCCATCGCTTGGAATAGCCATACTTACCCAATCACCTATTTTTGTTCCTAATGCCCAATCTCTCATGTGGTCAATTGCTGCGGATGCTGCGGATGCTGCACTTGATAAACCTCTGGCTTTAATGATCTCTGCGCCTCTATTTTGAACCCGAGGAATAAACTCCTCCTTTACCCATGAGCGATCAAGTCTGCTTGATAAAGATTCACCTGTGAGTTTTAGATTGTTTATATCTGGATATTGAGTAGTTGAATGATTGCCCCAAATGGTCATATTGCTTAGTTCGCTTGTATGACAATCTAATTTAGATGCCAGCTGTGCAAGCGCTCGGTTGTGGTCAAGTCTCATCATTGCGGTGAATGCATTTTGATCAATATCTGGCGCATTTGACATTGCGATCAAAGCATTTGTGTTAGCTGGATTACCTACAACTAGTACTCTTATATCTCTCGATGCATTTTCATTGATTGCTTTCCCTTGAGCTGAAAAGATCTTTGCATTTTCTTGTAATAAGTCACTTCTCTCCATCCCAGGCCCTCTTGGTTTAGCACCGACTAGAAATGCATAATCACTCTCTTTAAATGCTTCATTTGGATCATCGGAGATGCTTATATTACCAAGAGTTTCAAAGGCGCAATCTTCCAGTTCCATTGCGACCCCTCTTAAAGCATCCAATGCAGGGGTAATCTCCAAAAGGTTTAAATTGATCTTTTCATCTACTCCCAGAAGTTGTCCAGAAGCAATTCTGAATGCAAGCTGATAGCCAATCTGACCAGCTGCACCAGTAATGGTTACAGTTTTTGACACTTGTTGATCCTTATTTGATTATTTTGATTTGAATGCTCTGACAGCTTCGCCCCATTCTTCAGCCATTTTTTGTTCATCCTCAACAGAGGCATTGTATTTTTGAGCATTCATTCGCTGAATTTCCTCATATGACTCAAGCTCAGGAGAGACTTTAGCTAACTCATCATCCAAGCATGTTCTATAAACTGATAGATCATCTTGAAATTGCTTTACTTTTCCCATAGTTTCGACCATTTCAGCTTCAGTCGCTTTTTTTCCAGATGGTATATCAAACTTTTTCTTTGGATAATTACATTCGGCGAATGTCATTGAGCTGAAGACAATTAAAGGTATAGTTGCAAAAATTATTTTCTTAAACATGTTATCTATCCATTTGAGATATTTACTAAAGAGTAATAGATTATATCTAATATATGTATTTTTTAAATTGATTAATGAACGATAAAGTCAGACCAATAAACAAAAGTATTCAAAAATGGGATTTTAACAAGAGGAAGGGTAGTCTTTCTGAGGCTGTCAAGGAATCCACAATTAATTTCACGGATACTAATCAAGGTCTAGAGGTTCTTGCTTTTGCTGCAGCTATAAGGGCATTGGGTTTATCGAATAGAGACCTTCAGCCAAGAAAGTTGTCTAACTACATAAGATCTGGCTATCTACAAATCCAGATTATTTGCTCAATTATTTTATTTCAATTCAGAGGCGATAATGGTGTTAGTAGAGATGACTTATATGATTCTGTTTGTGATATTTTTCCTGCCACTACCTTTGCAAATTTTAGGAAAGTTCTTGCAACCGGTGTTGAAAGTGAGATCTTCATAAGAGAAAAAGATTCTTTAGATTCCAGGAGAACACTATATCGGCTCTCCGAGGAAATGTTGGAGCCTTTGACCATTTATTTTTCAAATACTGTTAATGACTTTGACAGTCTCTTTTCTAGTGTTTTTGATGGAGCTATTAGCAAAAAGGACATTAAAAGACTTGAAAACTACTTAACAAGTAGAACGTCCATGAGACCAGTTGGGAAGGAGAAATAACCTGAATAATCCTTTGGGTTAAAAAAATAACCCAATTAAAAAATATAATAATTCTTGCTTTCGTTTATAATTCCTTTCGTTTATAATTCCGTTCAATAAGCACATGTAACTTTATGTAAAAAAATCGGAATGTTGTTTACAAACAATAGAAATTATTGAAAAATCACTTACTAGGCTTAAAATATTAGGGGTGGTAATTTAAAATAAATTTAAATTTATCAGAGGATCATCACAGATGAAATTGAATAAAAAACTCGGAACATACTTTTCAATGCTTGCTTTATTGCTAAGTGGAACAAGCTTCAAATCAATCGCATCTGAAGGTGAAGAAGGTGCTGAAGCATTTGATGATCCAAATGCAGATGAAGCAGAAGCAGAAGCAGAAGGAGAAGCAGGAGCAGCAGGAGCAGCAGCAGCAGCTGGTGCTGGTTCCGGTGCCGCTGCAGGTGCAGGAGTCTGGGTTGCTATAACAGGTGCCGTATTAGCTGTATTCAGTGGTGGATCTTCAGAGTTTGTTACTCCTTCAGGTGGACCCCCTGTTGTCCCGCCTACGCCAACACCAACACCTACACCAACACCTACGCCTACGCCTACGCCTACGCCTACACCAACGCCTGTCGTTGATACTACAGGTGCTCCTACAACTGAAGGTGCTGTAACAACTGAAGGCATGACAACTACAGGTGCTCCTACAACTGAAGGTGCTGTAACAACTGAAGGTTTGACAACTACTGGTGCTCCTACAACTGAAGGTGCAACTACTACAGTAACCACTGGTACAACTGACATGGCTACTACTACAACATCGACTACCAGTACAGCGACTAATACTGGGCAATAGAAATAGCTTCAATAGGCAGAAGTTTGCAATAGAGATAAACTGCTAAATTTCTTGTTCAAAAAAGGTAGCAGAACTTTGAAACCAGTATGAGAAAGTTTCTTCTATTTCTACTTCTTATCATTTGTGTGTTTCCAGTATATGGAAATGAAAGTAGCAACAATGGTTATGATTACCCGATACCAAGGTCAACCAATTCATTTGGTGGAATAGGCTCAGTAATAACTCCAACAGCAAGATTTTCAGATGATGGAGAATTTACATTTGGTCTCTCAAAAGAGCTTCCTTACAACAGGATATATGCCAAGATGCAATTTTTGCCTTGGATGGAAGCTGTCCTAAAATACACAGAAACAACTTATTACTCTTATAACAATTCATTTGTGCAGACATGGAAAGATAAAGGTATTGATGTCAAATTTAGGTTAATGGAAGAAGGCAAATCTAACTTTGGATTATTAGATGAATCATTAATTCCAGAATTAGCAGTAGGCATTAATGATATCGGTGGAACAGGCTCTTATGACTCACAATATTTTGTTGCTAGTAAGAGAATAAGTCAAAATCTAGATTTAACAATGGGAATGGGTTTTGGAAGGTTAGCTGGTGCTGGACACATAAATAATCCCATAGATGGAATTCTTGATTCTTTTGCAACATACAGTCCTAATGGAGGGACGCTGAATGTAGGGAAATGGTTTAGTGGTCCGAAAGCAGCATTCTTTGGAGGCTTTGAATATTTAACTCCTATCGAGAATCTAACCTTAAAAGTTGAATATGATTCGACAGACTATTCAAATATTATCAATAAGCCGATGTACTATGATAAAAGGCCTGAAGAAATCATAACTATCGATTCAAGAATAAATTACGCACTAAATTACCGTTTAAATATAGGTACCAGAGATGAACTTAATTTTTCGATAGGGTCTATTCATGGGAATACCCTTTATGCAAATGTTACCGTTAGCTCCAACCTAAACGATCCAATTAGAGATAAATATTCAGCACCAGCTGAGGATATTAAAAATTCTAATCTACTTCCTTATAATCGCTTACCTGTTGAGTATAAAAAATATCTCACTGACTCGATAATGTGGCAGATGTCACAAGTTGGCTTTGCCACCCATAGTATTATTTTTAATGGAAATGAATTGCAGGCAGAGATTAGTCAGGGTAGATTTCAAAAGCCGGTGCAAGCAATTGATTTAGCTGCACGAATATTAGCTAAAAATTCACCTAATAATATTGAAAAAATTACGGTTATCAATGTTGATCAAGGAATTGAAACATTGAGAGCTTCAATTGATCGTGATGAATTTATAAGATCTGTTTCAAGAGGACCTCTGGATGGTACTCTTTTGGATATAAATAATCGTGACGTAGCTCTGGATGATGATTCTATAACAATAGAGAATGATTGGTTATACCCTAATTATAATTGGTCAATAAGGCCTCATGCACTCGGAACATTACAGCATCAACAAAAGTTCTACTTTTGGCAGATCGAGGCACTTGCCCATGTTGGAGTGTCATTTACAAAAAACCTGCATTTTTATGCGGATTATGGGATTAATATTGACAATAACTTTGAAGGATACACATACCATATACCTGATGGCCAGCTATATCATGTTAGACAAGATAGAAGACTTTATCTCAAGGAAGGTGAAAGCGGTATTAGAAGAATGCATTTTGATTATTTGTGGGAAGGTTCTAATCCGAATATTAGGGGCAGATTCAGTGGGGGTCTTCTAGAATGGATGTACGGTGGAATTGGAGGAGAAGTTTTATATATGCCAGCAAGCCATAACTGGGCTATTGGGCTTGAGGCATGGTGGGTTAAACAGAGAGACTTTGATCAAATGTTTGATTTCAAAGATTATGAAACTGTTACTGGTTTTTTGAACTTATATCGGGATCTCCCATTTTATGACATGAGATTTAAAATGAGTGCTGGAAAATTCTTAGGTAAAGATGTCGGGGTACACTTAGATCTCTCGAGAAGGTTCAAAAATGGAGGCAGGGTTGGTGGAATCGTTGCTCTTACAGATTGTGATTCGATTTGTACTGGAGAGGGAAGTTTCAATAAATGGATCTATTTTGAGTTACCGATGGATCTTTTTTATGTAAATAGATCTACAAGGTCAAGGACAAGTTATGCTTGGGCGCCATTGACGAAAGATCAAGGATCAAAGATAGAGCCAGGAAGTCTTTACCAGTTAATGATAAATTCCTCAGATGAAATTGAGCCAATGAGAATGAAACAGAAATCTTACTCTATTGCTAAGTTTTTGTCTGGGTTTGGCACAACACCCAAAAAAATCTAAATAATTCTTTAATATAGTCCTACTGACTAAATAAAAGAATCATGAACCTGAGCCCAGAAAATATAATCACTAAAAATATTACTAGCGATATAGGATCAATATTTAATAAGGGAAAGATAGGTATTGAAAAGGAAAGCCTTAGAGTTAGAGACTTAAGAATATCCAAGATCGATCATCCGAATAAATTGGGCTCTGCTTTATGCAATAAATACATAACAACAGATTTTTCTGAAGCACAACTCGAGCTAGTTACACCACCTTTTAAAGATAAAATGAAGACACTTCATTTTTTAGATAATATTCATCAATTCGTTAATTTAAATATTGATGATGAGATCCTCTGGCCATTTTCTTTTCCTCCCCAGACTAATTCTGAAAAAGATATCAGAATTGCTAAGTATGGGAAATCAAATGATGCACTATTCAAGGAGATATATAGGAAAGGTTTAGCAAGCAGGTATGGGAGAAGAATGCAGGCTATTTCAGGCATTCATATCAATTATTCGCTTCCACCTAGATTATTAGAGGAGATTTCCTTACAAGAAAGGCAACATTCTTCATCTAGCCATCATTCAGAGGTTTATTTTAGAATGATGAGAAATTTATATAGGGTAAATTGGCTAATTCTTTATTTATTTGGAGCCTCACCAATTCTGACCAAAGATCAATTGAATAAAGAATCTAAGGACTTTAAGAAAATAGATAAAAATACATTTTATTTGCCATACGCTACTTCCTTAAGAATGAGCGATTTAGGATATCAGAATGCTGATAGAGTTAAACTAGAGGTTTCAACTGATAGTATTGACGAATATATTTCTGACTTAGTAGACGCTACTAGAAATGAATTCAAGGGGTACAAAAAGATAGGAGAATATAAGAGCGAAGATTTTTGTCAGCTAAATTCAAATATCCTGCAAATTGATGATGAGTTCTATGCAATTGCCAGACCAAAGAGCTCAAATATTTCTGATATGAGGCTTACATCAAAGCTTAAGAATTTTGGAGTGGATTATATTGAGCTGAGATCTTTAGATTTAAACCCCTTTAATAGAAATGGCCTTGATCTTGAAACAATATATTTTATTGAATTACTGTTTCTGTATTGCTTACTAAAAACAAGTCCCAAGATTTCTAAAGATGAAATGAAGGAAATAAGGAATAATGACTCTTTAGTATCAAGGACTGGAAGAAAGCCTGATCTTAACCTTTCTGAAAATCAAAAAAATATCAGTCTAAAAAGCTGGGCGCTTAGGATTATTGAAGAGATAAGCGAAATTGCTGAAGGTATGGATGGAGCAAAAAACATATATTCTGAAGCACTTAATAACATGAAAAAGAAGGTTCTTGATCCTGATATAACACTTTCAAACAAGCTATTAGATAAAGTTCTCAATGAGAAATTGGGGTTTTCCGAATTAGGTAAGATGATAGGTTTAGATAATAAGGAATATTTCCTTAAATCAGAAAAAAATAAAAATTGGGAGCTTTTAGAAAAGGAAGCTATGTCTTCAATTGTCGATCAGAGAAGTCTAGAAGATAAGGATTCTAAAACATTTAAGGAATATCTTGGGGACTACTTCTCAAGTTAACTTCTCTGAGAGACTTTTAATTAAATTAAGAGAACTTTCTGTCATTTCTTTTATAAGTCTCTTGCCCATTAGAAAACCTTTTTGATGATTGATCGATTCTACATAACATTTCATTGTAAGATTATGTAACTAATATATAGTTTGAGACTATGATTAAAAGAATAAATCTGTAAAATACTTTGTCTTCTGTTACGAAAAATAGAAGACAGGTTTAGAAAAGTAAGCTACTTATGAAAACTATAATAATACTATTATTGCTAATAACAACATCACCTTCTTTCTCACAGATGGATGATTCATCATTGCTTCAAAGCTTAACAGGCGGTATGCAAACATCAAAAGCTAAGTCAGATAAAGAAGATGAGGCCTCAGACGATAAAGCAAATCCAGAAACAGAAGAAAAAGTGGAGATTAATTTTGAAGATCCAAGCTATGGATATACAGGAGGCAAAAGTTTTAAAGTGCCTCCACAATCTAAATTTTCAACTAAACCTCTTGCATACTTTGGCTATGACTTTTTCATTGATGCACCAACGACATTTGCACAAGTAAAGAATGCTCCTGTTCCTCCTGATTATGTTTTAGGTCCTAATGATAGGGTCAAAATTAATTTTTACGGTAGTATTCGAAGTTTTACAGATGAGAGAATTTCCAGAGATGGGGACATTTTCATCCCAGAAATTGGACCAGTAATGGCAGCTGGATTAACCTTTAAGGAATTCAAAGAAAGCTTGAATGCAATAATTGATAATCAATTAATAGGTACGAAAGCAAATATAACCCTAGGTTCGCTCAGATCTATAGACATATTTGTTCTAGGAGAGGCACTACAACCCGGTATGTATAATATCAGCGCGCTTTCAAGCCTAGTCAATGCGGTTATCAAGAGCGGAGGAATAGCTCCAACAGGATCATTGAGAAACATACAGTTGAAACGAAATGGGAAAGTTGTTTCTTACTTTGATTTTTATGACTTGCTTTTAAAAGGCGACACAAGCAATGACAAAAGACTTATGCAGGGGGATGTAGTCTTTATTCCACCAATAACTAAAACTGTAGGCATATCAGGACAAATTGCCAGACCGGGTATATATGAATTAAGTGATGATGAGACTCTAAAGGATCTCATAAATTTTGCAGGAAGCTTAAAGCCTAAAGCTGATTTGCTTTCAGTAGATCTTCAAAGAGTTGAGCCATTAAATGACGGATATAATTTAATGCAAATTAATTTAAACAACGATCTTAAATTAAAGAATGGAGATGTTTTATCAATACATCCAGTTGCAGATAATTTGAAAAATGCCATTCTAGTGAGTGGTCATGCTAAACAACCAGGTTTCGCCGCCTTGACAGATGGAATGAGAATTGGTGAGTTACTATCTTCACAAGATGATTTGCTAGCTATGACAGATTTAAACTATGTTTTAGTCAAGCGTGAAGACAAGAAAACTAATGATATTAAGTTTCTTCAAGTTGACTTAGAAGATGTTTTTCAGGATAAGCAGTCTGAATCTAATATCTTATTGTCTGAAAAAGATGAAGTACTCTTACTACCAAGCCTTTTAACGCCTGACGTAATTACCACAAGACTGATTGAAGACGATTACACTACAAATGAAAAAGGTGAGATCGTAATGGTAAATGAATGGAATTCTCCAACATACTTAAGGAAATCATTAATGCAAGAAGCGGTGAGTCTTGAAGAAACTAATTTAAATGTAGATAGTGAATTTAGTGGTAAGTATAAGACACAACCTACTGAGATCCAGGCAAAAGAGGGATCAATAATGAGGTACTACGAGTATTCAATTTATAATTACTGTTCGCTACCAGAAGATTTAGCTATTAGTACCATTGAATCATCTGGCTTTAGAGCTAAAAAATCAGTCCCACTAGAAGATCTTGGCGATATTAAAACTCCACAAGATGTACTTGACCTTCAGGAGGAAATTGAAGATGAAAGAGCAGCTAAATCAGATTCTTCTATAGCTGTTGATATCACTCTTTTCTGCAGAGAACAGCTACTGAAGCCATTTGTAGAAATTATAGAACGACAAATAGATGAAGACGGAGAGGAGGATATTATATCTGTTTATGGAAATGTTCATTTTCCAGGTGATTACCCACTTACTAATAACATGGATTTAGCCGATGCTATAAAAGCAGCAGGAGGACAGAAAAATTCAACATATTCATCAGAAATAGAGTTAAGTAGAAGTGATGTAACAGGCAAAAAGATATCTGTTTATAACTCTATAGCTTCTTATTCCAATGAAAATTCTATGACCATGAAATTAAAAGAAAGAGATATAGTTAATCTCAAGGAAATATCTAATAATGTTAAGACAGTTGAGATTACAGGAGAGGTATTTTTTGCAGGGACTTACCCAATTTCTGAAAATCAGACAATCAATGAATTAATAAACAGGGCTGGTGGTTTAACAGAATATGCATCAGCTAATGCTGCAAGATTTATAAGGAAATCATTGCAAGAGTCTGAAATGCAAAGACTAGAAAATGCTAGATCTGAACTCAAAAGGAAAATAGTACTTTCAAGCCAGGCTGCTGGATTAGGAGAAAATCCCTTAAGTGGAGGTGCAATAAATCAACTAACTTCACTTCTGACAGAAGATACTCCCCAAGATGAAGCTTTAGGGAGACTTGTTATTGACCTTGATGCCATTATGGATGGTTATGATGTGGATATTATTTTAGAAGATGGCGACAAGTTACATATACCTAAGGTTCAACAAACTATTTCAGTACTAGGAGAAGTATACGTACCGAATACTCATGTTTTTAAATCAAACCTAGGAATTAATGATTATATAAATTTAAGTGGAGGGGCTAATGAATTTGCTGACAGTAATACTATTTATATAGTGAAATCTGATGGCAGTATTGTATCTCCTGATCAATTGTCAAAAAGTGGTTTTTTTAGGGCGAGTTCAAGTATTCTAGAAAATGGTGATACCATTGTTGTACCTCTAACTGTCAAGCCATTCTCTGCAATTAGAGCAACCACTGAAGTGACACAGATCATTTATCAGATGGCATTAGCAGCAGCTGCAGTTAATAGTTTTTAAGGTGTTCATATATATAAAACATATAACTAACACATAAATCCTATTGATTTCCTTGATTATTAGCACAATGATCCTTTAGCCAAAACTAGCATGAAAAAAAAAGACCTTATCTGGACCCTAATATATACAAAAGCTAAACAAGAATTAAGAGCAAAAAGAAATCTTGAGAATCAAGGCTTTGAAGTATTTCTTCCTATTATTTCTATAGAAGAACTTGCTGACATATCAAAAAAAGAAAATCTAGATGCAATGTTCCCTAGGTATTTATTTATTAGATTAAACCACGATGAAGACTGGTCAAGTATTCGTTCAACTAAGGGAGTCAGCAATATAATTTTCTTTGGCCAAAAGATTGCACAAGTACCTACTCAACTAATTAGCTATTTAAAGTCAAAAACAGACAAAAAAGGTGTCTTTAAACAAAAGAAAATTGAATGCGATTTCAAGAGAGGAGAAAGAATAAAAATTAAGAAAGGCACATTCCAGGGAATGGAAGCCATATTCTTATCTAAAAGCAGTAAAGACCGAGTGAGATTATTGTTAAAATTTACAAATCAACTTACTACAGCTCAACTACCAGCCTCTGATGTTGGCAAGAAAGAAATCATAGAATCTTTTAGAATGTAATTTCACAAATATTCTTCTTGTTCATGCACTGAACATATTGTATATTAGACGCGTTCAAATATGAACAGACTATTATATCTTAATAAAAAATGGGTTTTCTTCTGTTAAAAAAACCCTGCGGTAGCTATACATTAATCCAATGACTGAATCGGATATAGAATATAAAATTCTAAAGATCATCGAAGATAATCCTAACTTGACACAACGACAAATAGCTAAGTTAGTTGGAGTCAGTTTGGGTAAAACAAACTATATGGTGCGTTCACTGATTGATAAAGGATGGTTAAAAATAAACAATTTTAGACGATCTGATAATAAACTTGGTTATTTGTATCATTTGACTCCCCAAGGCCTTATCAATAAATCAGTTCTTGCAGAAAGTTTTTTACGAAGGAAGTCAGAAGAGTATAATAGACTCAAGCAAGAGATTGAAATTCTTAAGAAGGAAATATGACGGATATAGAAGAAA
>Ga0111541_10000371_pt1 | contig 14394 bp, 12 predicted proteins | sample Knorr_S7_td_DCM__FD_83039 | JGI IMG/M metagenome (GOLD analysis project Ga0111541, IMG submission 83039) | Marine microbial communities from Southern Atlantic Ocean transect - Knorr_S7_td_DCM_ad_131m_LV_B (version 2) (version 2) | ecosystem: Environmental > Aquatic > Marine > Oceanic | place...
GAGATAGCCAGACGCGTTAATGAAGAATTGGTAGCGAATTGGGGAAACCTAGTCAATCGAGTCTTATCCATGACACATAAGACCTGCGGCGGAGCTGTTGCTGAACCCGGAGAGTTAACAAAAGACGATACGATCCTACTTGCGTTTATCGATCGCTCGCTCGAAGAGTCTGCCGAGTTATTCGAAATCGTCGAGTTACGTGCTGCATTACGTAAAGGAATGGAGGCAGCCCAAGCAGCGAACAGGTACCTCAATGCAACAGAACCTTGGAAGCTAGCAAAGACTGATCCGGATCGGGCTCGAACTATTCTCTTCGTTGCCCTAAGTGCAATTAACGGAATTCGCGTGATGCTCAGTCCATTCCTTCCGTTTACTTCTGAGAAACTTAATAACCTTTTAGGGCGCCCAGAAGGCTGGTCCAGAGTTCCCCTAACTCCCGGATTACCTATCCCTAAACCTACTCCGCTCTTCAACAAGATTGAGGCTTGAAAACAAGATGAGTTTCCAGCAGGTGCAAGACATATCCCTGAAATGGGTAGATAACCATTGCCACATAGAAAACAGCGATGAAGGGAGAGAAGAGATCGAAAGCGCGAAAAATGTGGGTGTAAAAAAACTAATTAATGTAGGAACCGATCTTGAAACATCTCGGAAAGTAATTACATTCTCACAGGAATTTCCCGATTCTGTCTTCTCTACAGCAGGAGTTCACCCTCATGAAGCCTCAAAAGGTCTGGAAGGCATCAAAGAGCTTCTCGAAGACCCCAATGTCGTCGCAGTAGGAGAATGCGGACTGGATTACCACTACAATCATTCACCCCCTGCTGCTCAAAGAACAGTTTTTGCAGAACACATTGATCTCGCTCATGAATTCGATTTACCGCTTGTAATCCATGCAAGAGATGCTTGGGACGAAATATTTGACATCCTGAAGTCAAAGGAGCCACCCTCTCGCACTGTCTTTCACTGCTTCACCGGAGGTCCAAAGGAGGCAGAAACAGCACTTAATCTCGGTGCTTTGTTGTCCTTCTCTGGGATAGTGACCTTCAAAAACGCCCAAGAAAACCTTGAGGCTATGCTTGAAACCCCAATCGACCAATTCATGATTGAAACGGATTCACCTTACTTAGCACCGGTTCCTTTACGTGGTCGACAGAATACGCCAAGTAATTTACCGATAATCGGCCAATTTATAGCTGAACAGAGAGAAGTAGATCTGAAGACCCTTTCTGAACAGGTATGGCTAACGACCCATGCTTTTTATGGCCTCCCGTTAGATGGCTCTACAGAAAATTAGCTGAACCGTCGCCTATGATCCGTCAGTGTTGCCAATTTTGTGAAAACAACCACATAATAGAGACGTAGCAGCTAGGCGGAGGTTAAGCGCTGGAAGAACAGACGGGGTACCGAATACTGCACGCGTTACGGTTTCCACTAGTAGCGACATTTATCGTACTTCTCTCGGTAGCTTCTGTCGTCGTATCGCTTACTGGACCCAGTGGGCCGCAATCACTCGAACCTGCGCGAAGTCAAGAGAGTCTTTCTTCGATAATGAAGCTCACCTCAGTAGATATACAAACTGACTCAGGCTATTTAAATTCTGATCGTCAAGAAGCGCAAGCAGAACAAACTGAAGCAGAGCTTCCCGTTTCCAAGGCAGCGCCGAAAGCCGATGTCACTCTTCCAACGCAGTCTGAAAGTGGTATTTCCAAAGAAGCAACTGTTGCATCCTCCTCGTTTGTACCAAATTACGTTGGGAAGGGCGATGAGATGAAGCTCACTGCCAGCTTTAGTCCTGTTCAAATATCTTCCCAGCCTTCTCTTGCCCCTTCCCAGCCTGCTCCTCAACCTTCCCAGCCTGCCCCTGCCCCTACATCTCCACCTGCAGCTGAACCATATGACCCTGGAGTAAATGAAACATTTATTCCTAACGTGGAGAGATGGCGGAATGATGTTGTAGCAGCCATAGCCGCATACGGTGGGCCGGCCAGTGAAGTCGACTTATTCCTCACGATTATGCATCGAGAAAGTAGGGGGCAGCCAGATGCTACCAACCCAACGAGTGGCGCTGCTGGTTTGATGCAACATATGCCCCAATACTGGGACCAAAGGGCTATTTCCGCCGGATACGCAGGAGCAAGCCCATATGATCCAATAGCAAACATAAACGTGAGTGCATGGCTGCTGTATCAGGCAGCCGGTGGAGGATGGGGCCACTGGTCGACATACTAGCCAATACCTGTCAAGAAATTTTAAAAACGAATTCTATGAAAAAATTTGATACCAGTTTTCCGCATCTTCAATCGAAATTCAACTGATCATGATGATGGGTATTAGCGAAGTTCGATTCCTCTTAGATCGACATTCCATAATCCCATCACGCTCTTTAGGTCAAAACTTTGTCGTCGACCCGAATATCATCAGAAAAATAGTTCGATTAGCTGAACTGGGATCTGAGGACCAAGTACTAGAAATTGGTCCTGGTATCGGAGCTTTAACCTGCGGGCTAGTCGAAACAAAGCGGGTAGTTGCTATTGAATTTGACCGCTATCTCTTGCCGCCACTTAATGAAATGCTACAAGAAGCTGAGATGTTAGAGAAAACTGAAATTCTTCATGCAGACGCAATGGAAATTAAATGGGATGAGTTTTTTTCAACGAGGCCTGGTGTGTGGAAATTGATCTCGAATTTGCCATACAACATAAGTTCGACTCTGCTGTTGAATGTTTTGGACCATGCCCCGCAAGTTACAGAGGGTTTAGTTATGGTGCAACGCGAGGTGGGAGAACGGTTTGCAGCGAGCCCTGGAACTGCTGGCTATGGGATCCCCTCGGTTAAAGCACAGTATTGGTCAGAAGTTTCAATTGTTGGTAACGTCCCACCGAAGGTATTTTTCCCGGCTCCAAAGGTAGATTCGGTCCTGCTCAAATTTTCTCGGCGTTTAAATCTTGAGAAAGTTGATCTGGAGCTAATGTGGCGACTGGTCAAAACAGGATTTGGGCAAAGAAGAAAAATGCTCAGAAAATCTCTAAGGAGTCATATAGGCTCAGCTGAGTTTAACTCAGCTGGACTTGATCCAAAATCCCGTCCTCAGGATCTAACGGTAGATGATTGGGTATCTTTAGCAAACGCAGCCCAATATGGAGAACATAGTGACAGTAAATAAAGGCGTGAAGGTTGTTTCCCCTGCGAAGTTAACCTTATCCCTGCGAATCACAGGTAGGAGAGATGACGGTTACCATTTTATTGAGTCTGAGATGGTGACAATCGACTTGGTCGACTCTGTATTCATTAAAGAGGGTGAAAGGAAAGTGACCTACGAAGGCGAATACCCCATTAACCCTCATGCCAAAGAAGATTTAGTTCTTCGGACTTTGAACTTTCTTGATGTTGATTCGGTAGTCACTGTTAGCAAAAGTATTCCTCCCCAAGGCGGCTTAGGAGGGGGCTCAGGTAATGCTGCAACAGTACTTAGATACTTTGGATATACGGATCTTGAGAAAGCAGTCAAGCTCGGAGCAGATGTGCCGTTTAACATCAAAGGCGGAAGAGCACGAGTTGGAGGAATCGGAGAAATTGTTGAACCACTTACCTATAAAGAAAAAACCTTTACGCTTCTCACACCAGATGTTGGTTGTTCAACAACGGAGGTTTATAAGAAATGGGATCTCTTGGGAGGGCCTAAAGGGGAAAATGGAAATGATCTAGAGCAAGCTGCGTTACAGGTCCGCCCCGAGCTTTCCAAATGGAGAGATAAGTTGGAAAAGCACACTGGATTGAAACCTAAACTAGCTGGAAGTGGATCGACATGGTTTGTCGAAGGTTATTTCCCAGGTCAGGGATTTATAACAGCACGAACCCTTCCATCATTTGACAAGACCTCGCCTAGCGAATTGTAACCCTAGGAAATTCTAGTAGTGGAGATTTATTTACTTTCCGCGTTGGCGCTGAGCGCGAGTTCGTTTCAGCATCTTTCGGTGCTTCTTCTTCCTCATCCTCTTTCGCCTCTTTTTAATAAGTGAACCCATAGGCGGTCCAACATACTGCAAAAAAACCTCAAATGCGTGTCATTGCTAGCATTCATCATTTGTTTACTCTCAGATATTTAGTTTGATCGTAAAGCTCTTTCGAATTTCTGACTCAAAAGGTAAATAATTCAACTAAGCGAATGTCTAAATACACGATTGGGCTGGAAATACGATAGGTTCATTAGACATACAATGGCCCGTAGTTCAACTGGCAGAACGCCTGGTTTTGGTCCAGGAGGTTGCAGGTTCAAGTCCTGCCGGGCCAGCAACGCAGCTTTGGAATAATACAAAATGCAACCAACCCCTGAAATCATCTGATAGAAATGGGTTTTCGATCTACGATTTAAATACCCTGACTTGATTCAAAGGAATTTCAATATGGAATTAGTAACCAAGAAGCGCTTGCACTTAATTTCTGGAAGATCGAATCTGCCTTTAGCGCAAGAAATCGCAGACCATGTTGGTGTCGAGCTTGATGAGCCAAATCTAGCTGAATTTGCAAATGGAGAGATTCACTGCAGATTCAGTGAATCTGTTCGAGGAGGGGATGTATTTATTATCCAAAGTCACTCTGCTGCAACAGATATGACCATCAATGATTCAATCATGGAACAGCTAATAATGGTTGATGCGGCTCGACGCGCATCAGCGAAGCGCATAACGGTAGTCTGCCCTTTCTATGGTTATGCAAGGCAGGATAGGAAATCAGAAGGAAGAGAGCCCATCACAGCGCGTCTCTTGGCTAACCTCTTTATCGCTGCAGGTGTGAGCAGGATGGTTTCGGTAGATCTGCATGCTGGCCAAATACAGGGGTTCTTCGATAAACCAGTCGATCACTTAACTGCTATGCCAGTACTTGTGGATTATATGCGAACTCTTGGAGATGATTTAGTTATCGTTTCTCCAGACACTGGAAGAGTGAAAGTCGCAGAAAGATACGCATCCGAATTAACTGCAGACTTGGCAATAGTCCATAAGCGCCGCATCAAGAGTCAGAAAAATCGTGTTGAGGCTGGAGATGTACTAGGTGACGTAGATGGGAGAGTCTGCGTCCTGATTGACGACATGATCGATACAGGCGGGACCATTGTCGGGGCGGCTGAGCAGCTTGCCGATAGAGGAGCTAAGGAAGTGTATGCCTGCACTACCCATGGTGTTTTCTCTGACCCAGCTATAGAGCGCCTTGAAAATTCAGTAATCAAAGAAGTCGCCATGACTAACACCCTGCCGCTTCCTGAGGAGAAAAATATTTCGAAAATTAAAATGCTATCTGTCGCCTCGATAATAGCTAACGCCTTAGATGCTGTTTTTGAGGATACAAGCGTAAGTGAAATATTTGGGGGGAAGCATTTAAGCTAGGTGTCTGTCGAGGAACACAACGATAGACTTTTCATCTGGTAGAAATCTGCAAAACTCAACCGAGATTATTACAAGCAGGGAGAAATAGGCAATGGCTGAACTGGTACTGAATACAGAAGAAGGTCGTGATCTGGGAAGTCGTTCGACGAGACGGCTCCGTCGCGAAGGACGAGTCCCAGGCGTCTTATATGGATTGGGAGAAGACCCGATGTCCTTTAGCGTAAACTACGCAGATCTACGCGGGTCCCTAACAACTGATGCAGGGTTAAATGCACTTATAGAAATTGAAATAGGTGGATCTAAACACCTGTCAATATTAAAAGAACTCCAACGTCACCCAGTTCGAGATGAAGTCATTCACGTTGACTTTGTTCGGGTAGACCCAAATGAAGAAATCTCTGTTGATGTCAGACTCGTTGTGACCGGAGATGCCAAAAAGGTGCGAGATGAGAATGGAATGGTTGATCAAACTATGTTCAGCCTTTCTGTCCTTTCACGCCCACAATCCATACCAAATGAACTACTTGTAGATGTTTCCGATCTTGAGATCAATGCGTCTGTGCGCGTCGGGGATATTGCTTTGCCAGAAGGGGTCCGGACTGAGGTTGATCTTGAGGAGACGGTTGCAGTTGGAACTGTCACTCGTTCCACTATGGAAGCAATGGCAGCTGAAGCGTTGGCCGAAGCCGCTGCCGAAGAGGGCGAAGAAGGTGAAGAAGGTGCGTCCGGTGAGGGTGAAGTTTCTGCCGACGATGGAGAAACTTCAGCCGAAGATGGCGAATAGCTAGTTCCGTGCGGCGAAAGAGGCGCACTACAAAGACTTTCAGCGGATCAACAGATTATCTCGTTGTGGGACTTGGAAATCCGGGAAAGAAATATCAAGGTACAAGACACAATATCGGCGCAGAAGTAGTCCACTCTCTTGAAGCACACTTCGGCGTCCGTTTGCGGAAAAGCAAAGCTCTCGCTCTTTGCGCCGAAGTCAAATCCGAGAATCAGAATCTAGTTATTGCAATACCCGAAACCTACATGAATGAGTCTGGACTATCTGTCAGAAAGCTAATGGATAGATATAGCATCTCTGAACCCTCTCAACTAGTCGTCATCCACGACGAATTAGATCTCCCAGTAGGAAAAATAAAAATAAAACTTGGAGGTGGCCTTGCTGGCCATAACGGTCTCAAATCTATCGAAAATCACCTTCACTCGAGAGAGTTCGCTCGGATCCGCATTGGCATTGGAGCTACACGTGAGGGGCAGAGAGGTCGAGACTTCGTCTTAAGTCGTCCAAGCAAGGACGATAGACAAGCACTGCTCCATTCCAAATCGATGGCTGTCGACGCTCTTGAATATATCCAAAGACACGGCTACCAGGCGGCGATGAATAAGTTCAACGCGTGAGCTTCAAATCTATCCTAAACGCTCTTGGGGAGGAAGAATCTATCCTCGCGCTTGCTCGTCCTTCCATCCAAGGCATCTGTGTCCCCGAAAATGCTCAAGCTTGGGCTATCGCTTCATATATCCACCTCACTAGAGTCGAAACGCTATTTGTTGTGACCCCAACGATTGAGGAAGCTTCGAACCTTCACGCTGACCTTGGGTCAATGCTCGGCGATACACAAGTAGAACTTTTCCCAGCTTGGGAAATACTCCCATTCGAGCGGGTCAGTCCGACCCTGAACACCATGGGGCAGCGAATCAAAATTGGATGGGGACTTCGAAACGCTAAAGGCCCAAAGGTTGTCGTTTCGCCTATTAGAGCTACCACCCAGATCATTGCTTCAAACAAGGAGATCAAGCCAATTGTAGTGTCACGTAATGATGTCATTGACCTTCAAGAAACACTCGAAAAACTCATCCAAATGGGATTCAGAAGAGTAGGCCAAGTAGAGAATAGGGGAGAGGTCGCAAATCGGGGGTCCATACTTGACGTGTACCCTACTACCGCTCAAGCTCCGATAAGGATAGACCTTTGGGGAGACGTAGTTGAGCGACTCGGGCAATTCTCAGTTTCTGATCAGTTGACAATGGCTGAAAAAGAACAAGTTCAAATTTTCCCTGCGCGTGAACTCCTTCCTACAGAATCTATAAAAAATCGAGCTATGCGTCTAATCTCTTCTGCTCCTTGGGGTCGAGCTCATTGGGAAAAAATTGCTGCTGGAGAAATATTTGATGGGATGGAATCGTGGCTTCCTTGGGTAGTAGATAAAGAAGAAACTATCCTTGATTGCCTCCCCAAAAGCAGCAGGTTAATTTTTATAGATCCAGAGAGATCGAAGAGAAAAGTTGAAGAACTCTCTCACGACGAGAGCCGAATCGTTCCCGTATTATCCCAAACATGGAATATTGAGAACGAGGCCCTGACTAAGCGGCTGCATGTTCCATTTGAAAGAATCTTCCAGCAAGCACCAGTCCCAGTTAAATCAATCAAGCCTTTTCCTGAAGAAGAAAGTCAGCCTGCCCTTCGGGCTAAAAGTTGGCAACTAATAAGGCCGAGAAGCTCATTCGGTAAAGAGATACAACATTTGCTCGATCAAGATTACTCAGTTTATGCCATTGCTAATTCAAGAAAAACTAGAAAAGCACTTGGAAAATCAATTGAACGAGAGGGAATTGAAACTGAGATTCTTGAAACGCTGGACCATTCAGAATCCAGCCGGGCGGTACATGTGCTTGATGGCCCTATCAGCCAAGGAGTTATCTTCCCCGCTATGAGAATCGCAGTTATATCTGAAGAAGACCTGACTGGGAGAAAACAATCAAAAAGGACCGGAAGACGGAACACCAGCGGCCACAAAGTATTTCATGAAGACCTTGCAGTTGGGTCCTATGTCGTCCACGACCATCATGGGGTAGCGCTATATAAAGGCATCGTTACCCAATCTATAGGGGCCATAGAGCGTGATTACTTTCTACTTGAATATAGAAAAGGCGATCGGTTGTATGTCCCTGCAGAACAGATCAACCTAATACGTCCCTATACAGGAGGAAGCCATCCACCGCTTAGCAGGATGGGGGGAAGCGACTGGCAAAAAACGAAAACAAGGGTTAGATCAGAGATTCAAGAGATCGTTCAAGACCTTGTTTCCCTATATCAGAAAAGGTTAACAACTGAGGGCCACGCATACCCAACTGATACTCTCTGGCAACGGGAAGTAGAAGACTCATTTCCTTTTCAAGAGACGCCAGATCAGATTGTCGCAATCCAAGAAGTGAAAGAGGACATGGAAAGGCGACAGCCAATGGATCGGCTTGTATGCGGAGATGTCGGATTTGGAAAAACTGAAATCGCGCTTCGAGCAGCCTTCAAGGCGATCCAGGATAATAAACAAGTCGCTTTATTAGTTCCTACAACGTTGCTTGCCCAACAGCACTTCCAGACTTTCTCCACAAGATTAAGCGCCTACCCAATCCAAATAGAAGTACTAAGTCGTTTCCTCACCACGAAAGAAAAAACCCGAGTTGTCAACCAGCTATCTACTGGTGAAGTTGACCTCGTTATAGGTACCCACCGACTACTTTCCAATGATGTTGTGTTTCGCGACTTAGGTCTCTTAATTGTCGATGAAGAACAGCGCTTTGGAGTGAAGCACAAAGAAATGCTAAAAGAACTCAAGGCAAGTATTGACGTCCTCACACTATCAGCAACTCCTATACCCAGAACTCTTGAGATGAGCCTCACTGGGATTAGGGATTTAACTACTTTGAACACCCCTCCGCTGGATAGGCAGCCGATACTTACATTTGTTGGCGAGTATGAACAGAGCATAGTTATTGCTGCTATCCGAAGGGAGTTATTGCGAGAAGGGCAGGTCTTTTTCGTTCATAATAGGGTTGCAGATATAGAGAAGATGGCTGAAACACTTCGGAATCTTGTGCCTGAAGCCAGAATCGCCGTGGCACACGGGCAGATGGACGAGAACAGACTTGAGAAAGTTGTAGTCGACTTCTGGGAAGGTTCCTCTGATGTTTTGGTGTGCACTACAATTATTGAATCCGGCATAGATATGCCTTCTGTCAATACTCTTATCGTCAGTAACGCAGATCGTCTAGGACTAGGGCAGTTACACCAGCTACGTGGACGTGTCGGGAGATCAGGGTCAAGGGCTTATGCCTACCTTCTAACACCTAAGGGCACTTTATTGAGCGATACCGCATACGAGAGACTCCGGACAGTAGGAGAGGCTACTGAGCTCGGCTCTGGCTTTCGAATTGCAATGAGAGATCTCGAAATACGAGGTTCTGGGAATCTCCTCGGGACAGGCCAATCAGGCCACGTAGCCTCCGTGGGGTATGACCTATACTGCCAGCTAGTAAATGAAGAAGTTTCAGCGCTCAAAGGTGAGCCGATACAGTCGTTGCAAGAAATTTCTATCGAACTTCCAGTCGCCGCGCAAATACCGCACAGCTATATTTCAAAGGAGGATTTACGGCTAGAGGCTTATCGAAGACTTGCTATCTGTAAAAGCTTGGAAGATGTTAACGAGATTCAAAGTGAGTGGATCGATAGGTTTGGGGCAATTCCACCTGCTGCAAAAAATCTTCTCTCTGTGGCAAAGCTCCGATGTGAAGCTAGGAAGCTTGGAATTGTTGAAATAGCAGGGCGTACCCTCGCAAACACCGGCGAATCACAGTGGCTTGCAAAAGTATCTCCCATTTCTCTTCGGCCATCAGAAATCGTAAGAGTCAAAAGGCTTTATCCGGGGTCGGTATTCAAGGACGAACTAGAAGAATTGCAAATTGTTCTCAATCACTCGGAAACTCCGATTGAAGACTTAGTCGGTTACCTGCAGCAGTTGAATTCCTGATGGGGGGACAACCCGCAATGGCTAGTCCAATTGAAACCCATAGTTTGGAAACCACTTTTAAACGCCGGTAATAACAGAATCCTCATAAGCCACATCATTAACATTTCATTCCATAAGCGCTAACTTGTAGAGAGGACTAAAAGTTAGTAAACCTGCAAAAAATTACAATTGAGAAAGCATGCAATCCAATAACCCTTCCCAAATCAAAAGCGTAACCGGACGAGAAGTTCTCGACTCTCGAGGAAACCCTACCGTTGAGGTTGACGTGGCTCTTCAAGGAGGGTTCAAAGGAAGGGCAGCGGTACCCTCAGGAGCCTCAACTGGCCAATTTGAAGCGGTTGAGTTACGCGACGGCGGCGAAAGATATAAAGGGAAAGGTGTCCTTCAGGCAGTTGAAAACGTTAATAACGAAATAGCTAGCGCAATCATAGGAATGGATTCTCTAGACCAAAGAGCAGTCGATCAAAAATTAATCCTCCTAGATGGAACGAACGATAAATCGAATTTAGGAGCAAATGCGATGCTCGGTGTTTCCCTCGCTGCAGCAAAAGCCAGCGCAAATCATCTCGGACAGCCCTTATACCGATACCTTGGAGGTGCAACAGCACATGTGCTCCCAGTCCCAATGATGAACGTACTCAATGGTGGCGAACACGCTGACAATAACGTTGACCTCCAAGAATTCATGATAATGCCAGTAGGTGCTGTCTCTTTTTCGGAAGCTTTGCAGTGGGGAGCTGAGTGCTATCACACCTTAAAAGAAGTTCTAAAAGCTAGTGGCTTATCAACAGCAGTTGGAGATGAAGGCGGTTTTGCTCCGGATCTCGAATCAAATGAAGCGGCGATCGAATTACTTGTGGACGCAATAGGCAAAGCAGGATTCACGCTGGGTGATGACATGGCCATAGCCCTTGACCCCGCTAGTACCGAATTCTTTGAAGAAGGAAAGTATATTCTCGCTGGAGAAAACAGAGAGTTCTCTCCTAAAGAAATGTGCCAATACTACAAACAACTAACAGATAAATTCCCCATCCTCTCGATAGAGGACGGCATGGCAGAGGAAGACTGGGAAGGTTGGAAAAACTTAACAGACTTAATCGGGGAAAACGTCCAACTCGTTGGAGATGATCTCTTCGTCACCAATAAAGACCGCTTAGGGAAAGGTATCCAGCAATCTACAGCAAACTCTATTTTGTTCAAGGTTAATCAAATCGGTACCTTAACAGAAACGCTTGAAACAATTGAGCTTGCAAATCGACACGGCTATACGTCTGTGATGTCTCACCGTTCAGGAGAAACAGAAGATACAACGATCGCTGATCTTGCTGTTGCTACGAATTGCGGTCAAATAAAAACTGGTGCTCCGGCACGAAGTGATCGAGTCGCAAAATATAATCGACTACTGCGTATAGAAGAAGAATTAGGTGATGCCGCAGCATATCGCGGCGTCCAAGAGCTTTACGGGACACAATAAATGCCCTCAACTACCAACCACCCTCTCCAGAGAGTACTTGTTTCGGAAAAAACTCGCAGGTACCTCTTTTGGCTCTTTATCCTGGCAGTGGTCGTCGTCATTCTCATCTGGGCTATACAACCAATAAGGTTATGGTTAGACCAGAGGGAAGAATTGTCAACTAAGCAGCAGGAACTTACAAATATTGAGTCATCTAATTCAGCATTAGAGCAGAGAGCTGAAGCGCTCCAAACTCCGGAACAGATTGAATTAATTGCCAGACAAAACTTTGGCCTGATTCGAGAAGGTGAAGAAGCCTATGCGGTATTGCCTGCCGCACCGGATCCGCTTCGTATCCCATCTTCTTGGCCTTTTACCGAACTTGCAGACGCCTTAGGGGGTTAAATTGAGTGCCCCTATTGAAGCAGAAGAATTATCGCGCTCATTTGGCTCTCTAGTCGCTGTAGATTCAATCAATCTCTCAGTCGCAAGTGGGGAGGTCTTTGGGTTTCTAGGGCCTAACGGTGCCGGAAAATCTACGGCCGTTCGTATGCTCACAACACTTTTGAAACCATCCAGCGGGACTGCGCGAGTAGCAGGTTTTGATATCGCCAAGCAGCCCTCAGCAGTACGAAGAAAAATTGGGGTGGCCTTACAGGATGCTGCCATTGATCCTTTGATGACTGGTAACGAGCTACTTCGTTTGCAATGTGTTTTGCATGGGCTTCCGAAACGTTCTGGATTGAAACGTTGCGGAGAGCTACTAGAACGTGTGGGTCTTACCGCAGCCGGAGATCGAAGAGTTGGGACATACTCTGGGGGGATGAGGAGAAGACTAGACTTAGCTCTTTCCCTCGTTCATCAACCTGAAGTTCTTTTTCTGGATGAACCAACAACTGGGTTAGACCCAACTAGCCGCATGGCGCTATGGGAAGAAGTTCGAAATCTCAATAAAGACCTAGGAACAACAGTATTTTTAACTACCCAATACCTCGAAGAGGCAGATCAACTAGCTGAGCGCATAGCTATTATTGATGATGGGAAAATAGTTCGTGAAGGATCTCCGGCTTCCCTTAAGTCAGCAGTCGGCGCTCCCACTTTAAGAATTGATGTTTCAGAGCCCGATGTCCTATTAGCCCGAAAAGTTATGACTCAATTTGGACAAGAGCGTCCAGCGCGAAGAAATCGTATAGCTATTGGCCTCGTTAGTGGGACAACCGGAATCACAGATGTCCTGAAAGCCCTCGATGATGCTGGTGTTGAAATTCATCATGTTGAACTTGACGAACCTAGCCTTGACGATGTTTTCGCCGATGCGACCGGAAGAAGGCTTGAGGGCGGTCAGGTATAGGGGCATTATGAATCAAAATATTTTCCCACAAGTCATGAAGCTCTCACACCGAAGTATTCTCGGGATGATTCGACAGCCCCAATCTTGGGCACCAGGTCTTTTTTTCCCTCTTCTTCTAGCTGCGGTGTATGCGTCACAATTCAGTAAAGCGGTGACAATTGAAGGCTTCCCATTCCAGGATGTTTCTTTTCTCGATTTTGTTCTTCCCGCCTGCGTGATCCAAGGCGTGTTATTCGGGTCAACAAATAGCGCATCCGATCTTGCTGCTGATATTGAAAATTCGTTCATGGATAGGCTTCTTGCCTCACCGGTTTCAAGAGGGTCGATACTATTGTCACGGCTGGCTAGTGCATTTATTTATGGCGTTACCCAAGCAGTAGTCCTTATAGCCATCCTTGTCTTATTCGGGGCGAATATTGCAGGAGGTGCGTCAAGCATTATTTCCCTAGTTTTTATAGCAGCGTTACTTTCAGTTTCGATGGGGAGTTTCGGAATAGCAGTCGCTTTACGAACAGGCTCTCAAGAAGTCGTTCAATCAACGTTCCCTCTAATTTTTGTTGCAGTTTTTGTAAGTTCGGCCTTTTTTCCTGTTCAACTTATGGACGGATGGTACGGGGCTATAGCTAGGAAAAATCCTTTAACTTGGGTTATTGACCCTACACGGCGAATGGTTATTCACGGTTTCTCATGGACTGACCTTGGGCAATCCTTAGGGATCATACTTGCCATCGCTTCGATAGGAATTGCCATGTCAATTCGACAATTACGTAAGCGTTTGGCGCGTGCGCAATGACTTCCTTGAATACGCCTCACGTATCCTCGTTTGCAGTCATCATGGCTGGTATTCAACGCGGATTAATTCGTTTACGTCGGATACCATCCTTGATACTTCCTGCGGTTCTGATGCCAATCTTCTTTGTCGTAGCATTTAGTGGCTCGTTTGCTTCAATAGTTGAGCTTGAAGGTTATGAAACCGATAAGGCAGTCAACTGGATGACCGCTTGGGCGGTAATGCAAGGCGCCGCGTTCTCGGGAATGGGGGCAGGTGGCTTGGCTGGAACAGATCTAGAGAACGGGTTTTTCGATCGCCTTCGAGTAGCCCCTACCCGACCAATGGCACTCATCGGGGGATTAGTAGGTTATTGCCTCTGTCGAGCCATAATCCCCATAACAGCAGTTCTCATCGTCGCCTTTGCATTTTTAAATGCTGACATGCCTGGAGGGCTCATGGGAATAATCATGGTCTATCTCTCCGGAGTCGGAATGGCAGTCGTAATGTCATTTCTCGTTTTGGGGATTGTTTTTACTTTCAAAACCCTAAAATCGTTAGCGATAGCCCAGATAATCATGTTCAGTTCAATGTTTCTATCTGTTGGGCAAGCACCCATACAAGCC
>Ga0111541_10000373_pt1 | contig 14353 bp, 12 predicted proteins | sample Knorr_S7_td_DCM__FD_83039 | JGI IMG/M metagenome (GOLD analysis project Ga0111541, IMG submission 83039) | Marine microbial communities from Southern Atlantic Ocean transect - Knorr_S7_td_DCM_ad_131m_LV_B (version 2) (version 2) | ecosystem: Environmental > Aquatic > Marine > Oceanic | place...
TATTTTCCCAATGCCTTTTCATACAGACTTATGAGCATAAAAGGATATAGAATAAAGAATTACAAGACCCCAAGCCAAATAAACAAAAGGCGAGCTAGGTATTAGCATATGAGCCATAATTGTTCCAAAAAGGATCATTGTTCCAATGCATATTAATAGGCTAATTCTAACTTTAGAAATATTAGTTAAACTAGTCCTTGCAAAAAGAAAGATAAATAACCCTATAACTCCAACCCAAAGCCCAAAAAACTGATAAATTTGTCTGAGATATCCAGGGAGAGTATTGTTTATTTCTTCCTGAAATAATTCATCAAAACTCATTTCTAGCCTCTCTTCATTTGCAACTTTATCAAGCATCCAGGGTTCATCGACAATCATCCATCTTGCTCCTAGGAAAATCATGGTTATTCCCATGATTAATAAAGGGATGGAAAACAGGGAAATTTTTCTTTTGTTCACATATTAAATATACAAAACAAGGTAGAATGAAAATGGTTTAGTATAGAATAATTATTTATTTCATTAAGAGTTTAAATATATACATCAGCTGTATTTTTTAATAATTTTCATTACACTTTCATAGTAACCTCTTCCAAAAAGTATGAGATGGACCAATAAAGGATATAATTGATGAATTTCAAGACTATCTTTCCAATTATAATCTATAGGAATAATTTCATTATATGAATCAATTGCATGGTTTGGTGGATTGCCAAATAAATGTAGCATTGCCCAATCAATATCAGAATGGCCAAAATAGACTGCAGGATCAATTAAAGTAGGATTTCCTTCTAGATCAGAAATTAAGTTACCAGACCAAAGATCTCCATGGAGTAGAGATGGTTTTTTTTTCGGAACAATCGATCCTATTTTCTTACTTAAGGATTCTATTTTCTTTGACGATTCATAGCTTATCAATCCCTTATTAGTTGCTTTTTCTATTAAGTATAGAATTCTATTTTCCATATAAAAATCAACCCAACTATCTTTAGATTTATTTATTTGCACAAGAGAACCAATATAATTGTCGTGATTTAATCCAAAAGTGTTATTATTTATATTGTGTAAAAAGGCAAGATTTCTTCCAAATAATTCCCAATTGAAAGGCTTTGCTTTACTTATGTATTCCATTATTATATAGGCTTTTTGATTCTTTTGTCCAACTGAGAGCACTTTTGGTATTACAAATGATGAGTTGGAGAGTAGTTTTAACCCAAGCTTTTCTTTTTCAAACATTTCAGGGTATAAATCTTTATCATTTATTTTTATAACAATAGTTTGATTTTCTAATTTGCACTTGTATACATAATTAATATCACCTCCACTAAGAGCCTCAACACTAATTACTTTTTCGCGTGTATTTTCAAAAAGTATTTCCTTTATTTCAGTTGTCAATTGTATAGTTTTTATCAAAAAATTAATTCAATTTTAAAAAATAAAACCTCTCATTTCTGAAAGGTTTTATTTTAAATAAAATTTACTGGAATTTATTTTACATAATCAAATTTTCCAGTTTCTTCATCTATTCCTCCAATCCATGACATCACATCATCAGAATGACTTGAAATACTTTTCCAAAATATTTTTGTGTTTTCATCCATTGCTCCAATACTAAAATTTTCTTGCCATTCAGCAAGTGATTTCCAGTCTGGATAGACAACATACATATGCCAACTCATTCCAGAGCCATAAAGATGACGACTAGCATAAATTGCTTCAATTGTTCCGCTTTCTTTTAATTGTTTGGCATATCCAGCAAGCCAAGTATTTCTGAAATCAATATTTTTACCCCACTTTGTATTAAACTTGTGATTTACAAAGACCTTTTTGGATTTCCAATCCATGCCTTTCTTTTCGTATCTTAATGTATCTAAACCCTGAAAAATTCTTATTTGATCAGAATGATTGTCAGCATATAATCTTGTATAAAGACGCCACTCGGCCGTCAAGGTTTCTTGTTCCTCTTTTGAAAGATTCATTGCTTCAACATTTTTTGCAAGAACTGTATTTGTAATATTTGCATCCAAATCAATATCTGAGGCATTATCGTAAAAATCATAAATAGCAAAAGTAAAATCGCCGGCATATACATGGGAAAAAATACCAGAGCCCATAATTTTTCTTTCTTCAGAGAGGGTTAAATTGGTAAATTTTTTATGAAGGGATAAAAATTCTTGCGAATTTTCCCTTGGTACAGTTACGTAGGTAATGTTTACTACATTTTGAGCAAGCGTAACTAGAGAGGTTAGTATTAGTGTTAGTGTAAATAGTTTTTTCATCTTATTTAGTTTTTTTCTTTATTAAGTTACAATAAAATATAATCTCATTATAAAAATATTGAGCTTATTAAGAGATAAATTCTAAAAACTAAAAAAATCAAAAATTGATCAAAACTGATCAAAACTGATCAAAAAACATCAAAAATTGCTCAAAAATGACCAAAAAATGACCAAAAAGTTAATTTTTTGTTTTTTTAATGTTTGCTTATTTTCAGTTTTTTCATAAAGAAAATAGTATGGAAAAAATTTTTTTCATTCAATAGTAAATTTTAATTTCAAAACAATTTATTAATAGTCTTTACGTTTTTTTTACATGAGAAACAGATTAGCTATCCTATCGGTATTATTATTTGCAGGTAATGTTTTTTTTACTACTGCATACTCTCAAATAAAAAAATCCTATGAATTTGATTTCAAAGAAGATATTCTTTGGTTAACAAATAAGGAATTTAAAATTTTCGTTTCCACAAAAAAGGGTGTTTACACTCTAAATAATGTACAGGTTTTAAAAACCAAGAATCGCCCTTCAATTAAATTATCTCCTCTTGGAAGAGAATTATTTTCTGTAGGGAGTTTCAAGATATCAAGCTTTCAGGTTAGTGATGAATTAAACCTTATTAACGAGATAAATACTGATTTAAATTATCAGTTGAAAAAAATTATATCTGATAAATATGGAAGAAATTATTTTTTGTTATCAGATTCTGGCGAAATTTTTACTCATAAAGTTGGAAATGAAATTTCGAATGGAGAAAGAATATATGATTCTGGAATAGTAGATTTTAGTTGGTCTGCTAATCTAGACCAAGTTTTTGCAGTCTCTAATCAGGAACTACTAGCTATTCGAGACAATAAGGTTCAGAAAAGTTTTAAGGTTTCAAATCCAATATCATCTGTACATACATTCGAGAGTTTATTCAAGGTTGCAATAGGGCACGAAGATGGTTCAATTTCTTTGGTTGATCAAAATATGGAGGGTGAAATAAATGAATATAAAGTATCTGATTCAAAAATTACTTCTATAGTTTCACACCCTGAAGATCCACATTTATTTATTGGGAATTCAAAGGGGGAGCTATATACTTTTAACACAATTTCAAAAAAAATTCTCCCTCTTGGCAAAATTCACAAGGCTGATCTCAAGTTAGCAATAATTGCAACATACAAGTATGGAGATGAAAAGGAGTTTTTAATTTCTTATGGCGAAGATTCTAAAATTACCATATGGGATATAACCCAGTTTGATCCTGATTTTAAGTTATATGTTGATAAAAGAATTGATCAAATAAAAAATAAGTTCTTTAAACGTCAAAAAAATGAAGATGAAATTTCCTATTCAAAAAGGACTTCAATAGATATTTCAGCTAATTATTTTAATAAAAGTAAGCAGAACATAATCGACAGTATTGCAGGAACAAAAAGAAGAGGTCAAACAAAAATATCAATGGCTAATGATGGATCAGTAAAAGTTAAAGTTGATCCATTTAGAGAAGTAATTGTTAATGTTGCGAGTAATCTTAATCCATCTCTTCTGGGCGTCAAGGAATTAAATTATAATATTAATGAAATAAATTCTTTTGATATAAGTAATGTCTTATTGGTAAACAAAGAGAATGGTCAGAGTTATGGTTACAACCCTGAGAGAGATAAAAGAATTATAAGAGAAGAACAGGAGTCCATTTTATTAGCACAGGAAATTTCAAGACAAGAAGTTGTTCTGAAAAATAACTTAACGGAAATTGTAGCTTCTCTCAAAGAAGATGGAATAATAAATGAGGTAGATCTATCTGTAGATTCTCGACTTGTAAAAGAAAAAGATTCTACTGGGAAAGAAGAATTGAATTTGAAAGTCTCTTTTCTTTCCAAAGGAGTAACAGCAGTGATAGGAGCTCAAACATCTGATTATGGTGCAGGCAAGTATAATTTATTTGATTCTCCTTCTGCAAAAACTCTCATGGATTTTTTTATAAAATCTACTGAAGAAAATTTATCTGGATATCTCGAGGAGGCAACTAGAGTAACTTTTAAGATCACAGGATCAACAGATAAGTCAAGAGTGAATTCAAATCTACCATATGATGGAGAGTTTGGAGATTTTAGGAATTTCCCCTACTATTTTCAGGGATCTCTAGATGGAATTACAATAAATAAGCAAAAGGGTATTGCGTCCAATAGTGAATTAGGATTTTTAAGAACCTATTCCGTAAGGGAGTTTATTGAAAATTATACTGATGTTTTTGATTCAACAAGAAATAAATACATTCATTACTCTGAAGAATCTAATCTCTATGGGGCAGATCAGAGAAAGATTAAGATTGAACTTACAATTCATGAAATAGATAAACTTATAGCCCTAAAGAAATCTGCTGATTATAAGTTAAGTGATGTAGATACTGAAATCCCAAGTAGTTCAAAAAAAATCAATGGATATGCACTTATCATTGGTAATGAAGATTATAGTTCATATCAATCCAATGTGTCAACCAGTCAAAATGTTCCCTTTGCTTCAAGGGATGCAGAGAGTTTTAAAAATTATTTGGTTCAAATGTATGGTTTGCCAGAGGAGAATATAATTTTATTAATTAATGGTACTTACGGAGAGATTTCCCAGAATCTTTCAAAATTTAAAAATTTAATGAAATTTGACGGAGAAAATAAACAGTTTATTTTCTATTTTTCAGGTCATGGAATGCCTCATGAAACCACAAATAACCCATATCTTATGCCAGTAGACATTAGCGGATATACCGTTGATCAAGCAATTTCTTTAAACGATCTACTCAAAGATTTTAGTATTCATGATTATAAAAAGTGCACTTTAGTTATTGATGCTTGCTTTAGTGGAGCTAGTAGATCCCCGGAACCCTTAATTAATCTAAAAGGAGTTGGTAAATGGAGAATAAAAAAGAAACCACAAGAGGGTAGTAAAAAAAGTTATATTGATTTTGATTTTCTTAGATCTGATAATCAAATAGATTATATGAATCCTAATATTGGAGATAAAATGATTCTTTATAGCTCTAGCTCTGGAGAGGAGACTTCATTGACTGATGATAAAAACCAACATGGTTTATTCACATATCATTTTTTAAAGATTTTAAAGGATAATAAAGGAGATATTTCTTCTAAAGAGTTGTTTGATTTAGTAAGGGATAGAGTAGGTAAGAAATCTATACTCGATTTTAACAAACCTCAAACTCCAGAAATTATTTTTGGTGATAAAATTAATTTCAATTCAGATTATTTCCTCAAATAGATCTAGATTAAATATCTTAAAATAAGTTAGGTCAATAATTTATACGTTAGTATAAGATGAATTGAAAAGTAAGATATTTTTCTTATAATTGCTGTAATTAATCATAAATCAATTTAAAATGAAAAATTTTTTACTAATAACACTTTTTTTTACAATTACATATACTAGCGCTCAAGATTGGTCTGAGGTTTATAGACAGGTCGAAGAGGTTACTCTAAATGAGGGACTAGTAGATCAGTACCATGAATTTGAAAAATTTTGGGGAGTTGTTAAGGAAAAGCAAATTGCTGATGGTAATCTAGTCGGATGGTTTGTTTGGAAAGTTGATCCCTCAAGTAACGATGGTAATCCTTGGGCAGAATATTTAATTTTTAATGTATATAAAGATAAACAGCAAATGGATGAAATGAATTCAAAATCTCAAGAATGGTGGACAAATTATATTAGATCTGCTCATAAAGGGAAAACGAAAAGATCTATTGTTAAGAAGTATATAAATGAGACGATGAGCAATAAATACAGAAAAAAATCTGTTACATATACCAATAAAGGGCTTTCTACTTTACTAACTGAAGGAGCACAACCTCAAGCAGATATAGAAGCTGTTTATATTGGAATTGAACAGTTAAATGAGGATTATGTAGATTTTGAGACAAATTATTTCAGAAATTCACACGCAACCACTGGATCAAGAATTTATTGGGAACTCAATGAAGTGGCAGATAGATCTGAAAATGCATATAAACCAGTTACGCATATTATTTTTGAAATTCCAAATCCTGATGCTGCTGAGATAAATCAGGATCAACTATCATTTACTGATAGGATGATGATTAAATACGGTATAGCAAGTCGTAAATGGCATGGAGCGATGAATGTAAATTTAATGCTTTGGCAGTGGTCAAACTAAATTTATAACCAACTTAATAACCCTTCTTTTTGAAGGGTTTTTTATTTTTAGGATATTAAATATTAAATTTAACACCATAGATTATTTTATTATGAAAAGACTAACACTTTTGCTATTTCTTTTATTCTTAATCTCATCTTGTAGTAAAGATGATAATAATACTAATGAAGGGAGAGGTTTAATTATTAATGAATTTTTAGCCAGTAATGACTACTGTTGTACTGATGAATCAGGGGATTATGATGATTGGGTTGAATTGTACAATGATTCCAATGAGTCAATTGATTTAGGAGGCATGTATTTCACTGATACTCCAGGAGATGATAATCCATATTTAATTCCTGATACTAATCCCTCTGAATCAACAATTTCTCCGGGGGGATATTTGATTCTTTGGTGTGATGATGATCAAGAACAAGGAGTATTACATTTAAGTAAAAAATTAAAAGCATCAGGTGAATCAATTATTTTAATTGATAAAGATGGGACTACAGTTATTGATTCTTTAACATTTGGTTCTCAAACTACTGATATCTCTATGGGGAGAAATACTGAAGACCAGGATGAGTGGATATTTTTTGAAACCCCTACTCCTGGATCAGCTAATAACAAATAAAAACCTGAACTTGGTTATTATTTTCTTTCTTCTATTTTAACAGTATCGATATGAAAAAAAATTGGTGGAAAGAAAGCGTTGTATATCAAATTTATCCCAGATCCTATAAAGACACTAGTGGGAATGGTTTAGGAGATATAGATGGGATAATCGAGAAATTAGAACATATAAAATCATTAGGTGTAGATATCATTTGGTTATGTCCAATTTATGAATCTCCAAATGATGACAATGGTTATGATATTTCTGATTATCGTAAAATAAGCGACGACTTTGGTGGGGATAAAGCCTTTGATAGGCTATTGGCAGCGATTCATAAATGTGGCTTAAAATTGATCATGGATTTAGTTGCCAATCATACTTCAGATGAACATTATTGGTTTGAGGAAGCAAAAAAGAGTAGAGAAAACTCTTATCATGATTATTATGTATGGAAAAAAGGGACTCCAAAAACTCTACCAAACAATTGGCAATCTGTTTTTAGTGGAAGCGCTTGGAAGTGGAATGAAAAAACGGAAGAGTATTTTCTTCACTTATACACTCAAAAACAACCTGATTTGAATTGGGAAAATTCCAAAGTTCGCGAAGAGATTTATTCAATTATTGACTTTTGGTTAGCTAAAGGAGTAGATGGTTTTCGAATGGATGTAATTTCAATGATTTCAAAACGATTAGCTTTTGAAGATGTTCCTGAAAATATGCCCATTGTTGAAGTAATGGAAAAGTTCTATTCAAATGGCCCTCGAGTTCATGAATTTATAAAAGAAATGAATCAAAAGGTTTTATCAAAATATGATATAGTTACAGTTGGCGAAGGGCCTGGTATAAATTTAGAAAATGCTCTTAATTATGTTTCTGAAGCTGAGAATGAATTGAATATGGTATTTCATTTCGATCATTTATTTATTGACTATGGCCCTAAAGGAAAATATGACCCTATTCCTATAGATTTCATTCTTTTCAAAAAAATTTTTAGTCAGTGGGATAACCTTTTAGCAAATAAGGGATGGAATAGTATTTTTTTAGGGAATCATGATTTTTCACGTATAGTTTCCCGTTTTGGTAATGACAAAGATTTTCACTTTGAGTCAGCAAAATTACTTGTTACACTATTGATGACTATGAGAGGTACTCCCTACATATATCAAGGCGATGAGATTGGTATGGTTAATGTTGCCCATCCTTCAATTGATTTTTATGATGACGTGGAGACCCTTAATGCATGGAAATTAGCTGAGATTGAGGGGGAGGACATGGAACTATTTTTAAAATTGGTACATAAACAGAGTAGAGATAATGCTCGAACTCCTATGCAATGGGATTCTTCAAAAAATGCAGGTTTTACTAAAAGTAAACCTTGGATTCCACTTAACAATAATTTTAAAATGATAAATGTTGCTGATCAAGAAGAGGATCCTCATTCAATTTTGCAATATTATCGAAAAATGATCGCTTTTCGAAAAGCAAATAAAACTCTTGTATATGGGGAATATAAAGATCTTGAACCCAATGACTCAAAATTGTTTATTTATAAAAGATGGGATGAAAAAAATCTATTTTTAATTGCTCATAATTTTAGTGATAATTCACAAGAATTTAATAGTGATTATATTAAAGGGCTTATCCTATCCAGCTCAAATTATCTATCAAATGAAAAACAAAACTCACTTCAACCTTGGGAAAGTAGAATTTATTTTAAAAGCAAGAGTTCTTGATCAAAACATAAAAACTTCTCTCCTTTTAAAGGAGAGAAGTTAATAAAATTTAGTTCCAAGTTTTAATATTGTTCATAGTAATTGTTCCAAGATAATCAGATATAGGATTTACAGTTTTTTGGAACTTCATGAACGCATTTTGTTGACCTTCGGTTTTTGGCCCCCAAGAAAGAGCAGTTGCATAATCTTTATGAGTAGTATATATGTAATGTGAATCTCCATCAGAACCTTGAGAAATTAGTCCAATAGAGAGGTATCCCTCTGAAGGGAATTCCCTTATCAGTTTCACAAATTCATTTGCAAAAGTTTCAGGATCTTCAACACTAAAACGCCACATTTGCGAAATAGGGTAATTACCTTTGTCTACATTAAACCGCATAAGAGTTCCACCTGAGCTAATGGATGTGATTTCTGCAAAATTGAGAAAATTTTGATTGTATTCGTTATAGACACTACCAGAGCGGAGCTCTCTTAATTTCCCAAGATCTTCTGCTGAACCAGCAAATGTTAGATAGTGAGTAGTTTCAAAACCTTCCGGGCGATACCAAACCGCATCAAGACTTATGGCAACGTTTTCTGGCTTTTCTATACTAGTATAAAAGCTGTCAACGAGTTCAAGCACAAAATTTTCTGTCCCCTGGTTAACTTTTAAGCCGACCTGTTCCCATAAAATATTTTGAGAATAAACACTTAATGAGAAAACAAGCAAAAAAATAAAAATAGTTTTTTTCATTTCAATTGATTTTATGATTAGTGATCAAATATAATGAATAGTTATCTTGTTGACCCATGAACTGTTTTATATATTTATCTTATGAATTGGTTAATCAAATATTTGAGTTGGATCGGTTTTGCAATACTAGTTATTTCTTTTCCTTTTTTTTCCTTTTGGAGTTCTCCAGAGACTGAGGGGTTTTTTGAAATTATTTTTTGGATAGGATTTATTTTAATAGGAATAAGTCAATTATGGAATGAATTTGGAAAAAAATAGATAAATAAATCTTGATTTATGAATTATGATTTGATAGAAAAAGCAAAAGAGGTTCTAAATGCAAATTACCAGGAGGAAGGATTCACAATACCAAGCAAAAATCTTTATCCTTTTCAGTGGAAGTGGGATTCTGGCTTTATTGCTCTAGGATATGCTCATTATGATATTCAAAAGGCAAAAAAAGAAATAGAAACTATTTTAGAAGCTCAATGGATTAATGGCTTTATTCCCCATATAGTTTTTCATAACGATAGTGACACATATTTTCCTGGACCAAATTTCTTTAGATCTGAATTAAGTCCCTATGCATCAAAAAAGTATCGTTCATCAGGAATTACCCAACCTCCTGTTTTTGGTTTTGTTCTTGAAAAAATCTATGATATATCTCAGGGAGAAAAGTCAGTTTTAGAATTTATTAAAAGTCAAATTGAAAAAGTATATCTCAACCATTTATATTTTTATCGCAATCGGGATATAATGGATGAGGGACTAGTTTACATATACCATAACTGGGAATCAGGAACAGATAATTCTCCATTATGGGATGGAATTTGGGAGACTATTAATTCCCCTAAGTATGAATTTAAGAGAAGAGATACAGACCATGTCGATGCATCTGAACGTCCAACTAAAATAGAGTATAATAACTATGTCCATATACTTGAGATAGCCAAAGGATATAATTATGATGATAAATTAATTGCAGAAAACTCTCCTTTTTTAGTTCAAGACCCTTTGTTTAATTCAATTTTAATCCGATCTAACCAGGGATTAATTAGGATGTTTAAATTAATAGGAGGGCATGATGAAAAAATAAACTACTTAGAAGAGAAACAAGCCAAAGGGATTCAAAGCCTAAACAAAAAATTATTTAATCAAAATCTAGGCGCATATACTCATTATGATCTTAGAAATGATAAATCAATTCCACTGATTTCGTCTTCATCATTTACTCCAATGTTTTGTGGCGCTCCTGATAAAGAAATAGTTAATGTTTTAACAAAAACTTTAATTCATAAATTTGGGAAACCAGAAAATTATTTTTGTGCTTCATTTGATCCAACAAATAATCATTTTAACCCATCTAAATATTGGAGAGGGCCAATATGGATTAATCTTAATTGGATGTTGTATCAAGGATTTAAAAGATATGGTTATGATCAATTAGCTGAAAGAATAAAAAATGATTCCATTGAGCTGGTTAAAAAAAATGGGTTTTATGAATATTTTGATCCAAGAAAAACTGAACTTGAAAAAAGAGCCTATGGAGGAGATAACTTTTCATGGACTGCCGCATTGATTATAGATTTTATTTTAGAAAAATAAAAACAGAATGAATTATATTGATTACACAGTAATAGTTTTTTACCTAATTATTTTTTTAGGAATAGGTTTTTTATTTAGAGAAAATAAAACCTCAAAAGATTATTTTCTTGGGGGCAGAAGTATGGGATGGTTTCCTTTGAGTTTATCTACAATGGCTACTCAACTATCAGCAATTAGTTTTATTTCCGCTCCTGCTTTTGTTGGGTTGAAAGATGGAGGTGGACTTCAGTGGCTCACTTATGAATTTGCAGTTCCTTTAGCTATGGCATTTCTTATGATAACTCTTATCCCAACTTTGTATAAATCTGGTGTTGTAAGTGTTTACGAATATCTTGAAAAACGTTTTGATTCTTCTTCAAGACTTTTAATAAGTATAGTTTTTCAAATTAGTCGTTCTGTTGCCACAGGGGTAATGGTATATACAATGGCACTTATTCTTCAAGCCACTGTAGGAGTTGATTTTTGGATATCAATTCTGATAATTGGTTTGATAACATTGATTTATTCTTTCCAAGGAGGAATGAAGGCTGTAATTTGGGGGGATGTTATACAAATGATAATACTTTTTTTAGGAATCATAATGTGTCTATTTTTTGGATTAAATGAACTCGGAGGAATAGATAATTTCCTAACACAAGTTGATAAAGATCGAATCACTGCTGTAGATTTTTCGAAGTGGGGGTTTAGTAACAAAAACAATGATGACGAGTTTGGATTTTGGCCTATGGTTATTGGAGGATTTTTCCTTTATGCTTCTTATTACGGAACTGACCAGACACAATCACAACGCTTATTATCCTCAAAAAATATGGGTACAATTAAAAAGTTATTATTTGCAAATGCACTTTTTAGATTTCCTATAACATTAACATACTGTATTATGGGTTTAATTCTGGGGACTTTATTTTTTCAAGACATTGGTTTTCAGAATTCACTCAATGAGGTTTATTCAAATAATATAGCTTCGTTAGAAGGAAAAAAAGCTGATTTAATGGTCCCAGTTTTTATTACAAACTATCTCCCCAATGGGATGATTGGAGTATTAATTGTTGCTATTATGTCAGCAGCAATGTCATCGCTTAGTTCCACAATAAATTCTCTATCAGCGGTAACCATGGAAGATTTTGTTAAAAGATTCAATCCAACTATATCTGATAAAAGATATGTGCTAAACTCTCGAATTTTTTCTTTGTTTTGGGGCTTAGTTTGCTTGTTTTTTGCTTTTTTAACTGGCAATATAGAGGGCACTGTAATTGAAGTTATAAATAAAATAGGATCTGTTTTCTATGGGCCAATGTTAGGAGCCTTTATACTTGCTATTATGACCAAAAAAACGCATGCTTTGGGAGCTAATATTGGAATAGTATCCGGTGTTATTCTAAATATTTATTTATGGTTATATGTCCCAAGTATTTTTTGGTTTTGGTGGAATGCTATAGGATGTTTTATAACGGTTTCAATTGGAATCTTATCTAGTAAATTAATTAAGAGAAGAATCACTGAAAGTTTAGAACTCAGTTATTATGCTGACAAGAAAGACATTGCCCTTTTGTTTCTTTATTTTTCATTTATTGTCGGACTAAGTATTTATTTGCCAAATTTATTCTCGGGTTAAAATTTATCCGATATATTCAGAAATCTTAATTTTTTTCCTTCTTTAAAAACGTATTATTAAAAGAATAATTAATTCCTAAATTCCAGTCAAACTCTTTTCCAGTAAAGTTTCCAAAATCTATGGCTTTATTCATATTGCTGGAAAAAGAAAGGGGAAAGTTTTTAAATTCAATTGTGATATTTTGAGCGACAAAGATTCCAGATTTTTCATCAATCTTTGGGAAGTACAACTCTGGATTCCAATTAATTTTAATTGATTCACTTATTTTTAAATTTCTCAAAGAGGATTTAATAGACAATACACTTCCTCTTCTAGGTTGATTGGGATCTATCTGTTCAATTGGGAATGGTCTAAAATAAAAAATCCCTAAACTAAATTTATCACTGAATGAATAGGATAAATTTAAAGTAGAAACGATACTTCTCCATATAAAGACACCTTCTAACTGATCACCATTTTTTTCAAAGGTTGTATTTCGAAAAAAAAGACCGGGTAAAAATAATCCTAGGTTAACAAGATATTTTTCTTGCTTTATTATTTTATAATTCCATCTGAAATCAAGTATCCAGGGTTTTAATCCATTAAGTTCAAAACTAAACGATGGATCAAAGCTAAGTCGATCATTTCCAAAAGATAGGTCAATTACTGTTGCAGGCTCTCCTAAACTAAATAAAGGAATTAATGAAAACCCATTATTCGAAACATTTATATTACCAGATAAATTGAACTCTTTGGATTCAGCATCATTTTGCGAAAGACCAATACCAGTAAACACTAATGATATAATGATAAGATTAATTTTCAAACTAGAAATATATTTATTCATCTAAAAATTAATTTGTATTGTTAAGCCAATCTACAAGATAATAAAAAACACCTTCCTTGATCATAGGTGAAATGATTTTGTATATTTAAGTTATAAAGTTTATATCATATGAAAAAAATAGGAATCTTTTCTCTCTTTCTTTTTATTATCTCTGCTTGCGAGACCGAAATTAAAAATGATGACGTTACAATTATCGATGATTCAATAGCATCTATTATTGACAAATCTTCAAAGATTGAAATAATCGCTGATTCATTAATTGTTTCTGAAGGCCCTTTATGGGATGAAAATTCAAAAAGTTTAATTTTCACAGATGTAGCCCAAAACAAAATGTTTACATGGAACGAAAAAGAAGGTGTGCAAGATTTTATTCAGCCTTCTGGATACACAGGATATTCCCCAGCATTTGAAAAAGGTCTTAATGGAGCTAATGGCATTGCATATAATAAATCAGGAGATATAGTTATTTGTCAACATGGCGATAGAAGAGTTGCACTTATTGCAAATCAAAAAACTAATGATCCAATTTTCACAACCATAATTGATAACTATGACGGGAAAAAATTTAATAGTCCAAATGATTTATCTATAGCTTCAAATGGAGACATCTATTTTACTGACCCACCATATGGTTTTTTTCAAATGGCTAGTTCTTCTTTTGATAACAGGTATAAAGAATTAGAATTCAACGGTGTGTTCAAGTTATCTAATGAGGGAGATTTGTCTTTGGTTTCTAAGGAAATGTCCATCCCAAACGGAATTGTTCTTTCATTGGATGAAAAGTATGTTTATGTAAACAATTCTGATACAGAGGACCCA
>Ga0111541_10000381_pt1 | contig 14260 bp, 12 predicted proteins | sample Knorr_S7_td_DCM__FD_83039 | JGI IMG/M metagenome (GOLD analysis project Ga0111541, IMG submission 83039) | Marine microbial communities from Southern Atlantic Ocean transect - Knorr_S7_td_DCM_ad_131m_LV_B (version 2) (version 2) | ecosystem: Environmental > Aquatic > Marine > Oceanic | place...
TAGATGAATTAAAAAATTTATATGGTTTTCGTACTTTACAAATAGCTTCAAAGTATTACAAAGAAGGCGTAGAAAGAAGATCTCTTGAAAAGCAAAAAGAATTTGATCCAATTAGTGAAATTAACTAATTTATTTAAACAGGAAATATATTAAGGATAAAAATGGGGACTAGTAATTATTCATACTCACAAATCGTAGATTTCCTATTTCCAGTATGGATGATTTTGTTAATTGTCAGCTTCATAATTGGCATTCTTTACGTGTATAAAAGTATTTCTACAGAAAGAAAGAAAACGCCTACTTGTTGCACTGAAGAAAACCATAAACATAAGTATAATTACTATTCAAAGATAAATTTTTGGTTTTTTAATTCATTTATTTTTACCTTAATTTTTCTTTTGGGTTCTACTTACTTGCTTTGGGGGAAATTATCTTTTGATTTGAAAATTTATTTTGCATATTATTTATTTGAAGATGACAACGTCGGAATTGCTTACGGTAACTTTGTAGGATTTATTTTAGATGTAATAATTTTTTTCGGCCTGCCTCTAGCAACAATAATATTATCCTTTTCTTTGCCAGTAAAAATTACAAAAGAATTATTAAATCTTAGGAAGATATAAATTCACCACTGATCGCACCCTTCAGCTATATGGCTACTTATATTATTTTTTTTATCAGAATATATTTCTTCAGAAGTTATATCTATATAATATTTTAGAGGATTTGGTCCAAGTATTTTTCCCTCTTTTAAGAAATATTTAATAACCCACTTATTTGTTTGAATATCAACAAATGACCTATTATCTGAAACTTGATAATCCATTTTTAACCACTGATCACATTTTGCTCCAAAATCTCCCCAAGAAAAATTATTTAAATATTTTTCAATGATTAGGTTAGCTTCATATAAATTTTTAACAATGGCATCTTCAGGGACAGTGAATTCAATTTTTTTAGTAACATCTTCACCTGGGTCTTCTAAGCTTGGAACAGTTATTGCAATTCCTTCTTCTTCGCAAGCTTTAGTTAATTTTTGTAGAGATAAAAATGTTTCTACATGATTAGCCATATGCTCATATGTGTCATCATAAGCAAGAGGGTAAAATGTTGGATATACATAATAGTTTGTTGCGGCTTCTTCTGCCGCAACTACAAACCTTTTGGAAGCCTCAATAATTTTATCTGATGACCTCATTGATGCGGCTTCAAGTTCTTTTATCATTATTTTAATATCTTTAACAGGAATTTGATCCTTTGCTACACCCAATTGCAGTTCGTCAAAAATATGGCAAGCTAATTCAGAACCATTTTTACTTGCATCTTTTCTATACTCGCTTTCAACACAACTAAAAACAAGAACAGGTATAAGCAAAAAAAAGAATAAAAGTTTATTTAATATTAATAACTTAAATTTCATATAAAATTTAACTTACGGTTATATATTTAGTTCATCATCAATAATTTTTTGATATGAATTAGATTTTCCAGAAATTACATCTTCAATTTTGATTATTTTACCTGATTCTCCAGATTCTAGTGCTGCGTATGCAAGAGCCAAAGCATCCATTCCTACTTCTGAATCCACCTCCGGAGTCCTATTATTTATAATTGAATCTGCCAGATCATGAATTTCGATTGCAATAAGTTTTCTGTCTATTTCTTCAAAAGAGTAATCATAACTAGATATTCTTTTTTTATTATCAAAATATAGAGAAGTTATGTCATCAAGTTGCCAGTTTGGAACTAAATCTAATAGGTCATCTCCTGTAATTGAAATAGGTGGTATTTTTGGATCTTCAGAATCTCTATATATAATTGGACTATTCCCATTTCTACTACCAGGTAATTTTATGGTGCCTTTTGATCCATGAATTGATTCATTTCCAAATCCATAGCCGTTTGCAGCACTTGTCATTGTCATTTGACCGAACGATCCGTTTTCAAAATCGATTACTGAAAAGGCAGTATCTTCAGCATCAATTTCTATTTCTTTACTGTCGTCAAGCTGATCCTCAACTCTATGTCCATAAAAATTTTTTAATTGTTTATTTAGCATCCCAGAAGTTTTTCTAATTGGATTATTAACTGCTGTTTTTGCATAGATGTTAATTGCTTTACCCATAAAGTAAAGTATCAGATCAGAAGTATGAACTCCTTGTTCTAATATCAAGCTTCCAGCTTGCGATTTCTTTGCTCTCCATCCTGTTCCATGCATCAAATAACCGCCGCCTGATACTGAAACATCAACTATCATTTGAAGGTCACCAATAGTCCCAGAGTCTATAAGCGCTTTAACTAGTCTATTCATTGGATCTCTTCTGTAATTTTCTGCAACAGATAATTTTACATTATTTTTTTCTTGCGCTTCTTTCATTTGCCTGCAAGCTTTTAGAGTTATTCCCATAGGTTTTTCAGTTAAAACACTAATACCTTTCTTCATTGCCTTAATTGCGAAAGAATGATGTGTTTTAGTGTCAGTTACTATATCTAATATATCTATTCCTGAATCATCAATCATTGAGTCAAAATCTGTATAGATTTTAGGTCTAAATCCGTTATTTTTTTCAGCTATATCTGCTACATGGTTAGCTGCAGATTCATGTAAGTCGCAAATAGTTGTAAGTCGAGCAATATCACTGTGTCTCATTAATTCGGATATTCCTTCCATATGACGGAATCCCATTCCCCCACAACCAACTATACCTAAATTTAGAGTCATCATTACCACCTTTCATAATACGAATTTAATTTATATATAAAAATAAGAGGGCTGGCTACCCAGCCCTCTTATTCAATATGAAGTAGAGTCGAACTATTGAGCCTTACTAACGTTCAGAACAACCTGAATAAATGCTGCCCATAAACTATAAGGGGCAACATATGGGTCATTAGCGCTCATCATGCCTTTCCAATAAGTATCATTGAAAGTAACAACATGCCTTTCCTCAGCTAGAGTTACTTCCGTAATATCTTTCAAAAAGTATTCCAGAGCCTGATCAGCCAATGCCATATATTCAGCACTATTTGGATCACCTGGTACGGCGTCCATCTGATCAATTATTGCATCATAATCCGGATTATTGTAATGACTATTACCCCAGATATATGAGTTCATTTCTCCTTGGGAAGGAGCGGCGAACTTACTGTGGTAGTGTTGCAGTGTTCCCCAAGGTTCATTACTACTTCCGCAATGTACTACCACCCAAGCATCTGCGTTACCTGTTCGAACTTTATCAAACATAGGCGCGTTGTCTGGATCGTGTAGTACGAAAGTTGTATCAAATCCACCATCTTTAAATTGCTTTTCTAATACTGGACCCATTGGCTTTAACCAACCTGGAACATGAAGATCAAAAGTGAATTTTGCACCATCCTTGGTGTACATTCCATCTCCGTCTTTAGTCCATCCTGATAGAGCCATATGTTCAGCTGCCTCAGCAAGGTCATGTTTAGTCGGGTCGTATTTTGCAATTAAATCAGCTTGCTTTTGCTCGTATGCAAGTAATCCACCATAAGTAGAATAAGGTATTCCTCTTGCTACAGTAGAACTTTCATATGCAAGCATAACAAGTTTTTCTCTATCAACTGTTCGGTTAATAGCTCTTCTTACATTTACATCTGACATAGGACCCCATTGAGTGTTAAGTCCTAATGTGTAAAGACAAGCGTCTGCAGCACCCCAAGAAGGGCCCTCTACAGCCCAACTCTTTACATTAGGGTTCTTAGACTTTGCTGCCAAGAAAACACCAGGCTGCATAATTGAAGCAACATCGAACTCATTATTGATAGTTCGTGCAGCTGCAGTATCAGCACTTCCCGGTGGTATGTAAGCTATTCTCAAAGGAACAGGCTGATGAGAGAATCCAACTTTGGATGCCCACCAAGCATCATTCCTATCAAAAATTTGGCCCTGTGCAGTAGCTTCTACAGCAACGTATGGACCTGTTCCTACAGGATATCCTTTGTCAGGATCCCAGTTATTAAACTCTAAAGGATCTTCTTTTTCCCAAACATGCTTAGGAAGTATCTGAATGTGAATTTCAGAGTTTTCTACGAAATAGAAGTAGAAAAATCTTACATTTGGCTTATTCAAATTAATTGTAAAGTTATGATCATCTTTACAATCAACATCTTTAACCCATTCATTCATATCACTTGCAAAAACAAGTTCTTCGGTATCTCTAAGTAATTCAATAGTGTACTTAACGTCATCACACGTAAATGCGACTCCATCAGACCATTCAATTCCATCTCTTAGAGTAACATCAACACCCATACCGTCTGCATGAGTATCATAGCTAGTTGCTAACCATGGAATTTGCTCACCAGTATTGTGGTTGTAGTAATACATGTATTCGTAAATTGTTTTGTTAAGAATACCTCTTACTCTTCCCAATCCACCAAGTGAATAAGGGTTCAGATTATCGAAACCTTCCCATTGTGTTGCTCCAGGTCCAAAACCTGTAATTATAAGAGTGTCATCTCTTGCAACATCACCTCTGTTACCAGGCTTATAGTCTGGGGGAGGAACGATTTTCTCAACGATTTTTTCCTTAGTAACAACCTTCTCAACCTCTACTTCAACTTCTTTAATAACTTCTCTGTCAACAGGAACCTCAACAATTTTTTCTTCAACAATTGTTTCAGTTACTGTCTCACCAGCACAAGCTAATGAAGCTGAAATAATCAAAGAAAGCATTATAAGATAAATACTTCGTTTCATAGATTATCTCTCCTTTCAACAATAAGTGGGATGAAATAATATAAACAGCACCCCAAAATTTGTATGAAATTATTTTTTAATTTTTTTATTTTAATTTACAAAAAAAGTATACACAAAAAAAAATTAAGATAAAAAAAGTATTTTATATATTATTTACATGTTATTTTTTTAATTTATTTTTTTAAAAATATAAATCAAACTTTAAATATAGAAATTTTCATGATTATTTATTAAAAAATAATAACATTTTAAAGTTTTATTTTATATTTATTATTTAAAAAAGCATGTTAAATGCAATTTTTTTATTTATAATATTTGTCCAAACTTAGAAAATATTAGCACTTTTAAAAAAAATTAATTTTGTTAACATTCTATAAAATCTTATTCAAATTTAATTGGGAAATTTATGTCTTGGGATTATGTTATAAAAAGGTTTCTATTATTCTTGGCTGTTATATTTGTAGCTGTAACAATAAATTTTATTATCCCTAGATTAAGAGACACAAATCCTATCGAAGAACGTCTTTATCAGCTTGCTGCTCAAGGAGGAGTAAACGTTTCAAAAATTAAAGAACTAACTGCAATTTATGAAGCCAAATACGGTCTTGATAAATCTGTAGGTGAACAATACTTGAACTATTGGAATGATATTTTTCATCTAGACTTTGGCTGGACAATTGCTGATAGAACACCTGTAATAAATGAAATAATGCGAGCTGTTCCATGGACTATTGGACTTTTGTCCGTGGCAACCTTAATTGCGTTTGTCGTAGGAACTGTATTTGGAGCATTGCTTGCATGGCCCAAAACGGGAAATTTTGTTAAGTATTTTGTTCCCTTATTAATGACTCTTTCAGCTATACCTTATTATTTATTAGGCATTGTTTTCATCTATTTATTTGCTATTAATTGGGGGGTTTTGCCTACTGCCGGAGCTTTTGGCTTTGGTGTAAAACCAGGCTGGACATTAGAGATGATAACAAGTGTTATGTGGCATGCAATTATGCCTGCAGCTTCAATAGTTCTAACATCAATTGGCTTTTGGGGACTGGGCATGAGAGGAATGATGATTACCACAATGGGCGAAGATTATATGAAATTTGCTGAATATAAAGGTTTAAAGGATTGGAGAGTTTTCCTTTCCTACGGCGTTAGAAATGCAATGCTTCCTCAAGTAACTGGGTTAGCTATTAGTTTAGGAACTATTCTTGCTGGGTCGGTGCTTGTAGAGGTTATTTTTGCTTACCCTGGGTTGGGTAATTTGCTTTACAGAGCTATAACTTCAAATGATTATTTTCTTCTTCAAGGTATTATTTTATTTATTATAGTTTCATTAGGCTTCTCACTATTCCTAATTGATTTAGTTTACCCACTTGTAGATCCAAGGATTAATTTAGAAGGTGGAGAAAATGGATAAATCAAAATTATTATTAAGCACAATTCTTAATAGTAGACTTTTAACAACTGGAATAATTTTATTTTTATTTGTCAGTCTTTTCGGAGTAGTAGGCGGATGGTTTATCGACCCAGAAATGGCGGATGTAGGAGCTGGATATCCATCACAACCCCCTTCTTGGGAACATTGGCTTGGCACTGACCAACAAGGTAGAGATGTGCTTTCAGATTTATTATTAGGTACACCTCAAACTTTAAAGATAGGTTTAATCGCTGCTTTTGTAGGCGTAGGTATAGGTACTATTTTTGGTTTTGTTGGAGGCTATTTTGGAGGAAAAATAGATGTTTTAATTAGACTTCTTTCAGATGTATTCATGACTATTCCAGGTCTTCTAATATTAATAGTAATAGCTTCCCTTCTAGATATAGTAAGTACTACGTTACTTGGATTTGTTATTGCTACTTTCGGATGGATGGGCGCATGTAGAGTGACTAGAGCCCAGGTTTTAACTATGAGAGAAAGGGCATATGTTCAAGTAGCTAAACTTAATGGTGTAAATGACTTTGAAATTATTTTTAAGGAGATGCTACCTAATCTTTTACCATTTATAGCAGCAAGTCTGACAGGTGCAACCGCAGGTGCTGTGCTTGCATCTTTAGGTTTATCTGCATTAGGGCTTGGCCCTCAAAATGAACCATCTATAGGCTTAACCATTTATTGGGCTCTGCATTATGGTGCTTTGATTAGAGAACTTTGGTGGTGGTTCATGCCTCCTGTGGTAGTAATGATTTTATTATTTTTAAGTTTATTTTTAATTACTGCCGGGCTTGACCAAATTGCAAATCCAAGACTTAAGGATAAAATTTGATGCAGCCTATTTTAGATATTAAAAATTTAAAAGTTTATTACCATACTTCTCAAGGACCTGTTAAGGCCGTAGAAGATGTTTCGTTTTCTTTAGAACCAGGTGAGAGGATGGGGTTGGTTGGTGAATCTGGATCTGGCAAATCAACTATTGCTCTTGCTTTAATGAAAGCACATAAATATCCCGCAAACATCGAATCGGGGGATATTATTGTTGACTCAATTAATATAGTTGATTTGAATGAAGAAGAGATGAGAAAAACTAGATTGAACAACATTTCTATGATTCCTCAAGGAGCTATGAATTCCTTAAATCCAGTTAAAAGAATAAAGCCTCAAGTTATAGATGCTTTAACTGACCATGGAATTAAATTAAGAGATAAAGAAGAAAAATTTTTATCCGAATTAATGGAAAGTGTTGGTTTATCTAAAGATGTTCTAAAACTTTATCCTCATGAATTAAGTGGTGGCATGAAACAGCGAGTATGCATTGCAATTTCTATATCAATGAAACCAAAAGTAATAATTGCTGACGAGCCTACAAGTGCATTAGATGTTATTGTTCAAAGACAAGTCATGGAAACTCTTTATGAAGTTCAAGAACAGTTAGGTGCTGCGTGCATACTTATTGGTCATGATATGGGATTAATGGCTCAGTTTGCAGATAAAATTGGCATTATGTATGCAGGAAAAATGGTTGAATTTGGCTCAGTTTCTGATATTTTTAAGAATCCTCAACATCCTTACACAAGACTTCTAATTGACAGTCTGCCTGATACTTCAGGAAAAAGAGATTTAATTGGTATTCCAGGAATACCCCCTTCTTTATTAAACCTCGCAGATGGATGTAGTTTTTGCCTGAGAATTGGCAAAAAAAATACTAAAAAAGTTCCTTGGGTAAAAGTTACTGCAGGACACTTTATACAAAAATGCCTTACATGTATTGATTACGGATTAAGAAAAAAAGCGACAACAAAAAGAACAAGGAAATAAATTGGGATCATTATTAGAAGCTAAGCAAGTCAGTAAAGAATATATAAGCGGAACTTTCATAAAAAAAAGAAATTTGGCTCTTAAGCCTATTTCATTCTCTATAAGTGATGACTCTCCTTCAATTACAGCAATTGCAGGAGAAAGTGGTAGCGGCAAAACAACATTTGCAAGAGTTATTGCAGGAATTTTAGACAAGAGTTCAGGGTCTCTTCGTTATAAAGATAAAGATATTAATCAAATGAACTCAGAAGATATTCTGAGTTTTAAAAAAGAAGTCCAGACTATTTTTCAAGATCCTTTTGAAGTCTATAATCCCTTCTATAAAGTTGATCATGTTTTAACAACACCTATAAAAAAATTTGGTCTAGCCGAAAACAAATCTGATATTGATAAAATGATAATTTCTGCTTTAGAAGAAGTAGGATTAAGGCCTGACGAAACTCTTGGAAGATATCCTCATCAGTTGAGCGGAGGCCAAAGACAAAGAATAATGGTGGCTCGTGCTTTCCTATTAAGACCTAAAATTATTATCGCAGATGAGCCAGTATCAATGGTTGACGCCTCATTAAGAGCAACAATATTAGAAGAAATTAAAAAACTTAGAGAAATTCATAATATTTCTGTTGTATATATTACTCATGATTTAACAACAGCTTACCAAGTAGCGGATAACATAATAGTTTTATACAAAGGTCAAGTAGTTGAGGCAGGTGACGTAGAAAATGTCATAAATAAGCCTGTTCATCCTTATACTCAATTACTTACAGACTGTGTTCCAAGGCCAGATCCTGATCAAAAATGGTCAAAAACCTCTGGCGATATCACACTTGAATCCCGAATAATTAATGGGTGCATTTGTGCATTTTGCAACCTAAATGAGTCTGTAGAATCTGATAGAAAAATATATGAGTTTAATAAAAAACAAATAGTAAGCTGCAAGGTAGCAGAAAAAAAGAAAATCTGTACAAATGAAGATATATCTGCTTATTTTACAAAGAAAAAATAAATATTATTTCAATAGAATTGTTTGTTTATTATGAAAGAAATTCTTCTTTTAATTTTACTAATAGCATTTACATTTTCTTGTAAAAATACTTCTAATTCTAAGGTGTACATCGGAGATGAACCTGCAGTCAAAACTCATTTAATTCAATCTGACATAGAAGAAGGTAATATTTCAATTGAAGATGTGATTAAACACGGCGAAAGCTTATTTACAGCAAGATTTAATTCCCTTGACGGTTTCGGTAGACCTTTAAGTTCAGGAGATAGAACTAGAAGAAAAAATAAAAAAATATTTCCTGAGAATTTTAACAGAATATCGGGGCCTGAAAGTCAAGCATGTTCTGATTGCCACAATATGCCAATTGTTGGTGGCGGAGGGAGTAATGTTACTAATGTTTTTTCATCTGCAGAAAAATCTCCATTTTTAGATTTTGATGCTGAAAGTATTGATAAAGATATTAAGATAAGTGAGGTTGGCAATGAAAGAAATACTACAGGAATGTTCGGTTCGGGCTTAGTTGAATTACTTGCGAGAGAAATGACTAAAGACCTTATTGCTCAGAGGGCTACTGCTGAAGCACTAGCTATAAAGGAATCAAGAGACGTTCGAATTCTTTTAACTACAAAAGGGGTTGATTTTGGTTTTTTAACTGCAAGACCAAATGGAACTATTGATACGTCTGAAATTGAAGGTGTTGATAGAGATTTAATTATCAAGCCATTTACTCAAAAAGGTGTAGTTATTTCTTTGAGAGTTTTTACAAATAACGCAATGAACCATCATCATGGAATGCAGTCTTCAGAAAGATTTTTAGATAAAGAAGATGTTCATAAAGCTATGGATGTGCTTTCTGATATGAATGATTATGATGGGGATGGAGTTGAAAATGAATTATCATCTGGAGATATTACTGCTGTTACATTATTTCAAGCAACATTAAAAATACCAGTTAGAATTTTGCCTGAAAGTGAAGAAGAAAAAAAAGCTGTAAAAAATGGAGATGCTTTGTTTAAAGATATTGGATGCAATTCTTGTCATGTAGAATCTCTGCCTTTAAAAAGTTTAAATTTCACTGATCCTAGCCCTTTTAATCCTAAAAATCATTTATCTCCAGACGATACCGCTGGAATTAGTGTTGATTTAGGTAAATTTTTCCCCAATCTTGAGAGAGATTCTAATGGAAACTATCTTGTTCCTTTATTTTCTGACTTGAGGAGACATAGTATGGGAGAAAATCTTAACAATGAAAAAGTAAAACAATTGTCTAGTAGAGGAAAAATCGATACAGATCAATGGATGACAAGAAAGCTTTGGGGGTTTGCAAGCGAGCCTCCTTTTTTGCATCATGGAAGAGCCACTCTAATTTCTGAGGCCATATTAATGCACGGAGGAGATGCTGAAGAAAGCAGAGTTAAATATCAACAACTTTCAGCATATGACAAGGCTTCGATAGTTGAATATTTAAATACCTTTCAAATACCAAAAGAAGAATAAAAATACTAATAAATTAATTTTGTTTAAGTTACTATAAAAAATATAAAAAAAAGGAGAAATAAAATGAAAATAGGCTTTATAGGATTAGGTAATATGGGTAGTGGTATGGCAAATAATATACTGGAAAAAATTGATGATAAATCAAACTTATTTGTTTATACAAGAACACCAGAAAAAATAGCTAAAATGGCTGACAAGGGTGCAGTAGGCTGCTCTTCTTTGAAAGAAATTACTACTTCAGTTGATATATTATTGACTTGCTTGCCAAATGTTGAAACTTCAAGAGAATTATTTATGAATTCTGGCGGTATATGTGATTATGCCAATTCAAATCAAATTTTAGTTGATCACAGTACAGTAGATGTGAAAACATCTCAAGATTGTTTTGAATTTGCTAGCAAAAAAGGAATAAATTTTTTGGATGCTCCAATAAGCGGAGGACCTGGGGGAGCCGCAGATGGAACACTAACAATTATGGTAGGTGGAAATCTGGATTCATTTAAGATAGCTGAAAATGCATTTAGTATGATGGGAAAGAAAATTTCTCATATGGGTCCTAGCGGAGCAGGCACTGCAATGAAACTTGTTAATCAACTTTTAGTAAGTACAAATACTGTAGCTGCGGCTGAGGCTTTCGTTCTTGCGGAACAGGCAGGAGTAAATCTAGAATCAGCAATTGATATTTTGAATACCAGCTGGGGCAAGAGCATGATGATTGAAAGGAATGGCCCAATAACAGTTGAAAAGGAATTTGAAAATTCTCCTGCTCCTCTTAGAAATTTAGTTAAAGATCTAGGAATTATAAAAGAATTAACTGATCAACTTGGGCTTGAATTACCTGTAACAAAGGCTAGTTCGTCAGTTGTTGATACAACAATGTCATTAGGTTTAAACGAACCAGATATAGCTGCCACAGCTTTAAGTATAAAAAAATTATCTAATATAGATTAAGGAGGAGTAATGAAATTAGGATTTAGCACTTGGGCTATGCCGAAAATTCCTATTGACACATCAATAAAATTTCTATCAGAAACTGGCTATGATGGAATAACAATTGCAACACTTCCGCAATTTACTACATCTATTGATAGTCTTGATAAAAATGAAAGAAAAAGGATATTAAATTTATCCAAAAATCATTCAATACCAATAGTTTCTGTGATGAGTTTTACAAATTTAATGGAGGATAATAAAGAAACATTAAATAAAAACATTAATTTTGTTAAAGAATCCTTAGATTTAGCAAACGATTGGGGCACTGAATATGTAATTACGGGTATTGGAGGGAAAATTGGCGAATTAGAAGATTTAAAAAAATCAGATGAATTTGTTAATAGAATTAGCGAATTGGGATTAATAGCCAAATCAAAAGGAGTAACAATTGCATTAGAGCCTCATGTTGATCAAGCAGTAGAAAAACCTGATCAACTTGTAGAAATTATTAAAAAAATAAATATGGACTCTGTAAGAGCAAACTTTGATATAAGTCACTTTAATGTACAGGGAATTGATGTTAAAGAATCTATAGAAAAGGTGCTCCCCTATTCTGTGATGTGTGATGTAAAAGATGAAAAAGGTATAGTGCCTGACTGGTCTTATGTTGCACCAGGAGAAGGAGATTTTGATTATGTAAATTATTTAAAACTTATGCATGATAATAATTATGACGGATTCATAACTATCGAGATAAGTTTTCAAGTACAAGCAAATCCGCAATATAACCCATTAGATACTGCAAAGAATTCTTATAGAATTCTGGATAATGCATTCAAGGAAGCAAATATAATTAGAAATAACTCTTAATTAAGGAGAAAAAATGAATCAAAGAAAACCAAAAATAGGTCTTGCTTCTAATCAAAATGTTAGAGACAACTATTTAACCAAAGAAAATTTAATTAGAATTGAAAAAGGGTTTGATTTTAAGTGGGGGCAATTTGATGAAGACTCAAGTTGGGATGAATCTCCTGATACAGATAAAAAAGTAAAAGAAAGATTTGTTAATTTCTGCAAGGATTTAGATGCCTTAATTGTATCTCATGGTTCACCTTTGGTTGATGATGAAGTTTTAGAATCCGCTAAAAATCTAAAATTTATCGGTGAACTTGAAGGAGACAGATTTTCTCAAAGGATTGATCTTGAATCATCATTTAAAAAAAATCTTAATGTAGTCGATACTACTCATGGTTCTTCATATCCAGTAGCTGAGTGGGCTTTAGCTTTATCAATTATTGGATTAAAAAATGCAGGATATCATTTTAGAAAAATGATTAATGGTGAAATTTCTTTTCCAGATGATGACAGAACTAATGATCCAGGATTTATTATGGGTGAACTTTGGGAAAGAAAAGTGGGGCTAATTGGTTGTGGGCATATAGGCAGAAGATTATTAAGCTTCTTAAATCCCTTTAATACAGAAAATTATGTTTATGATCCTTATTTAAATAGGGATGTTTCAGATATTTACCAATTTACTCAAACAAGTCTTGATTACATTATGTCTAATATGGAGGTAATTATATGTCTTGCTCCATTAACCCCAAGGACTACTGGAATGATAGGAGAAAAAGAATTAAATCTAATTAAACCCGGATCGATTTTAGTAAATGTTTCAAGAGGAGCTATAATTCAAACAGACGCTTTGATTAAAAGGTTAAGTAAAAATGATATTATTGCCTCTCTTGATGTATTCGACCCAGAACCTGTTCCAATAGACTCTCCAATAAGAAAAATGGAAAATGTTTTCTTGTCCCCTCATGTAGCAGGGGTTACAAAGAGATGCCAGCCAAGATTTACTAGTATAATGATAGACGAATTAGAAAGATTCTTTTCGGGCCATAAAACAAAATACAACTTATCAGATTTTACTATTTCAAATCGAAAAGGTTTATAAATACTAATTAAATTTTTTAATTATTTCTTCACTAAATATCTCTGCGCCATTTAATGACGGACTATCTAAAAACCACAGCATAAAATTTTCTACTCCCAGATCAGTATATTCAGATATTTTTTCAGAGATTTGCTCAGGCGTTCCTAAAAGATTTGTTTTACTCCATTCATCCCAATTACCAAAAAATTTTTCTTGATTATTATTTAGTCTAATTTTTTCTTTTAATGAAGCTAATTCTTTTTCATCTTGTGCAATTAGTATTTCTAATTCAACTGATTTTTTTATTGATTCAAAGTCTCTTTTTTCTTTTTTAAATACATTATGCATTTCTTGGTTTGCAATTTTATATGACTCAATTCCAATTGGAGTAAGATTCCACCAATCACCAAATTTTGCAACTGTCTGAGAAATTCTTTCATTCCACTCATTTGTCGAGCTAGAAGGCGTAAGCGTTCCTATCCAAATTGGAATATCTCTATCTTTGTATGGCATAGGGTTAAAAAATATATTATCTACAAAGTAATACTTTCCTTTAAAGTTTTTTTTAGGTGACTTCCAAAGTGATTTAATTAAACATATTGATTCCTCAAGCATCTCAATTCTCTCTGAATCATTTAGAAAGTTAAAACCAAAAGTAGTTACTTCATTCTTTGTTCCGGGATGACCCCCATCAAAAAAAAGATTCATTCTTCCTTTTGATAATACATCTAAAGAAGAAATTATCTTTGCTGTATAGGAAGGTTCTCTTAAAAGATTGTTAAAATGAATGTTGCCTAGCTTAATTTTTTTTGTAATTCCTGCTGCCCAACTAATTGTTGTCCATCCTTCTAATATTGAATTTGAATTCGGCATACTCAAGTGATCTGCAACCCATAGGGAATTAAAATTCAA
>Ga0111541_10000382_pt1 | contig 14258 bp, 15 predicted proteins | sample Knorr_S7_td_DCM__FD_83039 | JGI IMG/M metagenome (GOLD analysis project Ga0111541, IMG submission 83039) | Marine microbial communities from Southern Atlantic Ocean transect - Knorr_S7_td_DCM_ad_131m_LV_B (version 2) (version 2) | ecosystem: Environmental > Aquatic > Marine > Oceanic | place...
AATTACTTGGAGGTTATATTGAAATTAGTTTGGGATTACTCAAAGATGAAGATCGTAAAATAACTAGAATTACGAAAGATGAATTTATGTTTTTTATTTCTGCTATATATTCCAAAACTTCTTATACAATAGATATTGATAAATGTATGGAATTAATTGAATCATGGAAACTACTATCTAATATGCAGCAAAAAATAGCAGTAGAAACTTTAAAACAAAAACTTATTCCAAATCTTTTCAAGGGCGACAAAACTAACAAGCGAGATTGGCATAATTGGAAAAATAAAATTGATCAGGTATACCACTTATTTTCACAATCTCCTTATTTTAACGTTTCAGGTATAAATAATTTTAATCTGCAATTATCAACCCATAAAGTCACAACAAAAAAAGGAGAAATAGTTGAATTACCAAAGCGTTCAGTAAAAGCAAAGCATGAATATTTTAAAAACCATAATATTACAAAAAGACCGGGATATGAATTACATCACGTAGTGCCGCTTTCTTGGGCTAACAGTGCTGAACAATATAAACTTTTTGATCAATGGAAAAATATGGTTTACATTGATGGATTTTCTCATGCAAAAATAACTCAAAATAGAAATAATAACGTTAATATGATTATAGATGGAGATAGAATTATATTAGAAGATAATAACGATAACAAAGTTGAACTTTCTGAAGGCAAAAACATTCTTTATAACAATTCAAAGCTCCCTATCATGACTGAATATAATAAAAGTCTATTAACTACTACTTAAGTTACACATCTTTATTATGCAAGAGTGCTAAATTATTCAATAAGTTAATATTCAAATAATTAAAGAACAAAAAATTATTTGCAGTAGTCAAAAATTATAAATTTTTATAATCTGAATTTTATATCCTTAATGTAAGAAGGGGGTTAAATATGAGATCTATTACAGATGATCAAGTAAAATTTTATAATGAGGCAGGCTACCTGATAGTTGAAAATGTATTGTCTCAAGATGAGATAGAAGAGTTGGGGGCAATAACAGATACTTTTGTTGAAAAATCAAAGAGCATAACAGAACATAATGATGATTTTGATTTAGAGTCAGGTCATTCAAAAGAAAATCCAAAGCTCAGACGAATAAAAAAACCAGAAAAGCAGCATCCAGTATACGAAAAAACTTTAAATCACTCAGGTGTATTAGATGTTGTAGAAGATTTAATTGGCCCTAATATCAGAACTTTGGGTAGCAAATTAAATATGAAAGCTCCTGGAGGAGGCGCACAAGTAGAATGGCATACCGATTGGGCTTTCTATCCCCATACCAATGATGATATTTTAGAAGTAGGAATTCCGCTTGATGATATGGAGATAGAAAATGGCTGTCTTATGGCAATTCCTGGATCTCATAAATGGGAAGCAATAAGTCATCATGAAGATGGGGTCTTTGTTGGAGCAGTTTCAGAAAACGATTTTAATATGGAAGATGCGGTACCCTTTGTATTAAAAGCAGGTTCTATTTCTCTACATCACGTAAGAGCTTTGCATGGATCTGCCCCAAATATGTCAAATAGACCGAGAAGATTATTGCTTCAAGGATACTTAGCTGCTGACGCTTTTCCATTGCAATCAAATTTATCATCTTCAGAAGATTGGAATGAGTGGAACTCCAATATACTTCGAGGAGAACCCACCAACATACCAAGGTTAGAAAATGTACCTGTAGTTTTTCCTCAGCCAAAACCTGAAGGGGCAGGTTCTATTTTTGAGATTCAAGAAAAATTAAAAAAATCGCACTACAAGAAATGAAAATTACAAAAATAGAAGTAGTAAAGTATCAAGATACTCTAAATAATGTAGGAAAAGACTACAACACTTTTAATATGGTTTATGAGCCAAACGGAAAACTAACTACCGAAGACTCGATCCTTTTAATTCATACATCTGAAGGAATAACAGGAGAATATGTTGGAATAAGAGGGCCTGCCCTCGCGGAAGTTCAGGTTGTAGCTGATTATCTAATAGGAAAAAACCCATTAGAAAGAGAAGAAATCTACAATGACACAAAACGTGCTCTGAGACACTTTGCAATGCTAGGCACAGGAATAATAGATATATGTTTATGGGATATAGCAGGCAAATTATATGGAGAACCAATTTGGAAATTGCTTGGAGGAAAAAGTAAGAAATTACCTTGTTATGCTTCAACTCTGCATGGAGATGAAAATGGAGGGCTTACTACTCCAGATGACTTCATAGAATTTGCAGAACAATGCAAATCTCTAGGATACCCAGCTTTTAAAGTTCACGGATGGGGGCTTGCAAGAAATAATATAAAAAGAGAGATAGAAAATGTTTTGAAGCTGGGAGAAAAATTTGAGAACAAGCTAGATCTTATGATAGATCCTGCGTGCGAAATAAAAAACTTTGCAGATACGCTTGCACTAGGAAAAGCTTGCGATGAAGCTAAGTTTTTTTGGTGGGAGGATCCATTTCAAGATGGGGGAGTATCTCAGTTTGCTCACAGGAAGTTAAGACAAATGGTCAAGACTCCAATACTTCAAACAGAACATATAAGGCTACTAGAACAACATGTAGATTTTATAGTCGCTGACGCCACAGACCTAGTAAGAGCGGGGGCACATGAAGATGGCGGCATTACAGGCGTGATGAAGATTGCTCATGCTTCTGAAGGTTTTGGCCTAGATGTAGAATTACATGGCCCTGGGCCAGCACATAGGCACATAATGACTTCAATTAGAAATACTAACTATTTTGAAATGGGCTTAGTGCATCCTAACGTTGCTACAACTAAATCGCCTGTTTATAAAGATTATTCTGATGATTTGAATTCAATTGATAAAGATGGTTGTGTAGAAGCACCTAATGGACCAGGTCTAGGGGTCGAGCTAGACTGGGATTGGATAAAAGCCCATCAGACAGACAAGGGAATAATTGCAGAATAAATCTAAGTTTTTCTAATTTTTATTAAATTTTCAATTGTCTATATGATTTTGAAGTAAAGAGCACAATCAAATTAATACTAACAATTATTAAGCATGATATTAAAACAGTAAGATTTATTCCGATCAGATCACCAAAAAAACCTCCAACAATAAATCCTACTCCAATAAGCCCAAACATTGAAAGAAAGAATGACATAACTCGCCCCATATATCTTTCATCTGGAATAGTTTGTAATGAAGTAAACATATTAGCAATCCAAATTGTAATAAACATATTTCCTAAAAACGCACAAATTCCAGATAAGATAGCATTTTGAGAAGTAAAAAATAAATATGTAAAACCTGAATACAATAAAATATATGTGCTGAGTAATTTTCCAGAAGCTAGCCTTCGCCCTAATAATATTAAAAATACAGAGCCAAATATTGCCCCTAAGAAATTAGCACTAGTAATCAAAGAATATCCTGCGCCATCAAGGTTTAGAACATCTCTGCAATAAACTGGAACTAATGGCTGCGTAATACCCCAAATTAAAGTAGAACACCCTAAAATCAAAATTGGCCTAATTTGATTATTTCTAATTGCATACCTAAAAGAATCTTTTATTGAGGAATCTTTGTTATTTTGATTTAGTATTTTTTGAGAAGGCATTTTAATAACTAAATATAAAATCATGAAGCTGGATATATAACTTATCAATGGGAGGCCCCAATAAAGTTCACTAACAGTAAATATTGTTAGAAGTATTGCTGCCAATGCAGGCACAGCTGCATTAACAACCCCATTAACAAGCTCCGTAAAAGCATTTCCTCTTGATACATTTTTTATTCCTAAAATATCAACAAGCATGTTTCTCCAAGATGGTCCTCCGATTCCGCCAGAAAAACCTAGAATAATAGATAAAATTGCAATTGAAATTAAAGGTGAAATTTCAAAATTTACTAGGACTGCCATAAATAAAAAGCATGAGGCTTCTAAAATTCTAGTTACAAACAAAATAAATTTTCTTGAAAATTTATCAGCAAGTTTACCTCCAATTGGAGATGAAAAAGGCTGTAATAGTATTGGGATTGAACTTAATAGCCCAACCATAAAAGATGAATTTGTTTTTTCTAGAACATACCAATTTACTAATATCAGCCTTAAAAAAAATGTTGAAAAAGCTAGTGCTCCAGATAGCAAATGTATTGAGAGAAAAATATTTCTTTGATTAATTATATTCCACGTCCTTTTTAAACTCTAGGTAGTTTTACATTAATGACAAATAATTACAATCAAAAAATAATTATTTAATTTAATTGCCAAAATAAATATTTCTGTTCCAAATATTTATAAATCATTTTAGTAATTCATGGGATATAATTTATATATGAAATGTTCATTAATTTTTCCAAATAATTTATTCGAAAATAATCCTGCAATTAATAAAAATAGAAAAATATATATTTTTCAGGACCCATCATTTTTTCAAAATTCAAAATACACTGCAGGATTTAATAAGAAAAAACTTCTCCTCCATCTAATGAGCACAGAAACATACCATAATAATTTACTTGCAAAAAACTTTGATTCTGAATTAATAATGTTTCATGAACTATTGAGTGAAAATTATTTAAATAGTTTTGTGACTAAAAATAAAATTACAGAATTACATTTAATTAAAATAGTTGATATTGAACTAAACAAAGAAATTGCAAAAGTAGCAGATCAGCTAAACATAAAAATTGTGTGGTATGAGAATCCATTGTTTATTCTAAATTCATCCGAAGTTAGAAATGAATTTAGTAATAAAAAAAGGTATTTAATGGCAAATTTTTATAAAAAGCAAAGAAAAAACCTCAATATTCTTATTGATAAAAATTCTAATCCAATTGGAGGAAAGTGGAGTTTTGACGATGAAAATAGAAAGAAATTTGACGAAAAATTAGTAATGCCAAAAAGACTTTATTTTAAATATGATTCTAAAATTCTAAATAATAACAAAGAAATAGTTGAAAAATTTTTTCCGAACAATATAGGAAATCTCAACAACTTCAATTTTCCAATTGATTATGAACAATCCAAAAATTCATTACAAGATTTTTTGGAAAATAAACTCGAACTTTTTGGAGATTATGAAGATTCAATTTCAATAAAAGAAAACTATATATTTCACAGCTTAATTTCTTCTTACATAAATATAGGACTTTTGACACCAAAAGAAATTATTAATGAAGTACTCCATTATCATAAAAAGTTTGATTACAGATTAAATTCTTTAGAAGGATTTATCAGGCAAATAATAGGTTGGCGAGAATTTATAAGAGGAATTTATCAGATAAATGGTGAGGAGCAAAAAAAATCAAATAATTGGAAATTTACCAATAGAATTCCGAATTCATTTTATAATGGAACAACAGGAATATTGCCATTAGATAATGTTATCAATTCAGCAATTGATAACTCTTATTCGCACCATATAGAAAGATTAATGATTATTGGAAATATTATGATGCTTTTGGAAATATCTCCAAATGAGGTTCACAAATGGTTCATGGAAATATACATAGATGCTTATGACTGGGTAATGGTCCCTAATGTATATGGTATGAGTCAATTTTCTGATAGTGGCTTAATGGCAACTAAGCCTTACATTAGCAGCAGTAAATATATACTTAAAATGAGCAATTATAAGAAAGATGATTGGTGTAATATTTGGGATTCCTTGTATTGGAGATTTATAAAAAAACATCAATACTTTTTTGAATCTAACCCTAGAATGAAACTTATGGTTAATTTATATGAAAAAAAATCAGATTCAGAAAAACAAAGTTATAAAGAAATTTCGAATAAATATTTACACAGCCTTTTCAAATAATAATGTGCTATTATTTATTTATAGGAGGGTCTATTTATGAAAAATAGAAATTTTGTTTTTTTAATGCTAGCTGCAACTTTAGTATCTTTTATAGTATCCGTTTGGCTTTGGTTTTTTAGAGAAAATCAACTTGAGGCAATATTTGTCGGCATATGGGTACCTTCGGTATTATCTTTCGCTACACTACTGCAGGTTACAAAAAAATGAGTTCAGGAACTATAGTTATTATAGCTTTTTCAATAGTGTTCTTACTAGTTGTAGGAGCAATATATACTTATACTCAACTTGAAAATGACTAGAAAATTAAGTGTATTGCTGACATAACTAATGTCAAAACAAGTACCACAGTACCAATTGAACTTAAATAATAATCTTCTTTTTTCATCATTTAAATTATAGCACTATTTTTTTTCTAATAGAGATAATTTGAACTTTTCATTTAATTATTGGAGACTATTCAAATAGGATATGAGTAATGACCAATAAGATAGCAAGCCCTATTCAAATGATGATATCGCCTGGCCCCAAACCAAATGGTCTACAGGCATCTAAAGAGGGTTTGTGGGTAATTGATCAGGGCGATTCAAGAGTTCACTTACTTGAATGGACTACAGGAAAAATATTAAAAGAAATTCAAACTGATACTGATCGATCGTCGGGTATTACCTTAGACAATGAGGATAATATATGGATTGCCTCAACTTACAATTGTAAGATTTATAAAGTTAATCAAGAATCTGGCAAGACCATTGAAATTTACGATTCTCCAGGTGCAGGGATTAATGCAACTAGGGAATTAATTGATAACTCCGAAAAAACTGGCGATCATGGTCTTGAATGGAAAGACGGAAAGCTTTATATTGCATCTCCTCCCTCTCAGTATATACATGAAATGGATCCAGAAAATTGGGTTGAACTTAATAGAACCAAGGTCCCGGGTTTTAGAGTTCATGGAATAGCTTGGGCGGAAGAGGAAGGCATGATTTGGGCAGCAGACACTGCTATGGGAATCGTAAGTAGAATAAGGTTATCTGACTCAAGAATTTATGATGTGTTTAGAGTGCCAGACACTGTTGAAGTACATGGCATGACTATAAAAGATAATATTTTATGGTATTGTGATGACCGAAGACCTATAGGAACATTAATAGTTGATATGAATCCTGATTTTTAAACTTTAGCTATTTTGCTTTCTATAAATTTCAGCATTTGATTCAGGTTGAAAATTCAATAATTCTTGTTGATCGGAAATATCCCAAATTTTCCATTTATTATCTGAAACGCCATAAAAAATATTAAACCCAATTTTTTCTGAATTTATACATGCTTCAATTAATCCAGAAATATCTTTATGACTGCACCAAGTAGAAAAAAATCTATTGAAATTACCCTCAATTGGCGTATCAACTGGTCTTACAGAACCTATTCTTAAACATGCAGTCTTAAGTCCAAAAGTTTCATAATAGTATCTTCCTATATTTTCTCCAAAAGCTTTACTGACCCCATAAAGACTATCTGGCCTTAGTTCACAATTAGATTTAATAAGATCATAAGCTTTAACATCTTCATAATTTCCGGAGATAATTTGTTTATATGGATTATCATTTTCAAACAATCCGACGGCATGATTAGAGCTTGCAAAAATCACTTTATCTACTCCAGAATTTTTAGAAGCTTCAAAAATATTAGCTGTTCCATCAAAATTATTTCCTATTAATTCATTCCAAGTTCCATTAACTGATGTTTTTCCTGCCAGATGCACTACAACTTCAATATTATTTTTAAGGAAAATATTTTCTAATTTCTTTGAATTCGAAATATCAGATATTTCATGATTTGGATATAAAGAAGGAGCAACATCTAACCCAAAAAGATTATTATTAGAATTGTGTTTTAGTATTATTCCACCTATTAATCCTGAAGATCCAGTAACTAAAATATTTTTACTCATATATTTTTTCCAAACTATTATTTATTATTTTTTGACTTGAAATTATAATTCCTTAACTTATTTCCTATATAAAATCCTATGGTATTCGTAATCAAGTCTGAGATTTTATTCCCCCAAGATTCTTTAGCAATATCATATGGAATTAAGTATTCGATTATCTCCCATCCAACTGATAAAAAAATAAATATTAACCAATTCTTTAAAAATAACCTACCTATCACAAGCCACATAATAAAATGGCCTACAGTCCATAAATTCTCATTATATATAAAGTTGAAATTTTCCATATAACTCTAAAAAGATTCAGCTAATTTCATTCCTAAAAATATAGATGCAATGCAAACAATATTATTTAAAATTATGTTCAATACTGCAAATGTATATTCTTCTTCTCTAAACATCTGCACAGTCTCAAAAGAGAAAGTTGAAAAAGTTGTAAATGCACCTGCAATTCCTGCTAGTAATAAATAATGAACCCAATTATCACTTCTATAACTTGATAAATTAAAAATAAAACCAAAAAAGAGAGAACCTAAAATATTTACTACTAATGTAGATAATGGAAATCCTCCAACTTTAGGTATAGATAAATAAAATAAATATCTTAATGATGCTCCTGCAGCACCGCCAATGAATACAAATATAAAGTTATTAACCATAACTAATAATATATACTAATAAGTATGGACCCCAAAGAACAATTTGATAGACAAGCAAAATATTATGCTAATAGCCCAACTTTTTCTTCTGGACTTAGCCTAGATCTTTTATCTAAATTGCTAAAAAACAAAACATTTACTAAAGGATTAGATATAGGAACAGGATCAGGATTTACTGCATTTGAAATATCAAAAACTTGTACCTCAGTTGAAGGTATAGATATATCAACAGGAATGCTAGATGAAGCTAATAGAATAAAAAATGAAAGAAAGATAAAAAATGTTAATTTTAAAATTGGATATGCAGAGGATTTAGATTATGATGATGAGTCATTTGACTTAATTACCTGCAGAACATCTGCACACCATTTTAAAGATATAGAAAAAGCAATAAATGAAATTGAAAGAGTTATTAAAAATGACGGGTCGATTTATATGATAGATACAATAACTTCAGATCAAAAAATATTAAATGATTGGCACCAAAAAATAGAGACAATAAGAGACAAGAGTCACATCAAAAACTACTCGTTAATGGAATGGAAAAATTATTTTGAAGGCTCTAAACTTTATCTTAAAGAAATTCATCAGACTAGAGTAAATATGGAACTTGAAGATTGGATGGAAAGATCAGGCACTAATGAATCAGATAAGAATATATTAAGAAATGAATATGATAATGCTAATAATAAAATTAAAAAATTTTTTGGTATAGAAAAAATAAATAATGACTTTAAATTTTATTGGCCAGTAGGATTATTCTATTTAGAAAAATATTAATCTTTCCTAGATATTTTTACACTTTCACCTGGGTTTACTTGCTTCAGAGCATCTAGCCCTCCATTAATATTACCTATTAAGTTGACGGGGCTGGCTGGCCTAATTTCACCTTGGCTACTGGCTGGAGTAAGTCCAAAAAAAATACAAAATGCATTACCTGGTGGCCAAAATCCTAGATCACCTAATTCAACTACTTCTTTAGCATCTTCTTCTTCATCATTCACAGGTATAGAGAAATAAATTTCATCTCCCCATGTACTAACAGAACTATTAATCGGCAATGAATCCCAAATTAAATTAGATGTATTCGAATCATTAAGAAGTCCCTCAAAAGATAGATTATTAAATTCTATTATTATCTTTCTCTCCAATTATTCATACCTTAGAGCTTCTGCAGGATAAATCTTACTGGCTTCATTTGCAGGAATAACACTTGCTAAAATTGATGCAACGATTGTAATAAGAATTAATATCCCAACCTCACCTACCGGAACAGAAAAAGTTGCCCCTTCTAATTCTTTAGAAATTTCTCTAAAGATTAAATAAGACTGCATTACTCCTAAAAATATCCCTATTACAATTCCTATAAGAGTAATAAATGAAGATTCAATAAGAAATTGAGCTCTTATCATACTTGACCTGAACCCTATCGCTCTAAGAACTCCCACAGATTGTCTTCTTTCTACTACTGCCCTTACAGATAAAACTCCTATTGCTGCAATACCTACAACTAACCCGAGTCCACTAAAACCTTGAAAAAGTTTATTGAATGCATTACTTGTTTCTCTCTCTTGTTCAATATTGTCTAGTAAGCTCTCTGCATTCATGCCGTTAGCAATAAATATTTTTTCCAGCCTTTGAGAGTAATCTGATGCGTTTTCTTTATTTTTAAGAGAGAAATAATAAGTATTGTTAGGCACATCTTCTCCAGCAATTTTAGAAACTAAATTATTAGAAGAGTAAAAAGTTGCTCCTCCGCCACCAAATCCAGTGCCACCAGCTAAATTTTCAATTACACCTATAACAATAAGGGAGGAACCAGCTTCTGAACTTCGCCTCTTCTTCATTTCTATATTTATAGATTCAATCTCTTTAAGATCACCTGGAGTAATCATTGAAGTTTTAAAACTCCTATCTGGAGGGCCAAATGGATCTCCAGATTCTACAATTGATCCGCTTGCTAGAACTAAATTAGGATCAGTGGTTAATGAATTCCAAATTTCTTTATCATTTGTTCCGTAATTTGGATCAAAATAAGAAAGTTGCCATTTATTAGTGTTAATAAAATCATCACCTAATGAAACTAATCGAGAGCTCTTAAAGGTTTTATTTTCTCCATCGATTTCTTTCACCTCAACACTTATGCTTGATGATCCAGTAACAACTGTGAAATCATCCATATTCAAAGAGTCTCTTATATCACCTTGAATAGCTTTTTCAGGGCTAATAGTTCCTTTTATATCATAGCCACCCGTTATTCTATCTGGCTGATCAGTAGATATATCGTTGATTCCATTTAGTACTGAGAAAATCATTAATGTATAAATAATTAAAGAAAACATGGCTACAGTTAATCCAGTTCTAAATTTTGAAGCCATAGGATAACTTATTGCAGTCTTTGTAACTGCTTTCAGTCCAGAGAATCTAGATAAAATTAGATTCATAACAAATATTAATAACGGAGTATTACTCATTACCAACCATACTGCTGCCGCTGTATTGATTCCTCCTCCAAGAGGCCAAAACCATGGTCCTGGCTGGCTCCATTCTGCAGTAATTGAATCAAAGAAATCAAAAGGAAGGTTATTTACTAATAGAACCATACCGCCTTCTAATGTTCCAGCTATTTGATTAACTGACTCATTATCTTTTATTAACCTAGAAATGATAAATCTTATGAATAAAGCTAATGACAAGACTCCACCAGTAATACCTAGACTTAGATTCGCGAATGTCTCAGTTTGAAAAGCTAAAAATATTAACATCAGTGAAAATATACCAAGTAAGGCATAGGAGTGCTTACCAAATAATTTAAATAATGAAATTAATATATTTACTGGCCAAGTTATAGGAAATGCGATTAATAAAAGAATATTTCTTATTCTTCCACCTTTTCCTGTTATAAATCTTGCAATCTGTTTAATTGGAAATAATAGGTCCCATGCAAAATTTATCATTTTTACACGAAAAACTTCAGGAGCTTTCTTTACAAACTCTTCTTTAAGTCCTCTTATAGCAACAACTATGTTTAAATTACTTGCCCTATAAGCAGAAATAAAAACTGTAATAAATGTCAGTATAAGACCTGCAGAAAAAGCAATTAAGGCAGATGTTAAAGAGAAATATGGCTTAATAACAAAAGTACCTGCATCTATTAAATCTTGAAGGACGTAAACAAGGCCAAAACTCAATCCTATTCCAATAGAAGTTCCAGCCATTGCAGCAAGGAATGAATATACTGTTCCCTCAAATGTAAATAACTGGACAAGATCTCTTCTCTTCAACCCAACTGCTCTTGCCATTCCTAATTCCGTTGACCTAGCTGCAGCCAATAGCACAAATACTAAAAATATTAAAAGCATTCCAACCATTATAGAAAATGAACCAAATATAGAGAAAATAGTAGTTACACCCGTAGCAACTGTTTCTGCTAATTTAACACCATTATTTTTTGAATCATCAACTCTCAAAGTTGTTAAATCACCAGACATCATTAATAACTTTCCTGCATCTTCTTGAAGACCTGCTTTGTCTAAAGCACCAAGAATGATTAATTGAAGTTGGTAATCACTTATACTAGTTATAAAATCTACATTGAACTTATTATTTTCCAAATCAGTTGCAATTGTACTTAATTCCTCAGAAGTCTCTTTATCTCTTTCTTCAATGGCCACTGCTTCTTCTTTAATTAGAGCAGGAATTCCATTGCCAGAGAGAATATCAAAAAAATTCTTTGCTACTTGATTATTAGTAAGATTAGATCTTAGGTATTTTGTAACAGAATCAGATAATTCCAAAGATTTAGTCCCGTCTCCTTTATTAGAAATTGCAATATTAGTAATCATTCCGTCTTTACCTAATAATTTTTGCAGAACTTTTAGATCGAATAAAATTGTAGGAGTTATACTAGCCCCTGCAGTGCCTCCATTTTTCAATACATCAGCAACAACAAATTCTTTTTTTTCTAGATTTAAGTAAATACCTATAGTGTCTCCTTTATTTAAATCAAGGACTTCACCTAGAGCAGAATTTATATATACTCGATCCGAATTAAGCGCATTAATGGACATTAATTCATCATTTAAATTTTTAATATCATCAAAATTATCTGAATACTTTCCATCTACCCCTCTTACCTGAACTCTGCTTTCTGCAATTCCAGATTTATCATTTTCAGCAGGTAGGTCGATTTCAATATATGGCAGGATGCCATCAATATTAGAATTACTAGAAACCAATTTTTCTACATTCTCAAATTCTGAATATTCAAAATACTCAACACCAAAAAGTTGCCTTCCAGGTCCACTAATTACTTCATCTACATTTCCAGAACTATCAAATACCACAGAGCGAACAGAATATCTAACTGTATCCCCTATGCCTAAAGAAACCGCTATAATGATTGAACTAAGCATAAGACCCATTACTATTAATGAACTTTGCCCTTTCCTTCTTGGGATGTTTCTTGTTCCCATTTTTACAAGAATAAATCTTCTAAATGCACCAAAAAGTATAATAATCGCAACAAAAATTAAAATTGAAACCATAGAAACGGCAAGGGTGTTTGCTGGTATTCCAAATACTTTTTCTTCCACTTTATTTAACTACTTTCCCGTCTTTCATTTTAATAATTCTATTAGCTCTTCCTCCCACATAATTTGAATGAGTAACAATTACAAAAGTTTGATTATTCTTTTTATTTAAATCAGTTAATAGATCCATAATCTCTACTTCGTTAGTACTATCTAGGTTACCGGTTGGCTCATCAGCCCATACAATGGCAGGTTCATTCACAAGAGCTCTAGCCAAGGTAACTCTTTGTCTCTGACCACCAGAAAGCTCCCCAGGAAGATGTTGTTTCCATTCAAGAAGTCCAACATCATCAAGTTTGGCTTCTGATTTTTTTCTAGCATCTTTAGCAGACGTTCCAGAAACCAACAAAGGAAGTTCAACATTTTCTACAGTAGTTAGTACAGGCAAGAGATTATAACTCTGAAAAACAAATCCCATGTTTTTTGCTCTAAATTCACTTAGCTTGTCATCAGATAAGCTTTCTAGCTCCATATCTTGTAGTTTTATACTTCCAGAATTAATCGAATCTAATCCAGAAAGACAATTTAAAAGAGTGGTCTTTCCACACCCACTAGGGCCCATAATGGCAACCATTTCACCTTCAGTAATACTTATATCAACACCATCTAATGCGGTCACTTCTACATTAGTACTTTTGTATATTTTAACTACACCACTAGATGTAATTACAACGGGGCTCTGCTTTTTAGAAGAAACTATCTTTTTTTTAGCTGTTTTAGTTTTTGTTTTTTTCGTATTTACCGATGACTTGGTTGTTGTTTTTTTCTTTTTAGTTGCCATAGAGCTTAGCCTTTCATTTACAAAATTAAACCAACCTGACTATTTTATCATAGATAATTAAGAGATAGATGCTAAAATTTCTAAACTTAATGGTTTGTTATTTTGCAGAAAAATTAATTAATGATAAGTTTATTGTTTACGTATTAAGGGAGAAATTTTGGCAAAAGTTAATGAAAAACCTAATAATCCAATTGTAAACTGCTCAGATAACGATCAAAACTGTCATTGGATTATAGAGCCACCTAATGGACCTGTTAGTTCTGGAAAATGTAAAAAATGTGGTGCAGAAAAAGAATTCAAAAATTCTTTCGAGTATAATACTTGGCATGGGGAAAGACCTAATGCTAAGGATAAGGATAAGGATAAGGATAAGGGTAAGGGAAATAGTAAAAATACTGATTAATTTATTTAAAGTAAAAAAAAGAGAGGGTAAAAGCCCCTCTCTTTTTTTTGTATATTGGCTTAACTAAGCAACTG
>Ga0111541_10000383_pt1 | contig 14238 bp, 11 predicted proteins | sample Knorr_S7_td_DCM__FD_83039 | JGI IMG/M metagenome (GOLD analysis project Ga0111541, IMG submission 83039) | Marine microbial communities from Southern Atlantic Ocean transect - Knorr_S7_td_DCM_ad_131m_LV_B (version 2) (version 2) | ecosystem: Environmental > Aquatic > Marine > Oceanic | place...
CCTACAGAATATTGAAAAACGGAAAGATTTATCCTTAGAAGATAAAGTTTACATAGGACAAATATATCTTAATGATTTCCCAAATAAAGATTTTTCTATACAATATTATGAAAATCTTTATAAAGAATACCCATATATCCCTGATGTTTTATATACATTGGTCCAAATTTATGCTCAAGCAGATAAACCTGAAAAAGCAAAGGATGCCTTAGAATTATGGCTCCTTTCTCATCCTAATGACTCTCAAGCTATTGACTGGTTATCTATATTAAGTATTAAAGATTAAATATGCTTAATAATATCCAAGATTTCCCCTTGGTATCTATTATTATACCGCATTATGGTGGGGTAGATATTATAAATGAATGTTTACAATCACTATCTAAAATTAAGTACCCTCAATTAGAAATTCTGGTAGTTGATAATAAATCTCCTGATCATTCAATAGATTTTATCAAAAACAATTATAGTGAAATTAGATTACTAGAATCTGATTATAATAGAGGATTTGCTGGTGGTTGTAATTATGGTGCAAAATTTGCTAAAGGTAAATATTTAGTTATTCTAAACAATGATACTATACACGAAGCAGAATGGTTAAATCATTTAGTAAATAAAATGGAAGAAAACAATAATATTTCATCGATTCAACCCAAAATAAAAAATTATAATAATAGAACTAAATTTGATTATGCCGGTGGATCAGGTGGATATATGGATAAATATTGTTCACCATTTGCAAGAGGTCGCGTATTTAATACAATAGAGGAAGACCTAGGTCAATACGATGAACCCTGTAAAATATTTTGGGCATCTGGAACTGCTTTTCTTACTAAAAAAATAATCTTTGATGAATTAAAGGGATTTGACGAAACTTTATTTGCGCATATGGAAGAGATTGACTACCACTGGAAATGTCAATATCTTGGTTATGAAGTGTGGGTAGAACCCAAATCTGTAATATATCATCATGGAGCTATTACACTTCCTGTGGAATCACAAAATAAAACATATCTAAATTATAGAAATAGTTTAATTCTTTTATTAACCAATTATCCTACAAAAGTAGCAATAAAATTATTTTTTCCAAGAATATTTATGGAATTTATTTCTCTGATAAAAGAATTAGTTATTTTAAGATGGAAACATGGCTGGGCTATTATAAGAGCATGGTTATGGATTTTAACACATATAAATTTTTTGTTGGAACGTAAAAAGAAACTAAAAAATAAATACCCTATATATAATATATATAATAAAAGTATCGTTTTAGATTATTATTTTCTTAGAAAAAAAACATATACAGATATAATAAAATGAGTTATCATAAATGAATAAAATATCAACAGCAATTATACATAACCTATGGTGGTTTATTCCTTTTATTTTTACTTTAATATATTGGAATCATGCATTGCCAATTATTCTTATTTTAATTTTTTCGTACTTAGGTCGTATTATATTAAATCCATTAATAAAGCTCTTAGAAAAATGGGGTCTCAACAGAAAATTAGCTGTATATATTATAATATTCATTATTGTTTTAATATTTGTTATGCTCTCCAGCTCATTATTTCCATTAATTTGGAATCAAGTTTCTAATCTCCAAACTTCCTTTACTTTAGAGAATATAGGTAAACTTCAAGAGAGAGTACTACTGATACTAGAAAATATACTCCCCCATTTTATATATATTTTTATTGCAAACACATTAAGTGATTCAGAAATATTTAATATTTGGTTTGCAAATATCGACTTTACTAAATCATTTATTGGAAAGGCTGGGAATATAGCGTTTTCATTGGGCTCATCTCTTTTCTCTCTGATACTTTTAATTGTGTTTACAATATTTTTTCTAATTGAGGGGGAAAATTTTAAAAGACTTTTCTTAGACTCTATACCAAAAGATAAATATGATATGATAAAAAATATGCTTAAAAAAATAACCATCCAAATTCACTCCTATATTAGAGGGCAGTTATTAGCTAGTTCTGTTGTTAGTATAACATCTATAATAGGATTATTTACTTTACAGTGGATTACAGGAATAAAGATACCATATACCATAATTATAGGTATTTTTGCAGGTTTATGTAATTTGATTCCATTTATAGGGCCAATAATGGGTATGATACCTGCAATTACTATATACTTAATATCAGAACAAATTATACCCATAAATATTATTTTTGTTTTCCTTATTATACTAGTCTTCGCTATTGTTCAACTGATCGACAATTTGATCGTTTCACCTCAAGTAATGGGAAGTAGTATTGGTATTCATCCTATGCTTGTTATAATAATTGTTCTATTAGGTTCTTCAATCGGAGGAATTCTAGGGATGTTATTTGCAATTCCTATAACAGCAGTTTTAAAAGTAATCATACAAGAATTAATGACAACCTTTGATAAAAATTCAACAAGTTAAAAAATATATTAAAACTGAAATTCTCAATTAATTATAAAGATAATAATAGTTCTGCAAGATCTGGATTATTAAATACGGGACATGGGGCTGTACAAACACCCTGTTTTTTCCCAGTTGGTACATATGGTGCTGTAAAGACTCAATCATCAAAAGAAATATTAAGTTTACCAAGTTCTGTATTATTAAGTAATACTTACCATTTATACCTAAGGCCTGGAACAGATATTCTTAAATCTGTTGGAGGATTGCATAAGTTTATGAATTGGGATGGGGTCATACTAACAGATTCTGGGGGCTTCCAAATATTTAGTTTGAATGCCCTTAGAAAAATAACTGATGATGGTGTTACTTTTCAATCTCACTTAGATGGTTCAAAACATCACTTTACACCAGAAAAAATAATTGATATTCAAAGAATTATTGGTTCAGATATTATGATGATGTTAGATGTTTGTCCCCCAGGAGATGCAGATAAAAAAACTTGGATTAATGCATTAGAACAAACAACACGCTGGGCAATTAGAAGCATGAAACACTATAAGGCTACTCATCCTTTATATAATCATGAACAAATATTACTTCCTATTGTTCAAGGAGGGATAGACAAAGAGCTTCGTTTACGTTCCGCTTCTGAATTATGTGCATTAGAGGCTGAGGGTTACGCAATAGGAGGATTGGCTGTTGGAGAAAAAAAGTCTGATATGCTAAAGACCGTTGAATGGATGGATGAATTTTTACCAAAAAATAAGTTAAGATATTTAATGGGAGTTGGTACTCCGCAAGATTTAGTTGAATGTGTCTCTAGGGGTGTAGATTTATTTGATTGTGTTATGCCAACTAGGAATGCAAGGAATGGTCAATTATTTTCTTTTGATGGCAAAATAAATATAAGAAATTCTAAATATAAAACTGACTTTTCTTCTATTGATGAAAATGGTTTTGCACCTATGTCAGAAGAATATTCTAAAGCCTATTTACATCATTTATTTAAAACTGAAGAAATTCTTGGATATAGAATAGCTACACAACATAATCTGAGATTTTATATTCACTTGATGAATACTATGCAAAAAGAAATAGAAAAAAATAGTTTTATGCCTTGGGCAAAAAAATTTCTAAATAGATATTTAAATAAAAATTAAAAAAATTTGTTTTTTCTTTAGTATATCTAATAATAACTTTCATCAAGATATAATAATATGACTAATAAATTGACAAATATTATCACTCTGCTATCTATATTTATTATTTTTTCAAATAAAACTAGTATAAATAATAATTTAGAACCATCTATTTCAGAATGTAAAGAGGGTTGTTATAAGGTGAAAATTTTATTTGTGGAGAGATGCGTATGTCCTCCTACAAGTAATAATAATTTATCCTTTAATTTTATTATTTAGGATAATAATAAAATGGTATACTTTGATTAATTGTATACTTACGCGAACCAGCTATCAAACCACTATCTAAATTAAATTTATCTTCTAATTGATAATTTTTATTTGTTTGCACCTTTAATAAGTGTTTACCTTTTATTAATTTAGATATTTCTATCACAGTAAAATATCCTTTTCTATCCCTATAGGGATGAGATTCAAATGTCCATTCTAAATCTGTTATTATTTTTCCATCTAATAAAATAATAAATATGTCATCGATACATTGTAATAACTCTTCATAAGTTATTTTATTTTTAGCCTTATCACATTCATTTAAAAGTGCATTATTGATTTGGGGAGAATATGGAATATGTAGCTTCAAAAATGGTTCTTGAACTACACCTGATTGTATCATAATATTAAAATTATTTGGCCTTTGATTCTCCGTTAATTGTAGATGTTTCTCATATGTATCCTCATAATAGTTAAAACTAAATAATTGATTAGATTTTAGATAATCATTATAAAAATCAAAATTGTAAACTTTCCAATTATCAATAAAATTAACTATACATAATAAAATAATAATGAACGAAAAAATATATCTTTTTTTCATTTCACTGATAAAAGTTAAAAATAATATTTCATAAAACCTTGTTAAAGTAATAATACCAAAAAAATTATTAATTTTATAAAACAAGTAACCTAAACCATTGCCCTTAAATCTTCTAATAGGTCCTAACAAAATAAAATCAATAAAATGTATCGTTCCAAAAAGAAAATAAGGGTAAATAAATACCCACGTCATTAAAGTATTGATATAATAATTATTATTAAATGATAATATTTTATCAATAATGATCATTAGTATAATGAATGTACCAAGAAATATCAAAATACTTATAATAAACATAATTATTATAAAAGAAATAGAAAAAATAGAACTGCATATTTTATCTATTTGAGTTGCATAATCATCGATATCATAGTTGTAAAGTCTTTTATGATAAAATTTATTAAAATTAATTTTTTTTATATTTAAATCTTCAGGAAAAACTGATGAGAGTCCTATAACACCAACCCAAAAACCACGCATTATTAAATAAATTGAAAAGCTTATAACCAAAATATTATTTGAAATTGAAAAAACATAAAATATATTTGGGACAATTAGGAAATTCACTATTGCTGAAACATTTCCATAAAAAGAATTTAAGTATAATGTTTTTATTCTAACTTCATCAAAATAACCCATCGTTTGAATGAGAATAATTAAAACAAAACCAACTATTAATATTTCAGATTCCCAACTATTAGTTCTTACTCTTTCAAGCCAGGCAATTTTATTTTTATTTGAAAGATCCTTCAAATCATTTAATATAGTTCAATATACTTATTTGTATAATCAATTAATTTTTTTGCTATACCTTCCTCAGTCATAGAATGTCCAGCATCTTTAATTATATGAAATGAAGCTTCCGGTATTTTTTTATGTAATTCCCAAGCAGATGTTATAGGGCATACAATATCATATCGACCATGAATGATAGCTGTTGGAATTTTTCTAATTTCTTTAACATTTTCTAAAATCCATTCATCGGTTTCAAAAAATCCATTATTAATAAAATAATGGCATTCAATTCTAGCAAATGCTTCGGCAACTTGTTGATCACTAAAGTGATGTAGTGATTTATTATTTTGAATCAATTTACTTGTACTTGCTTCCCAAAGTGACCAAGCATTTGCAGCCTTATATCTTATTAAACTATCATTAGATGTTAACCTTTTGTAATATGCAGAAAGTAGATCATGATGTTCTTCTTGAGGAATTGGTTCTAAATATTTTTCCCATTCATCTGGAAATATATACGATGCTCCTTCTTGATAAAACCAATTAATTTCTTTTTTTCTAATCATAAAAATACCCCTCAATATCAGTCCTTTGCATACCTGAGGGTGGGTAATCCCATATGTCATAGCTAATGTAGATCCCCAACTACCACCAAATACTACCCATTTATCAATTTTAAGATGCTCTCTTATTTTTTCAATATCTTCTACTAAATCCCATGTTGTATTTTCTTTAAGTTCAGCATGAGGGGTGCTTTGTCCACAACCTCTCTGATCAAAGATAATTATTCTCCATTTTTTTGGATTAAAGTACCTTCTATATATTGGTTCAATGCCTCCTCCTGGGCCACCATGTAAAAAAATTACAGGTTTACCAATTCTATTTCCTGATTCTTCTACATGTAGTGTATGCAGATCAGAAACTTTTAATTTAAATTCATTATAAGGTTTAATATCTGGGTATAGTATTTTATCTATTTGCATTTTAGTATAGTCTTTTTTTACAAACTCTATTTATTAATGTTTTATTATTTATATATCTGTTTAAATTTTTTGAGAATAACTCAATAACCTTATTCTGATATCCAGGAAAATTACCTGATATATGAGGAGTCAAAAAAACATTATCTAAATCAAATAAAGAGCTATTCTCATTAAGTGGCTCTTTTTGAAATACATCTAATATTGCACCTGATATCTTATTATATTTTATTGCATTTTCTAGTGCTTTTTGATTAATAATTGGACCTCTTGCAGGATTTATAATTATGACTGATGACTTCATTTTGTTAAATTCATTATTTCCAATTAGGTTCAATGTATTTGGCGTTAAAGGACATGCAATAACTATAAAATCGCTATTTGAAAATAAGTCTTCTATATCATTTATAGGTAACAATTCATCCACAAATTTTTTATTTTCTTTTTTCTTTTGTAAGCGCCTAGTTGCCATTATATTCATGCCAAATGCTTTAGCTCTTTTTGCAATAGCTTTTCCTAAATTTCCATATCCTATAATTCCTAATGTTTTATTTTTTATTGCAAATGTTTTTTTAACTATATCCCACTGATTCCACTTTCTTATTTGCATAAATTTATAGCAATCGTTGAATCTTTTACTTGAGTATAAAATTCCACCTAATACATATTCTGCTACTGCATCAGAATTAATTCCACTTGATGTAGTTATAATTACTTTACTTTTTAATAAATTCTGAAATAGGCTTCCATCAATACCAGCTGCTCCAAAATGAATCCACTTTAATTTTTCACTAGAATAAGTAAATAAATTTTTATTCATTTTATAACATACTAAAATATCAAGTTCCTTAAAATATTTTTCTAATTGAGATCTATTTGGTAAGTTAATAAAATTATAACTCTGTTCATTATCTAGATTATCCTTTAGTAATGATAACAAATTATTATATTTTTGTGAGTTTTGTGTGAGTTGCAGACCTATATTCAAATTTTATAAAATTATATAACTAGGTTTAATCATTTACGAAAACTATCTCAGATTCTAATAAACCCCAGTCAGTGTATGTTTTTACTTTCATTTCTCCATTTTTTGAAAAATAAAAAAGATCTTTTTCTCCTTTACGTCCTGATGCAAATGAAATAGGTTTTTCAAAATCAGTTGGAAGTTTAAGTTTGAGTGCAGAACCTGTCCATCTGGATACTGCCCTAGACTGACAGTTATTTACTAATATTAAAAAACTGAAAATAAAAATAATTTGTACTAATTTTTTCATATTATTCTCCTTTTGAAAAAATAATTTATTTAGACTGAATATCGTTTGGTGTCAAATTAATATTTTGCTTTGTACAATCATAGTTAACACATGGATTAACAAACACTTCAAAATTATGTGTATAGCTAGTTTCTAAACCATAGTCATCAGTTAATTTGATAACAATATTATGTTTTCCTTTGTCAACTACTCTTGGGACCCACCTGAAAAAAAATGATTGTTCTGAAAAAGTATAATGTCCAGGTTTTATTGTTGTTGATTCTACTTGAATAGCTTTCATACCCTTTAATTTTAGACCATTCATATCTATACCTTCCAACATAGCAGAAAATTCTAAGCCTGAAAATAATTCCAATGGCAATGTCGTAATAAATTGTGGACGTTTATATACAAATATTTTAAAATTTTGAGCATCACTCATAGTTCCAAAATTATCTTTCACAGAAACTGCTAGTGAGTGTAAGCCTAAATCTTTTTCTTGAGGTGTCCAAGTAAATTCCCCTGTTTTATTATCTATTTTCATCCCTCCTTTTTTCCCTTCAATATAAAAACTTAAAACATCTTCAGGGTTTGAATCGTGTGCTTGAAACAAAAATTCTATTTTATTTCCAACTTCTACTGAAGTAGTATCTATATTAATTATCCTTGGAAAGGAGTTTACTAAAAGTGTAAAACTTTGGATTGTTTTTGCAACTTCATCATTAGCAGATACAGAAACAAAATATTCACCAGGTATCTTTTGTTCAGAGTTCCATCTTACTATATTTTTTTCATCTAAAAACATTGCATCAGGTCCTTTCTCTAGCTTATAAGTAATGTGATTCAAAGTATTTATACTATAAGGACTTGTTACATTGCTATCTGTTGCAAATAAAGGATATTCATATGGTTCAAATTCTGTTATTAATTTTTTTGGTGTACTTTGAAAAACAGGTGGTGAATTTATATAGATAGAACCTCTCCATTGGTTATTATCTATACCATCAGTTACTTCGAGTGTATAAGGATGATGTCCTAATTTAGTATTATCCCAAATCAAATTACTTTCATTATCAATATACACAATATTCATTCCAGAAGGCGCTTCTGTTAGATGCCATTTAATCTTTTGTTTAGAGTTACTATCAAAATATTCTAATCTAAAAAAGACACTATCATAACTAGATATTATGTAATTTTGTGGGGGTCTAGCTGAAATTACTGGTGGGGAATTAACATATATATTAAATTCTATATTTGAAGTAGATATGCCATCATTAACATGTATATTAAATATATTATCATTTATTTGATTATCTAATGGAATCCAGTTTATTACACCTTGTTCATAAATACGCATGTTAGGGGGTGCATTTTCTAATTTATAATAATATTTGGGTGATGATGGATTTTGATTTATTTCAATAGTATGTATAAATGGTTCTCCTTTAGTTATGATATGATTAGTTTTATTTGAATTTAAATCAATCTTAGGATTTATTTTAATAAACAAGTCTAAAGTATCAGATGTATAATCATCAGATACATGAATACTGAATTTTTCTTCGCCAAATAATTCTCTAGGGACCCATTCTAATCTCAATTTATATTGCGGTATGTTTTTATAGGTTACAAATTCTAATGGTGTATCATTTAAAACAGATTCTTCTAATTCAATAGGAGCTATTTTATTTTCTAAATTATTATTTTTGTTTTTTTCATCAACTTTTTGTTCTATAATCTCTACTTTTGTATCATCTTTTTTACGAATCCATTGTCTTTGACCATCAATAGTTTCATTAACATGTGTTTCTTCTAGTATATTTATTTCTTCTGGACTTAATTCTCTTATGTTTTCATTAACAATTTCTAAAATTTCTTCTGGACTTAATTCTAGTTTTTTTTCAGTTGGAGTGTTTTCTTTAAATAAAATATTTTCTGCTGTTTCAACTTCTATAACTGGATCAGGAATAATAGCTTCTTTTTTAGGGAAAATTAAAGTATCTGAACTAAATATTTGTATTTCTGCATCATTAGGACCGCTTATTATTTTTGCATTTAAATTAGAATTAATATTTTTGTCTTCTAAATCAATTTCGATTTCAAATGTTTTATTACTTTCTGTTGAAGTATGAATATTTTTATCATTGAATTTTACTGGATCATTTACATAAACTAAGTAGGAATTTACATTAGATTTTATTGTATCGTTTTCTGTTTCAACTTTTATGCCCTCATTAGTATTTATATATAGATTGCCTTTATTTTGTAAAATAACTTCATAATCAATTTTATGTGTCCCTAGCTGTTTTATACTAGGAGTCCATTCTAATTTATAGTTTCCAATATTAAAGTTCATTCCATTAGGTAAGGTATCAGCCAGAAATTCTGATAAAATAAAATTTTCTTCGAAAAAAATTTGATCAACAAACAAGTTGTTTACTTGAATAAAAGTATCAGGTTTCATCTGAGATATATGCTGTACCATATCCAATTCCGCATCATTTAATAAAATAGGTTTTTTATAAAATATTTCATGTTCAATATCTACAAATTCGTTATCCAACATTGTTATACTAAAAACCCCAATTTCTCCCGGTAACAATTTCGAATTATCTGACTTATTTAATTGACTAACATTATCAATTAATAATTCATCTAAACTTCCTTTTGCTACAATATCAGATTGATAAATTTTATATTTTGAATTATCGTCAAAATTAGGCCTTGCCTTAATAATTATTCCCACTGAATCAGCTTCCTGATTTCCTAAATTTATTATTTCACCAGAGAGCACTAAATTTCCATCTTTATTTTTACTTTCTTTTATTTTAGACTTTAATTCAAGAAGTATATATTGATCTGCAATTCCAATGGTATCATTTATAGGTTCTCTATAATCATTTATAATATTTGTGTTATTGTTTGTTATAGATGAAAATATCAATTCCTCATTTTTCTCTTTATATTCTTTAAAATTTATAATGTCATTATCAGTATCTGATAAAAGCAAATCTGAATTTAACTCATTTATTAATATTAATTCAGTTTCTCCATTGTTACTGCTAAAAATAATTTCTTCCCCAATAATTATTCCATTTAAATCATTTTTATTTGTTCCAAATAGCACTTTCTGATCTATTAATTTTTCCATTGCTAAATCGATTGAAGATTGTAGAATATCTCCACTATTATTAAATGTAATTAAATCTAAAATAGCAGAATCTGAATTTAGTTTTGTAAAAATTATAGCTTTATCTTCATTACTTAATTGAATGGTATTTGATTTATTACCTGAAATCCAAATATTACTTAATAGTCTACCTTTTTTGTCTAACATAAGCAAATCATCTTTCATATCTAAATCTAAATCAATACCATTTTGATGAATAAACAGTAAGTTTGAATCTGATTGTATTTTAATTTCCTTTTCAACAGCATTTGAAAAAACAAATAAACCTGTGGGATTAAAACTATTATTTAAAATAAAAATATCCTCTATTTTATCTTCATCAAAGTGACCTAATACTACCTCCATTGGTCCAGTAGTATTTTTAAGAAAATCTGATCCATAAAGTCCTTTATATATAATTGTTTTATTTGAATACTCACATAATACTAGTAAACGATTAGGACTCCCTTGTGATGTTAAAAAATAAGTGTTATTGTTAGTATCTGGAGATAACTTATATAGTCCCTTAGGTTTATTTAATTGAGAATCAAGACCTTGTAAATTAATTATTAATGGAGAGGGAATTTCAAATTCATAGAATTCAAATATATAAAATACATTCTCAGATTCATCTTGATATGAAGTAGCTATTATCTCTTTTTGCTGATTATTATCAAAGTCTCCAAAAATAATATCTGTAAAATAACCATCTTTTTCCATCTTATATTGCGATAAAATTTCAACATGATTATCTGCAAATTCTATATGTAAAATTTTTCGCGGATAATCTGCATTATCAAATGCAAAAAAATCTTTAATACCATTATTATTTAGATCTTCAGAATCAATAATGGGGACAAATGGAGTTTCCGCTGGGAATGGGTTTGCTAAAAGGTTTTTAAGCGTAATCAGAACTAAAAATAATTTTGCCCAGTATGTCATTCTATTTTCATTCAAAGTATTTTATCAATAAATTTAGTGGTATTTATTTCTTTAAACAAGTCTAACAACACATATCAAGAGAAGTTAACGCTATGATAAAATATTACATATTATTATCCTTAATAATCATAATAAATCTATGCTCGTCACAAACAAAAATCACAATTTATAATCAAGACAGGGCACTAATTCAAGAAATTAGAGATAAAAAACTAAAAAAAAGGGGCAAACAAATACTTAATGTAGAAAATATTCCTAATTCTGTAATTCCTTCAACAATTTATCTGTTTTCAGATAATATTTCTTTTATAACCAAAAATTTTATTAATAAAAAAATAAGCAAACAATCACTTTTAAACGCAAATGTTGGTAATTCAATTGAATTAATCAAATATGACGAAAATGGAACTATTTCAAAAGTAATTATAGGTAAACTTCTTTCAAATTTAAGGGAGCCTGTATTTGAGATTGATAATAAAATCGTAATTAACCCTCCTTATAAATATCGTTTTGATCATATCCCTGAAAATATTTCTGACCACCCCATCTTGGAATGTCAGATTGAATCTAATGAAAAAAATATTAATTATAATTTAGCTTATTTAACAACAGGTTTAAGTTGGAATGCAGAATATATACTTAATCTTAAATCTGATAATCTTTGTGAAATTGAGGCATGGTATCTTATAAACAATAAATTAGAATTATCTTTTCAAAATGCAGATATTTCTTTGGCCTCTGGTATATTTAATTTTAACAACGATGAACGTGGTAGAAATTTTAATCAAAAATTGTATGCAACTTCTGATCAAAAATTTTCGTATCGGTCAAGTACAAAATCAAATGGAGATACTGAAATAGTTACCGAAATTGAAGATTATAGTATTTTTCATATTCCTGAAAATATCAATTTAGATTCAGAGTCTACACTTAGATATAAATTTATAAATTCAAAAAATATACCCTATAAACGTCAATATTACATATTACATAATGTCTATGATTATAAATATAAGAGACAATCAAAAGAAAATATCCCTGTTTTTATTCAATTACAATTATCTTCAAATGATATAAGTATTTTTCAAACTCCTCAAGGGAATTACAATGTTTTTGAAAATAATTATGACGAACTAACTTATTTAGGTACTGGTTATTCTAAAATAAAAAAAGGAGAAGATTTAATAAAGCTTGATATTGGAAAAACTCATGATATACTTTGTTCATTTATTACTAAAAGTTCGAAAGAAAATAAAAATGGTGGCGAATTTGATATTTCTGTTTCCATTGAGAATAGAAAGGAAAAGGCAATTTCTATTAAGTGGGAAGAAAAGTTTTTTGATAATAGAACAAATTGGAAAATAAAAAATGCAAATCATGATTATATACGCCGTGATGCATCTACAGCAGAATTTATTGTAGATCTTAAAAAAAAGTCTGTTAAAGAAATTAATTTTACAGTTGTAATAGAAAAAAATTAATTGAATGTTTAATATTAATGATTATAAGCATGTCATCTGGGATTTTAATGGCACCTTATTAGATGATACCTGGTTATTTGTAGATATTATGAATTCTATTTTATCTAATCAGCAGATGAATACGATTGATTTAGATAAATATAGAGAAATATTTTGTTTTCCAATAAAAAATTACTATCTATCTCTAGGATTTAACGTAAACGATAATTCGTTTAAACAATCTAATTTAGAATTTATTAAAAAATATAATGAGAGACGTTACGATGCTAAACTATTTTCTAATACAAAAAATATTTTATTTGACTTATCTAAAAAAAATATCACGCAATCCATTTTATCAGCACAAAATCAGTCTTTGTTAAATGATCTAACAAAATTTTATCAAATAAGAGGTTATTTTACAGAAATTTATGGAGTTAATAATTTCCATGCTTTAGGAAAAATTGAAAGAGGTCTAGAATTACTTAAACGTTTGAATATAAATAAAAATGAAATACTAATCATCGGGGATACAATATACGATTATGATGTTGCAACAAAACTTGAAATAAGGTGTCTATTAACAAGCCAGGGACATCAAAATTTTCGAAGACTAAAAAATACTGACGCCCATGTTATAAGAAAAATTGATAGTATTGCCGATATTTTTCCTGGAAAATCATGTTAATTTAATAGGAACTAATTATTTATTTAAGCATATCTACTATAATGTTATAAATATTTTATGAATAGAAACTTAATTTTACTTTTATTATACCTTACATGTTTATTGGGGCAATCTTCAGATTATATTGAAGAGCTAATAATAAAAGGTGCTTCTTATTATAATCGTGGCGACTACAATAACGCTATTGTAGTATATGAAGATTTGCTTGCAGAACAAGAATTAACAGATGATTACACTTTAATTTCAGAAACACTGCTACGTTTGGGTGAAATGTATTTTTTATTAGATATGCCCGATATAGCTAAATTTTATTTTGATGAAACTATTGTCACACTTGAAAAAGATTTTCAAAATCAAAAAAATAAAATTGAACAACCATTATTGAACCTTGTAAAAATATATTCTTTATATAATGATAGTATAATGATTGATCAAACTGATAAAAGACTAAGTTCCTTAAATAATTTATTTAATGAAAATTATATTGTTAACTCTGATTCAATTACTATCCAAAATGTAATCAATGCCGAAGAAGATAAAGCTATTGATTTTATGGATATTGGCTTAACATATGTTAATAATGGA
>Ga0111541_10000384_pt1 | contig 14227 bp, 6 predicted proteins | sample Knorr_S7_td_DCM__FD_83039 | JGI IMG/M metagenome (GOLD analysis project Ga0111541, IMG submission 83039) | Marine microbial communities from Southern Atlantic Ocean transect - Knorr_S7_td_DCM_ad_131m_LV_B (version 2) (version 2) | ecosystem: Environmental > Aquatic > Marine > Oceanic | place...
CCCATTTCGGACTGACCGCCTTTACCGCCGCCGCCTCCAGAACCACCAGAACCATTGCTACCATTATGTGCGTTGTTGTTAGGGCAGTTAGCACCTGCTCCACCAGATCCTGAGTAGCCACCTGCACCACCGCCACCTGGTCCACCATTATTACCTTGATCTTGTCCACCTGCTCCACCGTCACCACCACCAGTTCGGTTTCCACCAGCTTGTCCACCTGCTCCACCTGATCCACCAGTTCCACTTCCTTCACCATATCCACCAAATCCACCTTGTGCGTTAGCATATGCTGTTCCAGCGTAATTGAATTGAGATCCACCACCATTTTGTCCTTGGTTTCCACTATGAACTCCACCTGATCCTACTACGATTTGTGCTTGTTGACCAGCAGTTACTGAGATATTATTCTTATATGCTAAAGCACCACCACCTCCAGCTTGTCCAGAGTTAGCAGTACCAGAGTCTCCTCCACCACCAACACATACAACACATACAGATGTTACCTCAGCAGGTACTGTCCATGTATAAGTTCCTGGAGATGTATACTCTGTATTTCCAGAAGGAGGTTCTGATAAAACTTGCGTATTGCTGTTCTGCATAACAGCCCATCCATGTGTAGTATCCTGATAAACAATAGTCAATCCTTGTCCATTGTCAGCCAAGCCTGGATTTTTTGTTGAAGCACCTTGAAACTTCAATCCATTCAAATTTAAAGTTACATTATTGGTTGCAAACTTATTTCCGTAATCACTGAATTCAATAGTATCACCTCTAGAAGCAGCAGCTGGCAAAGTAACAGTTACCACTCCACCTGTTGTATTAATAGGGTATCCCTTCCCTGCTGATGCAGTGAAACTTGATGTTTGTACTGCTTGCCACGCCACATATCCAGGTGGCTGGAAATCCTTTAAATTTGACATTGTTAGCTTGTGTCCTCTTTATGAGTTTATTTATAAAATTATCTTTAGATTTACATCAAGTTGAGTTGTTTCCAACCATTATCATTACCTGTATATACAAGTGTAAATGCTGCATGTGTTGTATTAACTGTTAGATCCTCTCCAACATTCATTATATCCTTACCATTTCTATTAACGGTTAAGTTATTAGTAGCAAATGATCCAGATAAATCTAAGATTGAAACCTGATCACCAATTGCAGGAGAAGCAGGAAGTGTGATTGTAATAGCAGCACTAGATGTGTCTACAAGCAATCTATCACCAGCAACAGCAGTATAAGCAGAGGTCTTGGTTACCCAAGGATTACCACCACCTATTCCACCCCATACTGTACCATTATGTCCTTCAAATCCATTAGTATCAGTATTGTATCTGAACATACCAGCAACAGGTGAACCAGATCTCTGTGCTTGAGTACCACTAGGAACCTTAATTTGTCCAGTACCACTACATGTAACATTACCAGCAACAGATAATGTATTCAAAGTACCAACACTTGTTAGTGAAGAAGCAGTAACTCCTGCACCCAATGTGTTGTTAGATAGAACTTCAGTTCCACCAATTTGTAAATAACCAGAAGTTAAGTTCCATGCTTGGTTGACATCCCATCTATCGTTGGCATTACTCCAAAGAATTGTCTTGTCGGATGCACCCTTAAGGACAAAACCACCTCCATCGGCAGTTGTATCAGTAGGTGTTGCAACAGAACCTGCTTCAATAGTCTTATCATCTACAGTAAGTGTAGCAGAATTTATAGTTGTGGTAGTACCATTGACAGTCAAGTTACCAGCAATAGTTAAGTTACCAGTAAGACTTGAAATACCATCAATGTATGTCTTAACAGCCTTCTGTGTAGGAACTTTCTCATCACTGTTCTGTGTGAGAGTTCCATCAGTAGAGAACTCATTAATTGTTGCACCCAACTGAGCACCGATAGCACCCAATCTCAATGTATCAAGACCACTCAAGTCAAAGGCATTAGCATTCAATGTTGCCTTACCAGTTGACTGTTCAACCTTGAAGAAGTTACCAACCGCAAAGTTACCATCTTGGTCAGTAGAAACGTAGTAAACACGACCTGGACGACTCTCATCAATTTCCTGTGAAGGAATATTATCAGTTACTGGTAAACCAGGCCAATTTGTATTTGCCCTGTTTCCTGTACCAACGTCTAGGAAGTCGTGTGCAGTTAGACGTACCTGTGAATATCCGTAACGAATCTTGTATGACTGTCCATCACCAGCAGGAATTGTCTTTTCATCAGATAGTGTTGCAACAACAATACCTGTAGTATCTGGAGCAACAGCAGTAAGCTTCATTAACTCATTGTCAATCTTGATGTAATCATTAACACCAAAACTTACGTTTGCTGCTTTAACACGAACATAATTTTGTGAAGCATCAGTATCCTCAATTGTCTCGTCTTGTGTAGCAGACTTAGTACCAAGAATTACTATATTATCTCCAGAGGTATGTGCAGCAGCAGTTGTACCTTCTTGAGCACGATTAACAGAAACAGTATCTGCATCAACGAATGAAGCAATCTTGAATAACTCGTTTCCAATAATTAGATGACCATTAACAACCATGTTGGTAACAGCACTAACGTCCATGTTAAATGGTGACGATGCTCCTACAGCAATATTGTTCTGCAATGTTGCAGTATGTCCAGCATTATCCCAATAGGCAATTGCTGAAACACCATCATGAGCAGCAGCAGTAGAACCTAACTGTGCTCTTGTTACAGAAAGATTACCTCTTCCATCAGGAGCAGAGTAACTAGACTTCTGAATAACGTATGAACCAGCATCATTATTTGATCCATCGTCAACGAATGCAAGAGAACCACCTGGAGCAGGTCCAGCAGTTAGTCCTTCAAGAATATTAATAAATCCTTTCTGACCTAAAACAGCATTAGCAGACTCAAGTGTGATTGTTGCACTAGATGAAACACCTGTGACAACTTCACCATTTTGGAATGTACCCTTGATAGGCAAGTAGTACATCTTATTAGCAGCCTCTGATTGGTCACTTCTTAGTTCACCAATAGCACCAGATGTTCCACCTGTGATTCTCTCCATGTTGGTGTTGAATGAACCACTCTTAGCAGCAGCAGGATTGGTAACGAGCATTAAACCTTCGTTCTTACCATCCTTAGTAACCTCATTAACATCAAATCCTCTGGAAATACAACCGTACTTACCATAAGATGAGTTACCTGATACAGCACGAATTCTTGCACCACTAGTAGATGCATAAGAGATGTGTGCATAGTATGTGAAGGATGATACAATCTCAGCAGCAGATGTGCCTTTCAGATAGAATCCCACACCGCCCTCTAGAACCTGCGTGAAGGCATCAAAACATGCTGACTTGAAGGATGGGGTAGGAGATCCGTCATAGTGCTTGTGAGCGTCTCCATCAAGCAATACACCGACAGCAGCACCACCTATTGCAGAACAGTTCTGAACATAAGGTGATTTTTGAATTGGTGAAGCAGGGTCAAGTTTAATATAAACACCCTTAACAGTAGCAGAATCAATATCCTTATCATTACCACCATCAGGAGCAAATCCTGTCATTCCACCCATTACAAGGTCTCTGATGATTGTATGAGTTGCCATGTAGAACATGGTTGACTCAGCATTAGAAATTGTAGTTGCAGATGAAACAGCAATATATGGATCAGCCTTAGAGGCATGAGACATATTGCTATTAGCATATGCTGTATGAGCAATTGCTGTTAATGTTGTAACAGTACTTGAAACCTGAGCACACTTAGGTGAAGCAGTATCTGCTGTTCCAGTATATGCAGTTGGTGTTAAAGTATTACCTGTAGAAGGTGTGATAGTCTCTGCCTTAAACAGTTTAATAGCATTATCTCTAATGTTATTTGACAACCACTGGTCTTGTGCAGCAGTTCCTGTAATAGCAGTACCATTAATTACGGCATTAGCATAATCCCAAACCTTACCATTACTACCATGCTTAATGTTAAAAGCAAGAGCTTCAACAAAAGCTTCTAAACGAGATTCAACGGTTGCTTGAGTTCCACCTGGACTATTAGAGTTAGCAACAGTGTATGCATACCATGCTTCTTCAGCAAGGAATGCTTTGTTAGTAGTAAGTAAATTACCACCATCTGCATGTTTATTATCTACAACGTCAACATAACTGTCGCTATTAGTCCATGACCCACCACTTACATTCTGAAGTGTTACTACTGTTTTTGCTGCATTGATATCAAGAACCTTAGCAGTCTTAGTACCAGCAGAGTTTGAAACTACATCACCTAATCTGAAAGATGTAAGTGCAGAAGCAAGAGTAAGATCTTGCTCACTTGAGTTACCAGCCTTAGCACTAACAACTGTGTTTCTTATGTTATCACCAAGTACTGTTACATAATTTGGAACATGAATTGGAAGTGTCTCTTCATAAGTACCTGACTTCACATAAATTGTAATTGGATTTGTTGCTGATGGAGAAGCATTAGCAGAAACATAATCAGTTGCATATCTTATAGAAGCAAATGCCCTTGAAATTTGTCTACCACTATTCGTATCAGAACCATTTTCGGCAACATAATAAACATTTTCTGTTGTATTATTTGTTTCCCATCTTGGAAGAAGTGGTGAACCACCAACTGTTAAAACTTGACCACTTGCTTGTGCTTGTTCAGCAGCAGTACCAGTTGATCCAGCTGGAAGTGCAATTCTGTTAATACCAGATGCAGATTGATAAAGTAAGTCACCCTGTGTGGTTAAAACTTGAGCAGCAGATCCACCTTGAGCAATATAATTCCAGTAGTTTCCTGAAGGATCATTCGCTGGAGATTTCGCAGTACCATCTACATCATCGGCAACACAAACATAAGTATTACTATTTGCTGTAACACAATCACCTTTCTGGTATGTTGTTCCAGCAGCCCAGTTTCCTTTCCACTCAAAACCTTTTGCTAAAACATTCCAATATGTTGTATCACTTGGCTTGTTACCAGTAGAATTTAATTTACACTCATATGAATAACCACCAAATCTAACTAAATCACCTGGAGCATATGCTGTTCCAGATGCCCATTCTCCTTGGTTTTTAAAACCAGTTGTCATTACATCCCAATTACTTGAATCAGCATTGGGTGTAGTTGCTGAGGAATGATCAGTTTTAGAAGTATATGTGTAACCACCGTAGTTTACAATATCACCTTTTTGGTATTGAGTATTCGCAACCCAAGTACTTTCAAACTTAAGACCTTCTACATAAGTAGCAAAATTACCAACATTAAAACTTGCACCAGATGTATGTCCAGTGGTAACACGATATTGGTTATTACCATACTTGACAACATCATTTAACTTGTACCAAGTAGATGCTTGCCAATTTCCAAGACTAGTTAAACCTTCAGTATGAAGAGACCAATTACTAACGTCAGTAGAATAGAATAAATTCTGATTTGCTGATGATGTATGGTTAGTTGAACAAACATATGTGTTTGCACCGTATCTGACTATATCGTCAATGACATAAGCAGTAGAAGCCGCCCATGCGCTTCTCCAATTAAACTTAAGTCTGCCGAGTCTAAAATCTGCCATTGTTAAATATCCTACTTAGGTCCGTTAGTTGTGTGATCATATGTTTTATTTAGTCTTGCGACTAAGTAACCATCATCATCAATAAAATAAGTCAAATTCCTGAAATCAAATCTGAATTGTTGATATTTATCATCAGGGTCGTTTGATAACTTCTTTGCTCCTGCATCAGCAGTAACATATTCTGTTCCTTGAAGAAAATCTTCATATCCTTCTCCATCTAAACGATGAAAATCAAAGACTGCATCTTCTGTAGATCTTGCTTTAGTATACCAAAGCATTCCTTCTGCATCTCTACGAAGAGCATGAACAGTAAAATCGTTTGATTGTGCTACTGTCTGTCCAACAACAGCAGTACTTGCACTAAGATATAAGGCCATTATGCTAAAATCCTCCAGTAAGTTCCGTCCCAAACAAACTGGGCATATAGTCCAGCAACATCAAGAATGAATGTGGTATCTACACTTCCAAATAAATCTAGAAATTTCTGCGTACCACTAGCAGTTAAAGTAACATTATTTATTGCCCAGGTTGCTTTAAAGTCAACTACTTCAATCATGTCTCCTACATGAGGAACCACACCATTTTGTTCATAAGGCATAGTTAATGATAAAGCACCTCCAGAAGTATCTAAAAGATATCTAAGTCCACAATCTAATTGTTTATTAGAATTAACATGTTCCCAACGAGCTCGTTGAAGTTCATATCCCCCAACATCATTGCCATCATGAACTACAGCAGTCTTCTTTTTAGTGTCAACTGTAATCTCTGCATTAGCACCAGTAAACTGAGCATGATCGGTAGTAGTGCCTTTTCTAAATTGTACTTGGGTAGTCGCCATCTATTTACGCACTTTTCTCAAATATATTTATGGATTATATAATCCAGACCTGAGTATGAGGAGGCTGCCATACTACAACTTGAACGAATCCAACTCCAGAAAGTGATATTCTTCCACTGCCTTGATATCCTTTACGTACAAATGCTTCATCAAGATTATTGACATTAGATATTGTACCAGAACCTTCATATGCATGAGTGCGGAGATCAATGCTATCTCCACTAACTGCGATCTGAACTTCTGGTTGTTCCGCAAATGTAAGTATTGGATCTCCAGAAGTTCCTCTGACTGCAAGTACTCCACCTTGACTGAGAAGCTTGGTTGTTCTTGCCTGTGTACCTTCTCCAACAAAAGAGAAGAGCATATCTCTTTCTGTTGGATTGTAAGTAAGAGACTCTGCTGCACCACTGAATTTCTTGAGTGAACCAAATCCAACAAAGTCTCTGCTTCTTGTAACGTATACTTCGCCAGAAACTCTTGTTGTACCAGAACCAATAATAGCAGGAGTAAATCTGATACCTGCATCTCCAGATATCTTGATTCATCCTTGACCAGATTCGCTTCTTGTCCTTGTAGTTGTACCAACTCCAATGAACGAGAATAGCATCTGCTTCTCGTCTGGATTGTAAGTAACAGATTCTGCGGAACCAGAAAGTTTCTTGAGTGAACCAAATCCTGTGTATGGTCTGGTACGACTGACATGACCATCTCCATAAACTCTGAATAGAGATGGAATTGTAGTAATATCAGCTGTTGTAGATTCTGCTGCACCAGAGAAGTTATAAAGAGAACCAGAACCAATAACGTGTGGAACCCAATGAGTCTTACCAATTCCACTGACTCTAATAGTACCAGAACCAATGTTATTTGGAACCCATCTAATGAACGAATCACCAGATAGTCTGACTTCTGTTCCTTCTTCTGGAGGATTGAGTGTAACTCTTTCTTCTCCAGATCCCATAAAGGAGAATAGGAGTTGTTTCTCAAGTGGGTTAACAGTAATAGATTCAGCAGCACCACTGAATTTCTTAAGTGAACCAGAACCAATCCATACAGGAGCAAATCTGTAAGCAGCTTCAATCTCAAGTCTGATTCCACCAACAGAATTCCAGTTAGGTGTGAATCTGTAATCTGATGCTTCTGGATATATTGCAATTCTTCCAGATCCAACATCAGTAGATGTTCTACTTTCTTCACCAGATCCGATAAAGGAGAAGAGTAATTGCTTCTCATCTGGATTGTAAGTAACAGACTCAGCACCACCAGAGAATTTCTTAAGACTTCCAGATCCAACATGAGATCCAGATCTAGATGTCTCAGTGAATCCACCAATCTTGAAGAGACCAGTACTTTCGTAAGTAGCAGCAGTAGATGAAACTGATCCACTAAAGGTAAAGAGTGATCCATCACCTTCTGGTGGAATAGCAACTGTACTTTCTGATCCCGTTCCAATAACAGAGAATAGAAGTTGTCTCTCCAGTGGGTTGAATGTAATACTCTCGGCAGCACCTGAGAATTTCTTGAGTGAACCAGAGCCAAAGAATTTGTTCGTTGTCTTGGAAACTGCATCTCCAGTAACTCTGATAATACCTGAAGCAGGATATCTTGGAGTAAAGTAGAAAGGAGCAGCAGTACTTCCAATACGAATCTCTGTTCCTTCTTCTGGAGGATTGAGTGTAACTCGTTCTTCTCCAGTTCCCATAAAGGAGAATAGGAGTTGTCTCTCCAATGGATTGTAAGTGAGAGATTCCGCAGCACCAGAGAATTTCTTGAGAGAACCAAATCCAACAAACGTTCTTGCTCTGTCTGTATCTCCTTCTCCAGATATAGGAATCCTTCCATAAAGATCCTCTGAAATTGTTGCACGGACAACAGAATCCCCACGAAGACGAATTTCTGTTCCTTCTTCTGGGGGATTTGCAACAAATGCTTCTGTACATTCGCCTGTAAAGGAGAATAGAAGTTGCCTTTCCAGTGGATTCCAAGTTGTAGACTCTGCTGCACCACTGAATTTCTTGAGTGAACCAGATCCAATATACGGTGCTGGAGTGATAGATTCTGCACCACTTCCAATAACTCTGATAATACCAGAACCTGGATGAAGCAGACTGAATAGTGAAATGGTTGCTCCACCAAATCTGAAGAGACCACCAGAAACAGCACCAATAGATCTACATTCTGCTGCACCTGAGAAAGCATAAAGTACACCAGATCCAATATGAGGAGCAGGAGTAAAGGACTCATGAAGAGTACCAATAATTCTACCAAGACCACTAGCGTGATATGGAGGAGTCCAGAATGTATCACCAGCACCAAACAGAGTAATACCAGCCTTACCACTAACAGAGTAACCAGTAGAAACAATATTCTCAACAAAGAATGTTCTTGCTGTACCTGTAATTTCAAATGCACCGTATGGACATAACTTACCAAGAGTATCAAGAATATGACCGTAATCTCTCCATTGTGGTGCATTAGCCTCAGAGACAAGACCGTAATCTTCAGAATTAGTTGGTGTTGTTAACTGATTAGGTACTGTATAAGTAGCACCTGGAGCAATAGCAAGTGTTGTACTAGGAGCAACCTTAATACATCCACTAGTAGCAGTTGTGTTAGTGGATATAGTTCCACTATTTGCTACACAATTTGTTAGATTTGTATTAACAAGATCGCCATAATCAAGTTCTACACCTTCCCAACAAGCAGAATTATTATATGCTTCAGTATGCTTCTCGTGTCCTTCTTCACAAACTATCCATCTGAGTTGAGCATCACCAAGATTCGTTGGTCCATTGTAGAAGTCAATATCACCGAGGTTGATATAGTTACTTCTAAGAACATACTGATCAAGTGTAAAGTTGGCAAGTTCTTCCAACTCATAACATTCTGGTTTTCTTGGTAACAGATTAATTGAACCAGAACCAACATAATCAAATGATTGTTTCTCTGCTTCAAGTGTAGCAAGATTTCTGATTCTTCCAGAACCAACATAAGATTCTGTATTCTTCTCTTCTGCATTACCAGTAAAGGAGAATAGAAGTTGTCTTTCAAGTGGATTCCATGTTGCAGATTCAGCAACACCACTAAATTTCTTGAGTGAACCAGATCCTTCAAATGCTCTTGCACGTAGATCAATAGAATCACCACTGATTCTATAAAGACCTGTTGCATGTTGAGCAGACCAAAGAATAGATTCAGAAGAACCTGAGAATGTAGATAATCTTCCAGATCCAATCTCTGTGACAGATTTGCTTTCTGCAATACGTTCCCCAACAAAGGAGAATAGAAGTTGTCTCTCAAGTGGATTCCAAGTAGTAGATTCAGCAGCACCACTGAATTTCTTGAGACTTCCAGATCCAACAAGATGTCTAAGTCTTGTAGTATGTGTGAAGGATAAGAATCTAAAGAGACCTGTTCCACCTAGAGTATTGGCAACAGACTCAGAAGCACCATTAAATCCAAAGAGACGACCATCACCATATTCAGAAACATCAAGTGGTAATGCTGTAATACCACTAAGTTTGAATACTGGTCTGCCATATCCTTCACCAGTACTTGTCCAATCATAAACATGATTGACATTAACTTCAACCTGAGAAGTAAATCTCAGACCACGACCATAAGGTGTTCTTAGATCACTAGTATCAAGTATCCATCCATAATCAGGTGCAGCAAGATGTCCATCAGCAACATTTCCATGATCAATAGTTGTTGATGGTGTTGTTTGTATTGTTGGAACTGTATAGGTATTGCTTGGAGCAATAGCAAGTGTAGTTCCAGGAGCAACCTGTGTACATCCAGTAGTTGCAGTAGTATTAGTGGATATTGTTCCACTAACAGCAACACAATTGGATACATTCTGATTAATCAGATGGCCGTAGTCTTTTCTTATAAACTCAACTACAGCACTGTCATCATATACCTTGGCAAACTTCTCGTGGTCTTTCTCCTTAATATCCTTGAGTTTGACACCACCAAGTTTTGTGGTTTGATTCCACCTATTGCCACTATAATTATCACCAGGATCTTGCCAGTATGGTCCAAGAACTTTATCAATTTCTAACGTGAAGTTAGCAAGTTCTGATAACTGATAAACTACAGGTTTCCTTGGTCTTAACTTAATAAGAACACCAGAACCAACATAATCAAAACTACCCTTAACATCCTCAACTTTAGAAAGGTTCTTAATCGTACCAGAACCATTATAAGTTGCAATATGTATTTCTGAAGTTATGCCACCAACAAATGAGAAGAGCATTTGCTTCTCTTCTGGGTTGAAGGTAACAGATTCTGACCTACCACCAAATTTTCTAAGACTTCCATCACCAATATGGCTGACAGTAAATCCTGTTTTACTAAATCCTTGTAGACGGGAGAATCCTCCACCACCAGTGGTGGCAGAGAAATCAACATCCGCAGTACCCTGTACTCTAAACAGAGTTGGTAAATGTTTGACCTTACCATCAGTAATATAACCATATATGGCTGGAGATGACTGTCTACCAAACTTCCTTATTCTACCAGAACCGATCCATGCATTAGTTGCAGCAGCCTCTGCTTTTCCAATTATTCTCTTAAATCCAAATCTAGTCTTCCAACCATCTAATATATTTCCACGATCTTCTATTGTTACAGCACCAAGATCAGTTACAAGTCCATTATCTATTGTTGCTGTATGATTAGCACTTACTAATCCATAATCAAGTTCGTTATAATCTTCTGTAATACAAGGTTCATAAACTTTAACTGAAGCTTCAGCAGCACCCGTGAACCTTGATATACTCTTCCATGTATCAAATACAAACTGGAATGAATCAATTCTTCTCGCACCAATTCCAGCATTAATAACAGAAGGTCCATGTTGACCTACTGTTTCTGATACGTTACCAGCTTCATAAGAGTATACACAATACCTATTAGCACCAGCACCAAAACAAGTAATACTTGTTATAGGCATGGATTTAGCAAACGTTGTTGCCGAACCAGAAATATATGCTGGACCTCTTTCACCAACAATTAAAATACTACCAGTTCCACCAGTACTAGGAGAAACACTAGAAAAATTTGTAGATGTAGTATCGGTACTTATTCCATATGCACCATAAGTTCCGACAGTACCATAATTAACATCTGAAATTCTTTGTGTTTGTAAACACTTATACCAAAATTCATCAAGTGGTTGATTACTACGGCTACTAACAGTCTCTCCCACATGATCTGGTATGGGACGAGAAACTATTCCATTTGATCTATAGGAATAACGCATAGCAACCTAAAGTCCAACAAAAAAGGGGATTGCAAACGCAACCCCCACAAAGTAAAGAATATAAACTGGGTATATTCTATGTATAATCAGTCTAGGCTGACATTTAGAGTAACTTTAATCTGGTCACCTGAGTTTTGAATCTGGTAAGGACCATTTGTAAATTTCTCAGCGAAGAATATACTGTGGTATATTGTAGCTTTTCCTGTTCCTTGTAGAGCAGGTGTTGTAGTAAAGGAACTAGTTGTTGGAGTAGAGAAGACTGTGTAATGTTGAGCAGTCATGTTACCACCAGTACCTTGTGCAATGTAAATAACATCACCAGCGTTCAAGTTATGAACAGTGTTTGTACCACTAGGATCTGTTGTTACTACAGAATATGTAAGAGTACAATTAGCATTACTACTTGCTGTACCAATGTTATCTGTAAGTTGCTGATCTAACCAAACACGTGGTCCTTGCTCAGTAGCTTTAGTTTTGTAGTCAATACCTACAACCTTTGTACCAGCAGGGAATGCATTTGGTCCTGATTGTCCAGACTTTCTATCAACTACTTGACCAATTGTTATATCTTTAGCAACATCAATCACACACTGTAAGTTACCACTAGCATTACCACCTGTTATTGCTTTGTCTATGTAAATTGTAGTTCCATCAACACCAACAACACGTGTTTGTGCAGGAACATTTGTAGCTTCTACTATCTGACCTACCTCTATTCCAGTAGCAGATGCAACAGTAAGTTCATAACTGTTTTGAGCACCAGCACTTATAGCAGTTGCAGCAGTCTTAGCATCCTTAAGTTCAATGTACGTATTACCAATAACTCCCTTACAATCAGATACATCAAAGGTTCCACTAGCAGCAGCAGTACCAGCATCAGCAACACCTTGAATTGTTGTAGGTAAGTTGTTAGCACGTGATAGATAATAACCGTGAACATTACCAGCAGCAGCATCAAATGTAAAGATTTGCTCAGGATAAGAAGCAGTTGTTCTACCTACACCAAAGTCTTTTGCAACAGCAGTCATGTTAGCAGTCAACTTCTGACTTATCTCTAGAGTGTTACCATCAATATCAACAACATAGGTATTCTCACTAATTCCACCACCTGAAGCGATGTAGTCACCTTTCTTAATATCTGTATTGTCAGGAGCAACAGTAATTGAATAAGTTCCTGATGTACCAGTTACGTTCTTGCTTGTAGCAGCACTTAACTTGGTTGCAATTGTCCAACGGTTACCATTAAGAAGTATACCATAATTTGAAGTAAAGTTTTGATCTTCCTCCGTTCTAACATCAATAACAGAATCATATCCTGTTGTTGGTGTTCCAGCCGCCCTACTATTTGAAGCATCAAAAGGTTCAAAATAAGCACCAGCAGCAGGTAGATCCTGTTCTGTAGGTGCGGTTGAAGGACCAGTATAAAGCTTCAGTACCAAATCCCTTGGGATTTGATGCGTTGCATTTAATAAGGTTCGGAGTGAATCAATCTCACCCTGGTCGGTAACTAGCAGTGCCATCTGGTATTACTCCTCGTAGTTCTTTTCCTATGTTTAGTTATTTATCAAAGTGCCAGCTTCATTGAAACTACACACCTTTGTATATTTAGCGCATATATTATTTCAAACTGTAGAATATCTCCAGCATTCAATGCTGTATTCCAAGTTGAGATAGTACTGTTCTGATTTATTCTTTGCTTTGAACCAGAACTAATGTTTCCTAAAGTTGGTCTTTCAGTACCACATATTGATGAAAAATTAGGAAAGTTTGCGTAATCAACCTTCTTAATATCAAATTGGACTTGTCCATCTTGATCACCAATAATAGTCCAAGATTGTATCTTTCCAGTTACATCAAGAGTCATATCACCCTTAACACCATAGGACATTGGTGAAGATCCAGCATCAACAACAAAATTAATTGTTCTCGTGAGATCAGCAGTTGTAGAAAGTGCTACAACATATACTTTTTGTCCTGCTGTAGGAGGAGTGGTAAAAACTAAATTAGTTCCAGTCGTACTGTAATCAATACCTGGAACTTGTACAAGACCATCAATAGCAACAATCAATTGTTGATCATTAACTGGTGTATATGCGTCACCAGCATTATCAACTAACGGAAATCCAGTATTAGTTCCATTAAATACCCAACTAGTTACGTTAAGTATTTCATTGCCATACTGAAGATACTTACTGGGGATCTCGTAGTTAACCCCAACATTGTACTTCTTCTGAGGTTCTGAAAGAACCTGATAATTAGAAGTCTTTACAGCAACGTTATAATTAGGCATTATGTAACCCCTGGTGTTACTTCAAGAATACCTTCTATGACTCGTGTTTTAATACTTTGTGGCGATGTTAATATAATATCATATACATACCGTCTTGCTTCCAATGCAGCAGTAGCAGTATTAGCCAATCCAATCTTGAGCTGTCCATTATAACGATCTACGAATGTCACAACAAAACTAGTAGATGTAGTAGAGTAATAACTCTTCTTCATCTTTGCTTCTGCTGTATAACCAGTCAGGTTAAGAGGTGTTGTGTTGTCTTCGTTCTGGATATTAAAGGTAGCG